>Ga0316363_10001281_pt1 | contig 23048 bp, 15 predicted proteins | sample Sb_taG_3_FD_200459 | JGI IMG/M metagenome (GOLD analysis project Ga0316363, IMG submission 200459) | Peat soil microbial communities from Weissenstadt, Germany - Sb_50d_a_PC metaG (v2) (version 2) | ecosystem: Environmental > Terrestrial > Soil > Wetlands > Peat | place: Germany: Weissenstadt...
AGTTCGTATCCTCGAACCCATCCCATGTTTCCGCGAAGCTCTGCCCATGGTTGCCCAACATCACGAATGGTTCGATGGTTCCGGTTACCCAGCAGGTCTGGCTGGGGAGAATATCAGTTTGCACGCGCGCATTCTTGCCGTTGCCGATTGCTATGACGCGCTCGTCTCCGATCGACCCTACAGAAAAGGCCTTCCCAAGCGACAAGCACTTCAGATGCTGAGACAGAATTCAGGAACACAATTTGACCCGATGGTCATCGAAGTGTTTACGCGATGTTTACGCGATTGACCGCCGCTGGTCAGCTTACGTGAACAAGGAACTGTGCCACGAAAATCTTGCCTCTTGCGCTACTGCTGCTGACCAACAAGGTCGCGATTATCGAGCGCATGGCCAGCTCACAAAATCCACCCCGAATTCCGTTGCCGACTGTCCGTTCCGATCTCACGGCCAAGGGAGCACGAAAGGTACGACTGCATAGACGGCATTGCTCAAGTTGAAGAGCCTCAATGCCGACTATCTCAATGACGGCATACTGCTGCCAGGTAGGGATAGAGCATCGTGCGTAAGGCCCGTTTTCCGGCCTGTCCTTTGCAATGGCGGTCCGCGCTTCTACCCCGGATTAGGAGAGGGAGATTGAATTCCACTACCAACCCTACAGCGGAGCTATTGACGACCAGCGTGGGACCGGCGGATGGTTTGCCGGGATATGCGCAGCTTTTCAAGTCTATCTTCGAGTGCTCTGCCACAGGCATGCTGGTTGTGAACCTTAACGGCCGATGTGTCAGCGCCAACCAAGCCTTCTGCGATCTGATTGGCTATACCGCGGAAGAAATCGCGGCCCACACGGTGGCAGAGATTACTCATCCAGATGACGTCGCTGTAAGCCTACAGATGATGCGACGGTTAGCTGCCGGGGAAACAACGGTCAACCAGCTAGAGAAGCGATATGTCCACAAGAGCGGGCGGCCGGTGTGGGTGTTGCTGACTGCGACCCTGATCCCGCGAGCCGATCACCTCCAGCCTGATTTGGCAGTGGGGCTGGTCCAGGACATCAGCCAGCGTAAGGCTGCGGAAGCAGCTCTGCAGCGAAGCGAGGCCCTGTTTCGGGCCATCGCCGAAAATGCAGGAGACCTGATTCTGATCGTCGATTACCCCGGGATGAAGACGCTCTACGCCAGCCCCACGTACCAGAAGCTTCTGGGATATTCGGTCAACGAACTTCAAGATCGCAGCTGCCTGGCGTTGGTGCACCCTGATGATCTGCCAATCATTCACCAGGCAACCGAGGAAGTGGTCCGGGAGGGAGCAAACAGACTCAGCGCGGAAATGCGTTACCGTCACAAGAACGGCAATTGGCATTACGTGGAGGCTCGTGGCTGTGCCGTGCGGAACGGCCGTGGCGACCTGGAACGCATCGTCGTGATCTCGCGCATGATTGGCGATCGAATGCTTGCCCAACAGAAGCTAAAAGAGCGGGAAGAGAGACTTCAACTGCTGCTCGATTCCACCGCGGAGGCCATTTATGGCGTGGATTTGAGCGGCAACTGTACGTTCTGCAACCAAAGTCTCTTGCGGACGCTGGGCTACCAGGATGCCAGCTCCTTGCTGGGAAAAAACATGCACGAGGCCATTCACCACAGCCGTGCCGACGGATCCGCCTACCCTGTGGAAGAATGCCGCATCTTCAAGGCTTTCCGGACGGCCAGCGTGACTCATATTGATGACGAAGTCGTATGGCGTTCCGACGGCACCTGTCTTCCCGTCGAATACTGGTCTCACCCGGTGAAACACGAGGGGGAGACTGTGGGCTGCATGGTGACGTTCGTGGATATCACGGAGAGAAAAGCGGCCCAGGAGGCACTGCGCCGGGCGCATGAAGAAGCGGAGCTATTCATCAACTCGGTGCCGTCGATTCTTGTCGGAGTCAGCCGAGATTCACGGATTAAACGCTGGAATTTGGCGGCGGCGCAAGTGTTTGGTCTCGCCACAGCCGAGGTGGCCGGAAAGCCCTTGGCGGAGTGCGGCATTCAGTGGGCGCGCTCGGATATGCAAGCTGAGATTGATTCCTGGTGTGCTGACCGAGAGCCACGGCGCATTGAGGCGCTCCCGTTTGTAATCAATACCGAGACGCGATTCTTGGGACTTACCTTGCAGTGGATTAGTGCACCCGAGGAAGGAGTCGATGAGCTGCTGATTATTGGCTCCGATGTGACGGAGCGCGAGATTCTGGGACAACACTTGCGGCAGGCACAGAAACTGGAGGCGATTGGGCAGTTGGCTGCTGGAATTGCGCACGAAATCAATACTCCCATTCAGTACGTGGGCGATAACACCCGATTCCTGCAGGAATCCTGGCCCTCGTTCCACGCCTTGTTCGCCATTACCCGAGAGATGCAGCAGGAAGCCACGCCGGGGCCGATTTCGCCCCAGACGCTGCAGCGACTCGATGCCCTGGCTCAGGGAACGGACTTCGAATACCTGCAGACTGAGATTCCCAGTGCGATCGAGCAGTCCCTGGAAGGCATTCAGCGGGTGACCAAGATCGTACGTGCCATGAAGGAGTTTTCGCATCCCGGATCGGAAGAAAAGAAGTCGATTGACATCAACCAGGCAATCGAGACCACCATCACGGTAGCGCGCAACGAGTGGAAGTACGTTTCTGAAATGGAAACCCATTTGGACCCCGACCTGCCTTTGGTGCTCTGCCACGCCGGCGAGTTCAACCAGGTGATTCTCAACCTCCTGATCAATGCCACGCAGGCGATTGCGCAGGTCGTGGGAGACGGTTCTCAGGGCAAAGGAAAGATTGTGGTCTCCACCGTGCGCGACCAGGACTCGGCCGAGATCTCCATTTCCGACACCGGAGCGGGAATACCGGAAGCCGTGCGCTCGCGGGTGTTTGAGCCGTTCTTCACGACCAAACCGGTGGGGAAAGGGACAGGACAAGGATTGGCCCTAGCCCACACCGCCATCGTGAGGCGGCACGGAGGAAAGATATGGTTCGACTCTGAACTGGGAAAGGGAACCACGTTCTACATTCGGATCCCATTTGCCAAATCGGCGGGAGCGTAATCATGGCCAAGCGAATTTTGTTTGTCGATGACGAGCCCATGGTGCTGACCGGGCTGCAGCGCAGTCTGCGCCCCATGCGCGCGGAATGGGAAATGGTTTTTGCCGCGGGCGGCGACGAAGCCCTGGCAGCGATCGACCGGCAGACCTTCGACATCATTGTTACTGACATGCGAATGCCGGGAATGGACGGAGCGCAGTTGCTGGAAGAGGTGCAGAAACGGTCGCCTCAAACCTTGCGTATGGTGCTCTCGGGGCAATCGGATCGGGAGACCATTCTGCGCTCGGTCAATCCTGCTCATCAGTTTGTTTCCAAGCCTTGCGAAGGCGAAGAGCTGAAGTCCCGGCTGATTCGCGCTTTTGCTCTCAAAGATCTGCTGCAGAATCCGGGCCTGCGCGAGTTAGTAACGAAGCTCGATTCCCTGCCGAGTCTGCCGTACGTTTACCTGAAACTGAACGAGGAGTTGCGCCATCCGGACCCCTCGCTGCAAAGGATCGACGAACTTATTGGAACCGACATGGCCATGACCGCGAAGATCCTGAAGCTGGTGAACTCGGCTTTCTTTTGCTTGCCTTGCGTAATCTCCAGTGCCTCGCACGCCGTCAAACTGCTGGGTCTGGACACGCTGCGGACCTTGGTACTAACGGCGCATGTATTCGAGCGATTTCAAAGCCGGCTGCTGACCGCGGACGATGTTCAGCAGATTTCGGATCACTCCCTGGCAGTCAGCAATAGTGCCAGGAAGATTGCGCTTTTCGAACACGCCGATCAGCACATCCAGAATGAGTCTTTCACCGCAGGCCTGTTGCATGACGCCGGTAAGCTCATCCTGGCCTCCACCTTGGGAGAGCAGTACGGGAAGGTGCTGGAGCACAGGGAGAAGGCGGACGTCGGGCTGTATGCGGCGGAATGCGAACTGCTGGGCTGCAGCCATGCCCAGGTCGCGGCCTATCTGTTTGGCTTATGGGGACTGCCGAGCACGATTGTCGAAGCAGTTGCCTGGCACCACGACCCTGCCGGTAGCTTGAGCGTGAAGTTTTCGCCGCTGGCCGCGGTGCACGTGGCCAGCGCGTATCACGACGAAAAAAGCACCTCGCGGCTGCGGGACCGAACCCCGATCGACGCCACCTTCCTAGCCGGGATCGGTTGCGCGGAACGAGAGCAGGCGTGGCGCAGCCAGCTCGATGAGTTCGATGAGAAAGAGGAACACCATGGCTGAAAAGATCCTTCTAGTGGACGATGATAACAACATCCTTGACGGGTATCGGCGCAGTTTGGGCCGCGAGTTTCTGATGGAGACTGCCCTGGGCGGTGAGCAAGCCCTGAAACTCGCTGCTGATAACGGACCCTACGGGGTCGTGGTTTCCGACATGCGAATGCCCGGCATGGATGGCATCCAGCTTTTGAGCAGAATCAAGGCCCAATCGCCGGACACCATCCGCGTCATGCTTACCGGCAACGCCGAAATTGACATGGCCATCAACGCCATCAACGAGGGCAGCATCTTCCGTTTCCTCACCAAGCCCTGCAGCAAGGAAATGATGGCGAAAACCCTGACTGCGGCGCTGGTGCAGTACCGATTGGTCACCGCCGAAAAGCAACTTTTAGAACAGACCCTGAGTCGCAGTATTCAAGTCCTGACCGAAGTGCTCAGCCTGGTCAATCCCGCAGCTTTCAGCCGCGCCGAGCGCGCCCGCCGCTACATCCACCACATCGCAACCTCGATGAAGCTGCCCAACGTCTGGCAGTACGAGGTCGCCGCCATGATGTCCCAACTAGGTTGCGTCACGCTGCCTTCCGAAACGATCGCGGCCGTGTACAGCGGTGAGAAGCTCTCACCGAACGAGCAGGCACAATATGACGCACATCCCAGTGTCGCCTGTGATCTGCTTTCCAAAATCCCCCGCCTGGAGCCCATCGCAAGAATGATCGAGCACCAGAACCGGCCCTTTCCCGAGGCAAGCGCCGCCGATCCCGAAATGGCGGACATGCGGCTGGGAACGGAAATACTCCGGCTGACCTTGGCCTATGAACAACTCATCCACAAGGGGACCTCGCGAACCGAGGCGGTACACACTTTGTCTCGCCAAAACAAGCATTTCAGCCCGGAGTTCTTCCATGCCCTGGTGGAATTGGATCCGAACTCCGAAGAAGGCGAAATACGACAGTGCCGGATCGAAGCGCTTTCGACCGGCATGATCATCCAACAGGAGATCCGCACCGGCGAGGGAGCGTTGCTCGTCTCCAAGGGTCAGGAGGTCACTTCGCCGCTCCTATCCAAGCTCAAGAACTTCCACGCCCGGCGTGTGATCACCGGGGACGTGACTGTCTCTATGCCCACCACCACACTTGCTTTCGTGAAAGGCGCCTCGTAGACGGCTGCTATACAGGTTGCGGAAAAACTTCGGTTTCGTATCACGGCATTTTCGTTCTTGGAAAACGCGGCGCAGGGTGCTCATCCTGGAAGAGGATGCGAAGAAGGCCTCAAGGACGGTCACATACCGCGTTGCAACAAACTCGGGTCATGTAAAACGGTTCCCCGCCGATAAATAGGGTGTAAGTCTTATCGCCCTCGTGCCTCGACCGCGTGATTACTACTGCTCTCGGTCCAAGCTTGCCGGCATCAGGTTGCATTGCGAAACCCCCACTCTTCCGGGAGACTGCAACTATCGGTAGACAGTAAGCGACGAGGCAGTTTCCAGCTACTGCAGCTTCGCGAACTCCGCCTTGGCTTCTTTCAGGATGGGGATATCCGGGTCGGCGTCTTTCCAGAGCGTGAAAAAGTCCTGATACGCTGCTTTGGCCTTGGCCGTGTCGCCGGAGAGGACATACGCGCGGGCAAGTTGGAGATGGGCGAGCGAGCCGAGCAGGAAGTTCTGCACGATTCCGGTATGGTCGAGGAACTTCTGGAATTCGGCGGCCGCGGCGGGGCCGTTCCGCTGGGCAAGATAGGCCAGGCCGCGAATGTACGCGGGATACATTGTGGGACTGCTTCCGGGAGGAGGTCCCCCGAGTTCGTAGGGTAGGGAGGGTTCGAGCGCGACGATCGCCCGGTCGGGCGCCTGCTGCGCCATCGCAATGGATGCCTCGATCACCGGGAACCAGTACACCTTGAGATAGGTGTTGGTCGCCTCGGATTTTTGGAGCGTCTCAAGGATGGTTCTGGATTGAGCGGTTTCGCCGGTGCGTGCCAGCGCCAAAGCGGCCACGACTTTGACATCACGTCCGGGAGCGAGCGCTAAGGCGCGGGCGACGGCTTGCCGGGCGGCAGTGACGTTGCCTAGCTCAGCTTCACGAATCCCCTGGAAGGCGAGCCACTGGGCGCCGGTTTCTTTGGCATCCGCCCGCACGGCAGAGTCAGTGGCTCGCCGGGACAGGTCGCGGGCTTTCTCCAAGCGCCCGTAGTAGGCCTGAGTATCGGCGTGGGAGTTGAGCATCTGGTCTTCTTCGCCGGGACGGCCCGCCGCCCATGCGACTTGGCGCTCCATTTCGGCTGTATCCCTGGACAGAAATGCCAAGGCATACAGATTGGACCGAATCAACAAGCCATCAAAGTTTTTCTCCTGTGCTTCCAGGAGCATCTGCCGGGCGCCCTTGAGCCGATTGACGGCGATGTACAAGGCTGCCAGGTTCGCATAGCCGTTGAGCGTGGGTTCCAGCCGCTGCGATGCTTCGGTCTCCGCGATCGCTTTGTCGTATTGACCCAGAGCGGCGTAGAGAGCACCCAGATTGGTATGAGGGACCAAGTCCCGAGGGTAGCTCTTCGCCCAGAGTTCGTAGGCTTCCGTGGCCTTCTCCACTTCACCGGTGACGTATTGAAAGTAGAAGGCGGAGATGCGGTACCTCTCGCGGTCGCTGACGCGCTCGCGCAAGTCGTAGGCCTTCTTGGCATGGTCAGCGGCCAGACTCGCCCGTCCAAGATTCGAATAGTGGACGGCGAGACCGACATAGGCCATGGCGAAGTTGGGGTCGAGTTCGATGGCCCGCTTCAGGAACGGAATGGCTTCGGCGTCGCCCTTAGTGCGGCCGGTCGTGATGCCCATGCTGTACGCCTTCAGCGCTTCGAGCGACGGCGTGGTGGCTTCCACCGGCACGTCGAATTTCTGCACCGAGGCGAGCGATTCACCCAGGCGCGTACGGATGGCAGTGGCCGCGGTGGTGAGCGCCTTGAGCACGCCTTCTTTGCTCGGGGCTTCCGCCTGCTCTTTGGCCAGATTGTCGCCGGAATTGCAGGCAACGGCACCGAGGCCGACGATGTACTGGCTGCCAAGGTTGGAGATCGATCCGCTCAGAACAGCTTTGCTGCCGGTGCGCAGGCAGAGTTCCTTGGCCACGTCGGCAGTGACATGTTCCGTAGGCGCGCGGCCCATCAGCTTCAGCGTCTCGCCGACTTTGCGGTCGGAAAGAATATTGAGGAACGGAGACTGCTCCAGATCGACCGCGAGGGCTTGCTTGAGGGTGCCATCGAAGACCGGGTCGCCGGTGGAGTTGATGAAATCGGCGAGGACGACAGTGTCTTTCTCGGTGAGCGGTGCAGCCTTCGTCACCAGCGTCCCAGAGCGCGAGCGCCAGTAGAGGCCACCGGCGATCAGAACAGCCACCACCACGGCGGCGGGAACCAGAACCTTCCACAGTCTCCTGCCAGCCACAGGAACTTCGGCCACTCTTACAGCGCTCGATGAAGGAGATGGAGCAAGCGCTGGCGAAGAAACAGATGCTGGCGACGGTTGGGCTACAACCTGAGCGTCAGTCTCCCGCGCCACAGCCACCGTCCCCGAACTAGCCGGTACGCCGTGCCGTGATTCCGTTTCCCGTTTCAGCCGCTTTAGGTCGGCCCGCATTTCCGCCGCGCCCTGATAACGCAACTCTCGGTCTTTCTCCAGCGCCTTATTGATGATTCGTTCCAGTTCGGCTGGCAGGTCGGGATTTAGACGCACCGCAGGAACTGGGTCGCGTTCCAGAATTGCGTTGAAGATGATTGCGGAACTTTCGCCACGGAACGGCAATGCGCCCGTTGCCATCTCGTAGAGGACAGCTCCAAACGAGAACAAATCCGTACGCGCATCCAGTTCCTTCGCTCGCGCCTGCTCCGGCGACATATAAGCGACGGTGCCGAGCGCAGAACCGGGACTGGTGAGATGCTGTTCGTCAACCGCGGCCGTCATCGTGTTCGCCGATGCAATCTGGTTGGAAGAACTGGCTGTGGGCGCAACCTTCGCCAGCCCGAAATCGAGAATCTTGGCGTGGCCGCGCTCGGTGACGAAAATGTTCGCAGGCTTGATGTCGCGATGAACGATCCTTTTGGAGTGGGCAGCGTCGAGCGCGTCAGCGATGTCGATGGCGAGCGATAGAATCAGTTCCGTTTCCAGCGGACGGCCCGCAATCCGATGTCTCAGCGTCAGCCCGTCCAGAAACTCCATGGCGATGAACGCTTCGCCGTGCTGTTCGTCGATTTCGTAGATGGTACAGATGTTGGGATGGTTCAGGGCGGAAGCGGCCTGCGCTTCGCGTTGGAAGCGGGCTAGAGCTTGTGCATCTTTAGCAATCTCGTCAGGCAGGAATTTCAGGGCGACAAAGCGGTGCAGCTTTACGTCCTCAGCTTTATAGACCACACCCATCCCTCCGCCACCGAGCTTCTCGATGACGCGGTAGTGAGAAATGGTTTGGCCGATCAATCAACCGCCTTGTGCGCGACCATAGGCTGCGCGGCCTGATCCAAGACAGGCGCACGCTCTGCACACTCCCGGATTTCCTGCACGCAAGACGTGACAATGGGGGTGGAATATTCCGGATGACAAAACTCCAGGTGCATACCGCGACCGACAAAATGCCGTTTCAGCATGGAACCGCCCCAAGTCGATCCGGCGATGGCAACCAAGGTCGGTTCCGGGCAGTATTTAGGATGACCCGAAATTAGCGCTTGGCTTCCTCCCAGCATCACTGCCGTGTAGCAACGATGTTGCGTTTGGATCAGCAGCACGCTGTGCAGTTGTAACCGATCGAGGAACACGCCACCCTCGATTTCCGACCTGATCATGTTGCGATTCACTTCATCGCTCAAATTGGGATGTGGCGTGAACAATGCTTTTCCTCGGAGAGCGCAGAAATCGAACGTACGAACTTGTTCAGCGGATGGGTGACGACCAAATCATCGGACCATAAACGCGCCCGCCCTTTCTTGTCGCTGCGGTAGTGCGAGATGGGCTGGTCGAGCATGCGTGGCAAATCTTAACGTGGATGAAACCGGCAAGTCAATCAAAGCGGTGGAGCTGGCGCGATCACGAAAGGCGCCAAACTTTACTCGGGTATTGATTTCAACCGTAGTCTTGCTGCTCGTAGGCGTACTGAGCGCGCTGATTCCCGCGTCACGCGCCGCCAACCTGGATCCCGTTGAGGCCTTGCGCTACGAGTGATCGGTGGTGGCCGGGACGCCCGGCTCTCCATCGGCCCGCGTGTCTCGACTCGATTTTTCGCCAACAAGGTGAGTTCCCGCCGATCGAGCTTTAGCAGGCTGCGGAAAAACTCCCGTTCGTATCAGGGCATCGCTTTAGCGATGCCGAGCTCTTCGAAATCAGCCGTCCCTTTAGGGGCTGGGCATCGAAAATCGACTTTTTCCGCAGCCTGTTAGGGTTTGGCCGGGCCGTTGTTAGGAACTTTCGGGGTCAACTTCCGGACGAGAAATTCTTGAAAGAGATTGGTGGCGGCACTTGCGCCAGTCCCGAGTAGTGCGGTTTCGAACGTTAATCCCGCTCCATTGCGATTTTGCGCCGGGTAGTAGAGATTCGCGATACCGCCCGCCGCAAGGCTTCCGATGATACTCGAGTAATTTGCCTGCCAGTGTCCATTGTCGCCCTTGCAGATAACTGCATTGGCGATCGCATACAGAATCCGTGATCGCTTGCTACCGGTTCCCTTGTAGAAATAACGGGGATCTTGTTTCAGGAGCGATGGCAGTATGGCGCTTCCGATGAACGTGCCCGTAACGACGTCGGCATAGGCGGCACCGTAGCGCTTTGCATAACCTTGTGCGCCTTGCCCATATCCATTGAAATCATTTTGCGCCTGCTCAACTCCTGCAACGGCCCCATTCCATGCGAACGTGACCGGATCCACTATCGTCTTCCAGGCAAGCTTGAACTTTTGCTTCGAGGTGAGGGGAACTGCATCGGGGACGTAGCTGATATAAAAATTTGGAATGACGCCAAGCACACGCTGCTTCTCTTCAACCTCGATCTGCTCCTCTGCCACTTCGGTCTGTGAGAGTTCGACCTTCACCTCAGCGATATCGGTAGCAACAGCCAACGCGATCTGCGGGACAATGTAGATCTCCCCCGAACGCAGGATTCCAGAGGATGTTTGCGTCGCGAAGCCCCCCGACGTAATTGTGAGCTGGAAAGCTCCGGGAGCGATGTTGGCAAAGGAGAATTGCCCATCGTCGCCTGATAGCACCTCTTGGTTTAGGGATTGATCTTCACCAGTAAGCCTCACCCGGGCTCCGGCGACGACAGCTCCACTTTGATCAACGACCGCCCCGCTGATGCTTCCGGGCAATCGCTGACCGGGCAGTTGCTCGCCGGCTGAGGCTATCCCTCGCTGTTTCGGACCATGTTCCGGATCAGGCACAGGCGTTTGCTGCGGGGTCTGTCCTAAGCAGCACGACGTCCAACCCAGAGTGACAAACGCAAAAACTATGAGTCCAGATCTGAATTGGAGCGCCATGAATAACCTTACTTTATCCTCTCCCGTACTCCCTATCCAATTCGCCAAAGGTGATCCATTCCCGCGCCTCCTGCGCCGAAACCGAAGCGCGATCAGTTGGGTTCCTGACGATACCCAGCTTGAAATATGAATCGATGTAGCGATACGGACTATGTAAGTAAAGAAGTCGACGCCGCTAGTTCACCAATAACTGCCTCATGGTAGCGATATCGTCGTTGAGATCGCCCGTTATGCTACCGGCCCGGGACTGCGCCGCACGCGCCGCTTCCGCCTGTCCGCCGATCTCCAGGGCCTGTGCCAGAAGCAGATACCCCAGCGGCGTTGGCTGAAGCTCGACCGACCGTTCGTAATCCTTCGTAGCCTGCATGATGTCGCCCGCTCTCTGTGCCAGCAAGCCCAGTCCGCGATAGGCCGGCGAATTCGCCGGCTGCTCGTTCAGCGTTGCTTCGAAGTCTTGTTTCGCGTTGTCATATTGTTTCAGCGAGTAGTGCGCATATCCGCTGTTGACTCGCGCCATCGCCACCCAATACGGAACCTTTGTGAATTGAGGCACCCTCGCGTAGCCCTCGAGAGCGGCCTGATAGTTGCCGTGCACCTGCTCGTAAGCTGCGATATTGAGCGTGGCCGCTGGGTCGTTGGGCCGCAACCCACGTGCCCGCAGAAGGTGCGGCAACGCTTCCTCTACCCTGCCTTGGGCAATCAACGCAGTCGCAATGTTGTCTTCGGCGGTGTAGTTTCCCTCGGTGATTTGCAGGGTGTGGGCCCACAGGGTGAGATTGTCGCTCCAGAAACTCACCTGCCGATAAAGCGCAATTCCCAGAGTCAGCAGGATGGCGGCAGCGCCGGCCGTCGCCACCGCCGTGGCAACATGCCAACGTTTTATTAGATCCGCTGCACCCCAGCAGACAATTACGAAAATTCCAAGCAGTGGGATATAGGCGTAGCGGTCGGCCATGGCCTGAACCCCAACCTGAACCAGTCCGATCATCGGTACCAGCGTTCCCAAGAACCAAAACCACCCCACTAGGAAAGGGCGGCGCTGCCGAAAGATCACGGCCAGAGCGGTGACGGCGATGATCGCGAATGCGGACAGCGCAGCCGCAGAGATGCTAATCGAAAGCTCTGGATGGGGATATACGGGCGCCAGATTGACCGGCCAGAAGGCCTTTCCAAGGTATCTGACATAAGCAAGAGCCGCATTTCCCAGATGTATCCAGAGCGGGAGTTTCACTTGGGTTGCGTCCGTCTGCACCTTCATCGTGATGACCGCGCTCACGGCCGACATTGCAAACCACGGCACCTTCTCCCAAATTAATTTCCAGAAAGAGGGGCCGGCGGCTGCGACTGCCGGCTCGCCTCCAACTTCTTCCGGTCGCGCCAAACGTTGCTCGATACGACCCAAGGGCCAGTAATCCAGCAGCAGAAGAGCAAACGGGAACGTAATCACCTGCGCCTTGCTCATCAGGCCCAACGCATAGGCAACAGTGACGGCCAGGTATCGTCCGACGCCGGGCCGGCGCGTATACCAGCCATAGGCAGCCAGCGCGAGGAGAAAGAAAAGCATGCTGAGGACGGTTTTGCGTTCCGAGACCCACGCCACCGACTCCACATTGATCGGATGCAGAGCGAAGAGCGCGGCGACCGCCAGGCTGCGCCAGGCCAAGGCCGTGGCACTCTCCAGAAGCAAAAACAGGAGCACCGCATTGGCCGCATGGAGAAGCACGTTGACGGTATGGGGACCCGCTGGGTTCAAGCCGAAAATCTGGCAATCGAAAGCATGCGAGAGCCAGACGATCGGGTGCCAGTTCGACGCTTCCGAAGTGCGGAAAGCCCAAGCCACGGTATTCCAGGTGAGTCCGGCACGAACCTGGGGATTGTCGGTAACGTAGGCGACGTCGTCGAAATTAAGAAAGGGAGCGCGAGTGACCGAGTTATAGACTGCAATTGTTGCCAAAGCAAGCAGAAGGCAAAAGATCAATCTCCGCTTTTGTGGGGATCGGAAAAGGTACGATTCAGTTAGGGGCTGGTCGGGCTTCTGCTCCGTCGAATACATCGTTTTCATCGGACCTTAGCTAACGGCAATGACGAGACGATAGCATGAACGAAACAACGGTTCCGCTTACAAAAGTACTCTCCACAATCTACGGCTGAGTCTGGACCAAAGCTCGAAATTGTTGAACCGCGCCTTAGAAGACGGACTCCGTGCTAAAAAGGGACTATGCCATGCTGGCCGTTGCAAACCGGCACCGTGTGTGAGATCATAAATTTGTGAGCTAAGGGCCGGATTTGACTCCGGCCTTTTTCTATTGCGACGAAACCCGGCTCGCGCTTCTGGCGCGGGCCATTTTCTTTTGGAGGAGAAAGATGACTGAATTTCGAGGAAACCGCGTCACTCACGAATACACGCAAACCAATGCCGCCCCGCCGGCGCAGGTTTTCCCGCTGTTATGTCCGGTGCGAGAAGCGGACTGGGTTCCCGGATGGCAATACCGGATGATCTATTCCCTTTCCGGAGTCGCGGAAGCCGGCTGCGTGTTCGCAACCCCGAACGAGAATGGCTCGGAGACAATCTGGGTTGTCACCGAGTACGATCCCGCCGCATTACGCGTCGCCTTCGTCTGGGTGAATCCCGGCTTGGTGGCGGCACGAATCAGAATCTCGCTAGCCGGCAACTCGCAAGGCACGACGGACGCGCGAATCTGCTACACCTACACCGGGCTGTCGGACGCCGGCAATCGAGAGGTGGAGCGCTATAACCAGGATTGGTTCGGTCACAAAATGCAAAGCTGGGAAAAGGCGATCAACCACTATTTGAGGACTGGAAAGCTGCTGGATGCTGCTGCGTGGGAATAACAAGGATGCAATCACGCCGCAGTCTTTCAGAGCCTCTGAACTCCAGCGTACACTCTTCGTAAATGCTCACCTTGTCTTCCTCCGATCGTGTATTCATTCTTGCCGGGGCTGGAGTCAGCGCGGAGAGCGGCATTCCAACCTTCCGTGGCGTGGGGGGCCTCTGGCGCAATTATCGGATCGAGGAGGTCGCCTCGCCCGCAGCTTGGCGCCGCGATCCCCGGCTGGTGTGGGAGTTCTATTCCATGCGTCGGCGTGTGGCTTCGGCAACCAAACCGAATCCGGCACACTTTGCCATTGCCAAACTTGAAAACACCCTGCAAGACCGCCTTTTCGTCTGCACCCAGAACGTGGACAACCTTCACGAGCAGGCGGGTTCGAGGAACGTCGTCCACATGCACGGAGAGCTTTTCAAGAGCCGCTGCGACACTTGCAGCCGCCCTCCATTTGACGACACGAATCTCTACGAGCTGCCAGCCGAAGTCCCCCGCTGTGGATGCGGCGGTTTGATTCGTCCGCACATCTGCTGGTTCGGCGAAGTGCCGTTTGAATTGGATCGAGTCTATGCGGCACTCGGCGCCTGCACCCTGTTTGTAGCCACAGGAACATCGGGAGTGGTCGAGCCCGCGGCCAGCTTTGTTGCTCACGTCGCCGCTCGTGCGCGGACAATCTACGTCGGGCCGGAGAGGCCTGCGAACGCATCCTCGTTCACGGAATGCCATTTCGGGAAAGCAGGGGAGGTATTGCCTGACCTGTTCGGTGCCTTGTTCATTGCTGCCGGTGACAGCGGCGAATAGGATGAGACCGGGGACGACCCGACATCTGTTGAAACTCAAGGCGGCAAACGTGAAAACAAAAAAGGGTGTAATCGGAATCCTAACCGGTGGCGGCGACGTGCCCGGCCTGAACCCCGCCATCCGCGCCGTAACTATCCGCGCGCTGCGCGAGGGCTGCCAAGTGCTTGGCATCCGTAGGGGGTGGGCCGGACTGGTCGACATCGTCCGCGAAAAAGACTACGACAACAGCGAGAACTTCCAGACGCTGTCCGAGGATCTCGTCAACCACACCGGCCGCACCGGCGGTACCTTCCTGCACACCTCGCGCACCAATCCCAGCAAGGTAAAGAAGTCCAGCGTTCCCGCTCACCTGCAGCCTGCTTATAACGCCGAGAAGAACGACCTGACCGCGGAAGTCCTGAAGAACCTGGATTGGCTCGGCATCGACTACCTCATCCCCATTGGCGGAGATGACACGTTGAGCTATGGCGTACGGCTTTATCAGGAAGGCGTAAAGGTAGTCGCTATTCCCAAGACCATGGACAATGATGTTCCCGGTACCGACTACTGTATCGGCTTCAGCACCTGTGTGACCCGCACCATTTCCATGACCAACAGCCTGCGCACCAGCGCTGGCTCCCACGAACGCTTCATGGTTCTCGAAGTCTTCGGCCGTTATGCCGGGTTCACTGCCATGCTGCCCACCATGGCCGGAGCCGCGAACCGCTGCGTGATCCCGGAGCACAAATTCGATATCGAGCGACTCACCGAGTTATTGGTCTCCGACCGCCAGAAGAATCCGAACCGCTATTCCGTCGTCCTGGTTTCGGAGGGAGCGACGTTCCAAGGCGCAGAAATGATCTTCGAGGGTGAAACCACTGACGCCTTCGGCCACAAGAAACTCGGCGGCATCGGAGACCGTGTGTCCGAGAAGGTAAAGGAGCTTTCCCCCAAGTACAACCATGGTAAAACGATCGACGTCATTAACCAGAAACTCGGCTACCTGGTCCGCTGCGGCGATCCCGATGCCATTGACTCCATCGTCCCTATGGCCTATGGCAACATCGCCCTGGATTTGCTCCTGGGCAAGATTCACGGACGACTGGTCGTGCTCAGGAATGGCCGTTACGACAACATGCCCATCGACACTGTTACTGCCTCGAAAAAAGTTGTTAATGTAAAAGAGCAGTACAACATCGACCGCCTCCGGCCCCACTACAAAAGCTTCGAAATGAAGCCACTTTTCATCCTGACCAGCGAAATGGAATAGGTACGGGTCACGGACCTCCGCAAGAGCAAGAGCAAGAGCGAAGAACCGCACAACTCAGGTTTGCGGCTCGGAGACCAAGCGCGGCTGCGGCGGGGTCGCTGGAGCCGGACTGTTCGGCGCTGCTTCGGGCTGCGGCGTCCGGACGTTCTGGACTGAGCCGCTGTTGTCCAGGCTCGCGCCACTGTTGAGATTGAAGTGGTCGTCATCGTAGTTCAAGCTGGGCGTGATCAGGCTGCTTCCCTGCGAGTCGGGGTCATACGACGAATTCGGCGACGAATCCGGACGGTACGGCGGCGGATCGTCGGACCAGTCGTACCAGTAATCCGAATAGTACGGGTAGCCGTACGCCGGCCACGGGGCATACCAATAAGGGTTGTACCACCAAGGAGCCCAGCCGAGTCCCCAGCCAAATCCCCAGTACGGCCATCCGAAGCCGAAGCCCCATCCTCCCCAGCCCCAACCGTAGCCACGGCCCCAACCGTAGCCACCGCCCCAACCGTAGCCACGCCCACCAAAGCCCGGCGTAACTCTGGAGGCTCCGCCGACAAAACCGGACGCGCCTCTTGCCGAAGCGCCGCTGGACAGGGCAAAAGAGTGCCAACCGCCCTCGGAACTTCCGGCGTTACGAGCCGAGAGGCTTGTGTTCGCCGAGCCTCCGGAATTGCGTCCTTCACTCAAACGCGCGGAACTACCGGAGCTGCCGAACGAATGCCACTGGCCATCGTTGATCGCGCGAGGAAGGTTTGACGTCGACCTATTTTCGGACGAACCGTAATTGCGGCCAGCCCCATACCCGCCACCTTGGTAGTGACTTCCTCCGCCATAGGACCGCGCGCCGCCATCGGAGCCGCCACCACGATATCCTCCGCCGCCATAAGATCCGCCACCACCATGGAAGCTACCGCCTCCTCCGCCATGGGACCCGCCACCACCACCGCCACCGCCGTGACCGCCGCCGCGCTGAGCGAATGCTGGATCTGGCGTGAGAGCAAGACCGATGAAAACCACAAATGCGATGAGGGATCTAAGAAGACCGAATCTGCTCATAATCCGTACCTCCCTTCGAACGTGGGAGCGCGGTTTCGAGCGAGGCACCTATGTGCGAGGACGGAGCGCTCCTACCTGATTAGACTCTACTCCCATGCAAGAGGTTGCACCCAAGGTTCAACTGGTGCGGTCCGTCACCCGCGGCATTTTGTGTGCCCCTCCAGCCTAGCCGCTTGCGGAAAAACTCACGAATCTGCGGATCACCGTGGAAAGAGCGGCCCTTCAGGGCCGCGTAAGCCCCGTGAAAACGGCGTGGGCTTTAGCCCCGGTGGTCGTTCTTACTCGGCAGACTGCATTTTCCGCAGCCTGCTAGGTAGTAGCTGACGCCGGGTTCGCTGGGACGTACGCTGAATCCCATCGCCGGGTAGATTTCCAAGCTCTCGTCCAGACACCATAGCAAACAGTTCAGGCCCGAAATTGCGGGACACGACCCTGATGCTGGCCGGCTAGAAACTGGCGATCACCACATTGGGCGCAGATGGCAGCATGAATTTTACGCCACGCTGCTGGTTGGCTTGCATGGTGGCAGGCGGGTCGAGCGCGGAGAGCGGGATGCGCCTTGTCCAATAGCCGTTTTGCCAGTTATTGCCGTAGACGTAGATCACGCCGTCCGCGATGGCATAGTCGGGGATCTCCTCGCGATGGCCGTCGCGATAGACCAGCACTGCGGGCGGGAGTTCTCCGGCTGGCGATTCGGTGCGTTCCTTCTGCGTAGCGGACATCGACGGTTTTGTGGGCGGTTTTGTGTGTGGCTTCGTGATTGTTGGTTCCGCATAATCGGGATGCGTGGAGGTTCCACGTTCCTCTGTTTCTTCGGCGCCACCAAATCGCACATAACGATCGCCCTGCCACTCGATCAGCAAGGGTTTCAGCCTGGTTTTTCGCGGAGAATCGCCAGCTGAGATCGGCTGCACTACCACAAACTGGGGCGGCGCGCTCTCAACATCGCTCTCAACATCTCTCGCAACTACGTACGGCTCACCGGCATCGTAGTCCGAATAGAGAAAGGGCGAGCCCAGAATAATTCCTCGTGTGAATGGACGCGTCTGAGGATGCAAGCCAATCCCGCCCCTGACGCCGCGTGCAAAACCGGCATGCGCCGCGGAACCCGGCCTACCCATCGCCCCGCGCCTCTGCGCGGTTGAGAGCGGCACGAATACTGTAGCTGCAAGCAGCGCGATGCTCAGCCACCGGAACATGTCAGCCGGATTTCCTTCTTGTACTTGAAAACCAACACTATTGTACCCCCATTTCGCCTCTCCGCCGCGGGGGGCAAGCCCGTTGCTTCACGAGCTCCGGAATAAAAAAGCAGTGGGACGCGCGGTTGGCGCGTCTCACTGCTGGGGTAGAGTGTTGCTATGCTGCGTTGTTACGCCGGGAAAGAACCCAGCGCACTTTTACCTCCCATGTCCGCCGCCCCCGTGCGATCCGCCGCCATGCGACGATCCGCCGCCGTGCGAGGCTCCGCCGCCGTGCGAGGCTCCGCCGCCGTGGCTGCTCGGCGCCGAATGGCCACCGCCGTAGCTGGGAGCAGAACGTCCGCCGCCATACCCACCGCCGCCGTAAGAGCGCGGAGTGACGATGGGCTGCCTCATATTGAGTGGCGGACGAGAAGACCCGCCGTAGCCGCCTGATCCGTAGCCACGGCCTGCTGAAGCCGAACCGCGCGAAGAGCCGTACGCACTGCGTTCTTCGCTGCGGCCGGCCGATTGACCCGCCCTGCCTGATCCTGACTCAGACGATGAGCGCGGCGCCATCGGCGAAAATTTCTGCCAGCCGCCGTTGCTGCTGCCACTTTCGCGAGCGGTCGTCGAGTTACCCGAGTTGCCGGCTCTCGCCGCCGAACCCGCGTTCGCATTGCCACGCGTTTCCGAACCCTGGCTGGAGCGCTGGTACGGGCTGTTCGAATTAGCGTTCGAGCCGCCATTTCCGGGCCTCGCCACTTCGCCTCCGTTCCCAGTCGACCGGCCATTCGACGCGGTTGCCGTGCTGCCTCGGGCCGAAAAGAAATGCTGATTCTGCGACACGTTCCGAGTCGTTGACGCAGCCGCCGAGCGTCCGCTGGCCGAGAAGCTTTCGCGGCTCGGAGACACGGGCAATCTCCCGGTTGTGAAATGCGCGTTCTGCAGCTCCCCATGACTCATTGCGTGAGCACTCATGTGACCGGTGCCGAACTCTTTGCCCGAGACGGAGGTCGCGCCGCGGAAGTTCGCATCATGCATTGCCAGGTTCACGTTCGAAAATCGCGTGCCCCCGTGCAGCGCAGCAAAGCCGCCGCGGTTGAATGCGCCGATACCGGCAACGCCGAAGCGCCCGCCGTAAGCGCCATACCAGGGATGGAAACGATCGCACGGTCCAAGCGGCAGCCAGCCGATCGAGCCCCCGAAACCGAAGCCGAATCCAAAGCCGAAACCACCGCCGAATCCGAAGAACGAAACATAAGCCGGCGCCCAAATCGGGCGGTAATACGGATATCCGTAAACCGGACCGGGCCACCAAGCCCACGCTTCGTCGTACATCATCCAGCGGCCGTAGTGATACGGCGCCCAGCCCCACGGATCATACGAAACCCAGGTCCATCCCCAATAAGGCTCATACACCCAGCGCCCGGCGCGATAAGGAGCCCAGCCGACTCCAACCGTCGGCCGCCACACTGGACCGTAATCCGGAACTTCCGTCCAGGTGCCGTTGGCGTCAAGATCCTCGGTACCGACGTAATAGTCGTTAGTGCGCCGCCGCGATACCGAGTTGCGGATCATGTTGTCGCGATCGGTGTTCCACTGGTCCCAGTCATCTCGGGCCGGAGCTTCGCCGATCTTGTATTGCGTGTCCGCACCGCTGCCCTGAATGGTGATGAACTGGCCCTGACCGACGCGCGTGCCGCCCTGCGGAGTCGAGACTTCGACTTCGCCTCTGCGGACGAGCACTTCAGTGTGATCGTCGGCAGTAACCAGAATGCGAAAGCTGGATTCGCGCCGCTCGGTGCGAATGGCAACATTGGGCGTATCGATCTCAGCGTCCGCATCGCTGTTCTTGTACACGGAGTAGTTCGCCATGCCGTGTCCAAGTTGAACCTGAATTTGCGAGCGCGTGAGCTGCGTGATGTTGGCCTGCGAATGCTCAGCCAGGCGAAGCATGTTGGCGTAGTCAAGCTGAATTTCAGTGCGCGCCTTGTCGCCGGTAGAAACCCGGTCACCCGCAAGCACGGGAGCATTGAGCGCAGCCGCCGACCAATCCTTGGAGTCGCCACGCTGCGTGGAGACGTCGCCATAAATCAGGCTGATGCGCGCCACGCCGTTTTTTCCCTCCGGAGCCGGCGCGCTGGAGCTCGGGGCGCCGGCGTCTGGTTCGTTGGGGCCTGGGTCCTTCGGGCCGCCTTTATTGATCGAACCTTGATTCACCGAATCTTGATCCGCCGAATCCTGATCCGTGGAACCCTGGTCGTTGGGATCCTGCATTCGGATGCTCGGCGACGGTTTCGAATTCTGATCCGGCGCCTGGTCGTCCGCGTTCTGCGCGATGACGACGCCTGGAATCGCGATCATCAATCCCAATCCTAAGATTGCCGCTATTAGTTTGAATTTCATACGTACCTCCACCTCGTTCGGGACAAACTATGCCTAAAAGAATGCAGGCCAAGTGCCAATGTCGGACGGAGGGCGGCGATTCATCTAACTTCTTATTCATTAGCAACATAGGAGAGACATAACAGCGAGGAGAGTCGGCGATTAACGGCGTTCCGGTGGCCCGGTTCCACCAGGCTGGTGGTTTTCGGCCAGGAGTCGTTATGGCGTTTGCCCGTATTTTAAGAGGCGTTGTAGCGTCAAGGTCCGAGTAGCTCACCCACCCGATGGCCCGATCACCAGATGACCCGATCTCTCACTCCCCGTCGTTGTCGTCAATCCCGATCTTCGACAAGCGATACCGCAGCGCATTCCGCGAGAGCCCGAGCAGGCGCGCCGCCTGCGACTTGTTGCCGCCGGCCCGCTTCAGAGCCTCGCGGATCATTTCATCTTCCCACTGGTCAAGCGTCATCCCGTCGGGGAGGAAGCGATCGGATGCAGCGCCGGTGCGATTGCGCGGCAAGTCGAGTTGTATGTCGCTCGCTTCCAGTTGGTCGCCCGTAGCAAGCGCGCAAGCGCGTTCGATGACGTTCTGCAGTTCACGCACATTGCCCGGCCAATAATGACCGACAAGAAGCTGCATGGCGGCGGGCGAAATGCCGGTGATGGTTTCCGATCTCCCGGAATCCTTGGCAAAGCGCGCGAGGAACAGGTTCGCTAATCCGGGTATATCTTCCTTGTGTTCGCGCAGCGGCGGGATATCAATCGGGACCACGTTGAGCCGGTAATAAAGGTCTTCGCGAAACGTCCCGTCTTCGAGCGCGGCGCGCAGGTCGCGGTTGGTGGCAGCAAGCAGCCGAACGTCGACCTTGATGGTGCGCGTGCCGCCCAGGCGCTCAAACTCGCGCTCCTGCAGCACGCGGAGAAGTTTGACCTGGATGGCGGGTGGCACGTCTCCGATTTCATCGAGGAAGAGCGTGCCTTTGTCGGCGAGTTCGAATTTGCCCGGCTTGCTGGTGGCGGCTCCGGTGAACGCCCCTTTCTCGTAGCCGAAAAGTTCGCTCTCCAAAAGATTTTCCGGAATGGCGGTGCTGTTGATCTTGATAAAAGGCCCGGAAGCGCGACGTGACTTTTCGTGGATGGCGCGGGCGATCAGGTCTTTGCCAACTCCGCTCTCGCCGCCCAGAAGAACGGTGGAGTTGGTGGGCGCAACGCGCTCGACGGTGGCGAGCACTTCCTGCATTTTGGGACTGATCGCGACGATGTTGGGGTGGCTGTACTTCTGTCCGAGAGCTTCGCGCAGCGAGCGATTCTCCTCGCGCAGGCGGGAGTTATCGAGCTCCTTGTGCACCACCATCCGCATTTCAGTAAGCGAGAACGGCTTGAGCACGTAGTCGCTGGCGCCAGCTTTCATCGCCTCAACCGCTGTTTCAACAGACCCGAACGCGGTCATGACCACTATCGGCAACGCGGCATTTTGCTGTTTGGCGTTCTGCAGAAATTCCAGCCCGCTCATGCCCGGGAGTTTGAGGTCGGTAAGCACGAGGTGAACGGGTTCCGAGGCAAGCAGCTTCAATCCAGTTTCAGCGTCGCCGGCGGAGAGCGTTTTGAAGCCGTCGTCGCCAAGGTTCAGCTCCAGCAGGCGCCGCATCTTGGCTTCGTCTTCGATGATGAGGATGGTCGGCATTTGGTTAGCTAGTGCTAAGTGCTAGTGTGGGGACGGGCGCCCTCGCCCGTCCAAGCCGAGCGTAGCTCGGCAGTTGCGTGCGGCTCGCCGGTTTCTTCCAGCGGAAAGAAGAGCGTAAATACGGCGCCTCCCTCCGGCGCATTCTCGACATGGATCGACCCATGATGACCGTCTACGATCTTCGAAACGATGGAGAGGCCCAGGCCCACGCCGGTTTTCTTCGTGGTCACAAACGGGTTGAAAATTTCTTCGCGCAATTCTTCGGGAACGCCGGGGCCGGTGTCGGCCAAGCGGAGTTCCACTCCTTCACAATCATTCTGGGTAGTGGGTCGAACACTGACCCGCAGCGTGCCGCCGTGATCGTCATTCTGCATGGCTTCATAGGCATTCTGCACCAGATTGAGGAAGGCTTGCTCGCACAGGCTTTCGTCCAGCGGAACAAGCGGCAGTCCGCTCGCGTAGTGGCGCTCGACGCGCACCGATTTGCCCATGACCGATTTGCCCGTCTCTTGTGTGCCAGTAAGTTGTTTGCCGGCAAAACGCTCGGCGACAATTTGCAGCACGCGATCGAGAAGGGCGATCAGGTCCGCGGGATGCGGTTCGGCATGAAGAGGACGAGCGAAGTCCAGAAACTCGGTAACGAGGGCGCTGAGCCGGTTGACCTCGGTCGAAATGTAGCCGGCTAACTCACTGGCAAGTTCGTCGGACGCCTGCAATTTCTGCGTCAACATTTCGGCCGAGCCCTTGATGACTCCGAGGGGGTTGCGAATCTCATGCGCTAATCCAGCCGATAGCTGGCCGAGCGCGGCCAGCCGTTCGGAGCGCCGCGCTTCGGCCTGAGCGTGCTCGAGGCGGCGATTGGTTTCGGCAAGGCGTTCGGCGAGTTCACGGTACAACTGGGTTTGATGCTGGCTCTGCTGCGCGAAGCGGTTGACGACCATGGCAGCGAGAAAGAAAAACAAGATGCGCAGCGCGAGGTAGCCGAAAGCCTCGGGAGTCAATTCGTATTCCTGCATCGCGGGATAGAGATACGAGCAGTAGGCGGCAGACGCAAGCAGCGTCCAG
>Ga0316363_10001284_pt1 | contig 23023 bp, 26 predicted proteins | sample Sb_taG_3_FD_200459 | JGI IMG/M metagenome (GOLD analysis project Ga0316363, IMG submission 200459) | Peat soil microbial communities from Weissenstadt, Germany - Sb_50d_a_PC metaG (v2) (version 2) | ecosystem: Environmental > Terrestrial > Soil > Wetlands > Peat | place: Germany: Weissenstadt...
CGAGGCGTCTTATCCCCGCTCTCCTTCGATATTACTTTACAAGATGTGTCGAATCGCGCGGTCCACCGCTGGCGCGGTAGCCCGCCCAACGCGCGGTTTTGGCCCGCTTTCAAAGCGCGGCTGACACACATAGCCGGCCTCCGAAAGGAACACCCAGCGTGACCGCGAAACTCCGTGATGCCGAAAGGCGTTGAGCACTTGATGGGGAATTTCGCGGAGCAGGTATCCTGGTCCGCGAAACTCCGTGATGCCGAAAGGCGTTGAGCACCCGGCCATTTTGGCAACAACTTTAGGCAACTCCTGCCGCGAAACTCCGTGATGCCGAAAGGCGTTGAGCACGTTTTGACGAGCTTGTTGCAGACGGGCATAGCTGACCCGCGAAACTCCGTGATGCCGAAAGGCGTTGAGCACATGCTGTGCGTTCCTTTGAAGCCCATAATGCCGCCCGCGAAACTCCGTGATGCCGAAAGGCGTTGAGCACAGGAATTTGGAAGTCACTACATAGCATTAGGCAACCGCGAAACTCCGTGATGCCGAAAGGCGTTGAGCACTCTGCCAGCTCGACCGGCACGACCGACTCGGCGACGGCCGCGAAACTCCGTGATGCCGAAAGGCGTTGAGCACAAGAGATGGAGGCCGCGCCTTATTACGAGCACTACGAGCCGCGAAACTCCGTGATGCCGAAAGGCGTTGAGCACAGGCGAGACGGGTTGCCCTCGGCGATCTTTGCTTGCCCGCGAAACTCCGTGATGCCGAAAGGCGTTGAGCACTGGTAAAACACCCGGCCGCCCAGAGATGTGCACAGCCCGCGAAACTCCGTGATGCCGAAAGGCGTTGAGCACTGCGAGTTTGTGCGAGTTTGTGCGTAATTCCTCTTCCCGCGAAACTCCGTGATGCCGAAAGGCGTTGAGCACAGTGATCCGCAACTTGACGTGGTGTCGTCGGTGAACCGCGAAACTCCGTGATGCCGAAAGGCGTTGAGCACAAGGACGGCGATTACTCCGCTTATGTGATGCTGGGGTCCGCGAAACTCCGTGATGCCGAAAGGCGTTGAGCACGTGTCAAGAGATTTTCCTACAGAATTCTCAAGATCGCCGCGAAACTCCGTGATGCCGAAAGGCGTTGAGCACAAATCTCAGCAAGTTCGGTTTCTGGCGACTCAACCCCGCGAAACTCCGTGATGCCGAAAGGCGTTGAGCACTGGTTGCCCTTTCACGGAAGGACACCACGAAGATCCGCGAAACTCCGTGATGCCGAAAGGCGTTGAGCACGACATGAGTGGTCCTTTCGTGACGGCCATCGCATTTCCGCGAAACTCCGTGATGCCGAAAGGCGTTGAGCACGCAAGCAATTTGATGGGTGTCTTTCAAGACCGCGCCCGCGAAACTCCGTGATGCCGAAAGGCGTTGAGCACGTCAATGAAGATGCCAACCCGCAGGAGTTTCCTGGCCGCGAAACTCCGTGATGCCGAAAGGCGTTGAGCACTAGCCCGAGTTGCTGGCCGAGCCGCTGTAGCCCGACCGCGAAACTCCGTGATGCCGAAAGGCGTTGAGCACTCGTCAGACATCGCTTATTCCCTCGGGAAATTATCCCGCGAAACTCCGTGATGCCGAAAGGCGTTGAGCACATGGGTTCGACTGTCGGCTTCTTTCTTGGAACCGTGGACCGCGAAACTCCGTGATGCCGAAAGGCGTTGAGCACCCACTCTGCGCGGTGCTTCTGCTCGCTGGAATGCGCCCGCGAAACTCCGTGATGCCGAAAGGCGTTGAGCACACATGCCAGGAGTTTCGGGAGTTCATCGACAGCTTTCCGCGAAACTCCGTGATGCCGAAAGGCGTTGAGCACGCGCCACGAGAAAATCAACGGCATCATGAAGCTGCTCCGCGAAACTCCGTGATGCCGAAAGGCGTTGAGCACTGGCCCACATGCCCGTCACCGCGTTGGCAACCGATCCGCGAAACTCCGTGATGCCGAAAGGCGTTGAGCACCTGAACGCGTGCGGTTTGAACGCCTGGTAGATCAGCCGCGAAACTCCGTGATGCCGAAAGGCGTTGAGCACCAGCAAATCTCCCTGGCTGTTGCCGGCCTGTTCCGCCGCGAAACTCCGTGATGCCGAAAGGCGTTGAGCACCGTGAGGACCCTCCTACCCTCTTCGGCAAGGCGATCCGCGAAACTCCGTGATGCCGAAAGGCGTTGAGCACAGACCCCTTGCCGCCAAGCTGTTTGCGCGCCCCCGACCGCGAAACTCCGTGATGCCGAAAGGCGTTGAGCACTCCCGGCCGCGCATCGTGGCTTTGACCCCAGCGAGACCGCGAAACTCCGTGATGCCGAAAGGCGTTGAGCACCGGGTTATCCCTACGAAGTGCTGTCCACCTCTCACCCGCGAAACTCCGTGATGCCGAAAGGCGTTGAGCACCTTACACGAAGACCTTGGACGGGGGCGCATTCACGCCCCGCGAAACTCCGTGATGCCGAAAGGCGTTGAGCACAAGCCCATCGATTGATAGGTGCCGCCCTGGTTGACCCGCGAAACTCCGTGATGCCGAAAGGCGTTGAGCACCAGGCGAAACTTGAAGGAAATCCACGCACTGCTGCCCGCGAAACTCCGTGATGCCGAAAGGCGTTGAGCACATCTCAAAGTATTTCACCACGCCCTGGTCCGCGAATTCCGCGAAACTCCGTGATGCCGAAAGGCGTTGAGCACACGCCCCGCCGTCACTGATCGCAAGCTTGGCCTGGGTCCGCGAAACTCCGTGATGCCGAAAGGCGTTGAGCACGTGCAACGTCATGTGGAATAGGAATACGCCATCGACCGCGAAACTCCGTGATGCCGAAAGGCGTTGAGCACCTCGAGGGGGCCTGGCAGCCCTCGGAGCACGTCCGGCCGCGAAACTCCGTGATGCCGAAAGGCGTTGAGCACGCGGCCACACTTGCTGCACAGCCGCGGATGCTGCTCGCTCCGCGAAACTCCGTGATGCCGAAAGGCGTTGAGCACAAATAGTGATGCGGTTCGGTAGGACCTGGACCGAGACACCGCGAAACTCCGTGATGCCGAAAGGCGTTGAGCACAACAACGCAACGATGGCCGTGCAGAAGTTCACCACCCGCGAAACTCCGTGATGCCGAAAGGCGTTGAGCACTTTCCGAATTGTACATCGACATAGGAGGAGAAGGACCGCGAAACTCCGTGATGCCGAAAGGCGTTGAGCACGTGTGAAAATCCTAAATGCCCGTTTTCTGCGAGAAACCGCGAAACTCCGTGATGCCGAAAGGCGTTGAGCACATGTGCAGGTGATTTCCAAGAATCAATTCGGACTCCGCGAAACTCCGTGATGCCGAAAGGCGTTGAGCACATTTGAAGATGCTCTCTTCACATAATGCCCGTCTACCGCGAAACTCCGTGATGCCGAAAGGCGTTGAGCACAAGGTTCATTGTTAGCTCATCCTACCGGTGGTTACCCCCGCGAAACTCCGTGATGCCGAAAGGCGTTGAGCACGTTCAGGCACTTGATGAAGCATGTCCTGCCCACGCCGCGAAACTCCGTGATGCCGAAAGGCGTTGAGCACCGCGAAAAGTTGGACGCCTGTGCGTCCGGGAATCGCCCCGCGAAACTCCGTGATGCCGAAAGGCGTTGAGCACAGGATGCGAACCGAATAACAGAGCCAGTTGCATCCAAGTGGGTCCCCTCTCGGCACAACGGCGCTCCAATTCAAACGATCACCGCTTCTTTGTAGCCGGGCGGCAACAGCAGAAACTTGCCGCCCTTCCCGCCATCTGGTCCAGCCAGGCCGACGTCGCTAAAGAACTTGCCGCCATCGACCGGGACGGGGCGCTGCCAATAGTCGAGCAGGATGCCTTGCAGCATGGGCGGTGCTTCCATCACCAGCGGTCCGTCCTTGCCGAGGTCAACGTAGCTCATTGCATACAAAACCTGTGCTCCGGTTGCAAAGCGCCGTTCTCATGGCAATAATGTTTCCGGTTCGGCGTCGCTTCCTGTCTCAGTGTCAAGTCGTACAACGAGTCTTCTCAGGAGGTACCGATGGATTTCATCGAGCGCATCTTCGGTGTTTCCCTTGACGGCGGCAATGGCGTTGTCGAGATTTGCCTGATGCTCATTTTGGGCGCTGCGATCGTTGCTGGAGGCTGTTGGAGATACGCGTCGCGTCGTCTGGCGTCCAAGGCCGGCAGTCCTCGGTAAATCGACCGCGTGCACCAGCGTCGATCAAGGATCCCTCTGGGAAACGTCGAAATGTCGGTTGAGTGCAGCCTCGATTCGCACCCGGAGGTTGTGTGGAAAACATTGTCAAGGGCTTCCTCAAGGGCCTGGAGAGTTTCGCCGAGATCTTCACGATACTGCTCGGGCTTATTACGAAGCTGCTCTGGTTTCTGAATGGCCTGTGTCGGGCATTGCGGAACGGTTTTCGCCGCCCTCCGCGTGACGGCTGCTGTTTGCACCTGCCTCCGACTGCCTACAAGCGGCCCGATCCTCTCATTTACGATCAGTACTACCTGATGGCCCAGGGGCTCGCCGTTACCTGGGACAACCCCGACATCAACCTCCAGGACATGAACGGCAACCCGGTCTCGGCAGACGATTTGAATCCGGATACCGATTACCAGGTGTTTATTACGGTTTACAACAACTCATACGAAGCGCCGGCCGTCGGTCTGCCGATTTTCCTTTCCTATCTTAGTTTCGGGATCGGTACGACCAGTACGCCGATCGGCGTCACGACTGTCAACCTGAGCGTGAAGGGAGGCGCCAACTGTCCGGCGACGACGCCACAGCCCATCATCTGGCACACGCCCACGATCCCGGGCCATTATTGCCTCCAGGCGCTGCTCGTGTGGTCCGACGATGCCAACCCATTCAACAATCTGGGGCAGAAAAACACGCACGTCGGAAAACTTCAATCTCCAGTCGTAAGTTCCGTTGAAGTCAGGAACCAGGCAGGGGTGCTGAGACATTTCGAGCTGGAAGCAGACATGTATCAGTTGCCGACTCTGCCCCCGTGCAGCGACCAACCGCCGCCGCCCCGCACGGGAGGCCGCTATGCCGAAAGCAAGGCCCGCTGGGAGGCGGCTCTGCGGACGCAGGGCTATGGACTGTTCCCGGTCTCGCCAGACTGGAACCTCTCGATCAACCCCAGCTCCTTTGATCTGGCCGCCAACGCGTCAATAAGTGTGTCCGTTTCCATCGACCGCGCTAGCGGGTCCTTTATTGGCGCTCAGCCGTTCAATATTCACGGGTTCACGTCGGTGGCCGGGCGCCCGCGCGTATTGGTCGGAGGCGTGACACTGTACATCGAAGCAAGTTAATCAGGGGACTTCGCCATGGCTTTCCGGAAGTACACACGCTGTTACATCCACACGCCCGGCGACAAGCCGTTTAATGATGCAGATTTGGTAAATTTCGCGGTGGGCGCCAGCCTCCCTGGTCTCCTGGCCGCTTTGGCGGCATTTCTTTCAGGGAATATGACGGTTGGCTTTGTTGCCATCGCCATCCAGTATGCGGTGACGATCAGGGCCATTGCCAAGGAATGGTTGTATCATCGGCTGGTGTGTATCTCGGGGGACCAGTGTGCGGTCGGCACGATCTGCATGCCGCCCACGGAAGGGAGCCTCCTCAAGTCATTCGACAACGATCAGTATTTCAACATGCGTCTCATGCCCCACCGTTACATGGACAACTATCGAGGGCCAAACGGGTCTATACCTGCCTCACTGCCGACCCCCTACCTTGGATACTTTCTGCCCCCTGCGAACTCGAATGATCCCGTGGGAACGCCAACCTGGTCGCTCAATCTTCCGGCTCCTGAAGCTGGCCCTTCGCTCGATGGCAAGACCGAGCTTGCCCCCGAAAATGACGTCTTTCTGGATAACTTTCAGGGAAGCCAGTTAATTCAGCCCGGATCGGCCCCGTCGGCGCCTCGGCCGGGAGCGGTGCTCCAGGATCTGCCGTATGAGCCAGTGGCTTGGGATGACCAGTCGGATTACTTGCTGCTACCAAAGACGACGGGGGAGTTGCCGCGGACAGCGAACGTGACGCGCTCGACGCTGCACTGCGAGGCGGAAGGAAACTTCTGGCAGGCCATGCTGGATACGGCCGGCTTGCAAGGGCTCGCCACCGCCGCGGGAGCGGCCGCAGGCGCAGGAGCGGGTGCCGCGGCGGGTTGCGCAATTGGCGGTTTCTTCGGTCCCCTGGGATGCGCGATTGGAGCGGTGCTCGGTTTTCTCGCTGGACTCTTCGGCGGAGGCGCTGCCGGCGCGTATATCGCCGCGAACGCCGCCTTCAATTCGGACCCGGGCGACGTGAACGACGCCAACGTGGGAGACGCACCCCTGGGAGGGCTCGCAGACGGCGATCAGGTCGTCGTCTACGGAACCCACGTTTATGACGGGTTTCACCAGGGTTGGCACGAGATTCACCCGTTGAAGGCGATTATGAAATTCCCTGAGATCCAGTTAACGAGCCCCTACCTCGAGTGGAACCCGGATTGGGACAACGCAGTCAATGGTCTTCCGCCGGCTGGCCTGACCCAGACGGACATGCGACAAGGGCTCTTCTCGCCGGCGTTCACTGCGGCCGCGGTAGCGGTGAAGATGAACTGGTGCTCCTTCTTGAGCAACACCTTTACTACGGCCACGCTCACCGCACAGATGCATGCTGTGAACCGCTGGACGATTCATCCGCTGGTCGACGGCTGCGCGCCGACCAGCCCCCCTCCGACAACGCAATAGGGGACCCGTGTTCGACCGAATTCTGTACGCTCCATTCATTCATTCGATGGTGTTGATACACGCGCCGGCCTTCGAGCCAGAGCGTAGGGTGTGTCAAGCGTAGACGGCACAGCCACGGTCTTGCTGGCCGCACCGTTCGATGCTGTGTTCATGAGGCGACCTCCTTGCTGGACAGGCGGAAAAAGAGGTAGCCGTTGCAGTGGGATCCGGTAACGGCCTTGGCGGGGCACTCGGTTTCAAGTCTTTGGCCGCTTGAGGAAGCTCAACTGCGTTGCCTGGAAGCCTCGTTGAACTCATCAATTCTCACTTCACTTCATTGGATCAGCTCCGAACGCAGCGGCGCCATTGGAAAGGACCCAGTGAATGCTGCGTTCTTCGACCATCTCAGTCCGGCCGGGATACCATTCAATTCAGCTTACGAGCATTGAAGTCCTCCAGAAGGTGGTAGGAGAAGCCTGTGACCTTTTCGGCGGAATTGCGCTTGAAGTGCACCCTTGCCCAGTACATGCGGTCGATACACTCATCGGCGCTGACCGGATAGATGACGTTCACATTGCCACCCTCCCAGCGTGCTTCGACGTAGTCGCCGCGGTCTTTCAATGTCAGAATCGCATTCGGCGCATAGTAGTTTGGAGGCATCAGGTAACGCCCGTCGACGTCTGCGAACTGCCCCGGCGTCGCTTTCACTGGCACCACCGGCCCGCTCTTGGTAGGCTGACCGTAGACGCCATCGCCTTATGGTGGGGCCGACACTTAAGTGACTTTTTTCCGCCACCCGAAGTTTTGTAGTGGCGCGGTTTCCACGTTCCCACATCTGTCTTGCCCGCTTCTCTCCCATCGACCGATGCACCGAACGGCCTGTGGAACGAACCCATTTCAACAAAACTGGAGCCATCATTCCCTTGCATTCCGGCACGAGTGAGGTACTCATGTGACCACCTCGCATGAAGCAATCCCTCGCGCGGGAGACGAGGGGGCTATCCGGCGGAGCCGCCATATCGCAAGTAGCACAATAAGAAGCGTGGTCGCGAGCGCGGCGCATGTGATGAGAAAGGGCTGATCCATGCCCGTCTCTGTGATTGGCCGCGCGGTGAAGTCGCCCGCAATGCCAGTCCACCAATGGCCGAACAGCCCAATGTCCATGACGACGTGGCCGATCATTCCGGGGATGAGCGATCCGGAGGACCAGGCGAGAAGCCCCAGCAACACGCCCGCGCCAAACACGATTGGAACCATGCCGATCGTCGCCCAGGTTTTGGTGAGATGCAGGAGCATGAATAAGAGCGAGGAAACGAAGATGGCGGTTGGCGCGCCCGAACGCTGTTCGATCGGCTGCTGCATATAGCCACGAAAGCCAGTCTCCTCGCAAATCCCGGACGACGCCGCAGAGATCACGACAGCGACCCATCTCAAGGGCGGGGAGAGAATGAAGGAAAAATCGTTGCCCTGCCGAAACGCCTCGATGGGAAACGGCACGATGCGGAATAGAAACACAATCGCAGCGTGAACCGCTGCCGCGAAGGAGAGCGCAGCAATGAGGCCCCAAGCCCATTGCGCCGGCGACAGCGTGCCCCTGCGGAAAGCGGCGCCACGGGCGGCTCGCGTCGACAGTGGAGGACCCCCGCCGCTCGCCCACCAAAGATAAAGTGAGAGGAATACAGCCTCGGCGATCCCAGCGACAGGGACGCCAAATGTCAGGAGCAACGGCGGCCACACATTGGCAGCGACAACAGCCATCGAAAGGCCGATGATGATGTCTCGCAGCCAGATGGGCAACTTCAGCCAAGCGCGACAGAGACGCCCTTGCACTGTCATCGTACCTACTTCCTGCTTCGACTGGTCGGCCACCAGTTAGGCTGTTGTTGAACTGATTGCCGCCATCGCCAGGCAAAGTACGAGGCGCAGCAGCAAATTAGGCATTATTCTCCTGCGACGGCGCGATTGCAATCCTTGGGGTTGACTGACAGAGGTCGGCAATCTAGTGGGCGAGTCTTGTATTTCGATGGATAACGGCGTGCCGGGCCGAAAAAGGCTCCATTTCCACCATCCAGGTCCATCATCCCCTTGCATTCCGGCACGGGTGAGGTACTCATGTGACCGCGTTGCATGACCGAACCCATCACCCCCGGAGACCACCATGCCTGCATTATCCACCTGGAACCTCGACCCGACCCGCATTCTGACACGGCGCGAACTGACCACTGTCTTAGCCGACCTAACCGCCCGGGCCGCGCGTGCCAACATCCAACGCAACTTGATCATCATCCGCTTGGCGTGCTGCTGTGGCCTGCGTGTTTCTGAGATCGCCGGGTTGCAGCTAGACGATGTTGTGGCGGACGTGCAGCGCCCACACCTGCGTTTGCGGAGGCAAATCACGAAAGGGAAGCGTGCCCGGTGCGTGCCTATGTGGTGGGATGGGGCAACGCTGGGCGACATCGTGGCGTGGAAGGCGAGGCGCATCGCTGATGGCGCCCGCGGCACGGACCCCTTCGTGTGTTCGGTGCAGGCCAATCGACAGGGTTTGGCACTTCAACGAGCAGCCCTGCGCCGACGATTTCTGTCGGCCTGCAAGGTGCTAGGATTGGCCCGCCTTCGGACGCTAACCATCCACCATGGGCGGCATACTTTTATATCCCACGCCTTGGCGGGGGGACGCACGATTGCTGAAGTAAGGGCTGCAGCTGGCCATGCCAGCCTGCTGACGACGAGCGTTTACCTGCACGTGGCGGTGGATGATGATGGGGAGGTGGGCACGCTGTTCGCTTTTGGTGGATAGGTCACTCTCGGATGGTGCGTCAGGTTCAGGCACAGGCAAGGTTGAGAGAATTCCTTGACGGGTGCTGGTCAGCGGTGTCCAATCGGGGAAGGGCCTTCTTCACTGACACCACGGAGAACCCGAGATGACACGCTTGCCTTTTGGGATTCGGCTGACGGCGAGCGTCGCCGTACCGTGCGCATTACTGGTCAGCCTGCTCCCCGGAGCTGCGGCTCCTGCCGACAACGATTCCAGGCCGATTCGTGCCCTTCTGGTCGTCGGCGGCTGCTGCCACGACTATGCGATGCAGAAGGGTATTCTGACCAAGGGCATCTCGGCGCGCGCCAACGTGCAGTGGGCGATTGCCTACGACCCCGACACGACCACCTCGCACCTGAATCCCGTTTACAAGAATTCGGACTGGGCCAAGGGGTTCGACGTTGTCGTTCACGATGAATGCTCGGCGGACGTCAAGGACCTCGCGGTCATCGACCGCATTCTCGGTCCGCATCGCCAAGGCCTGCCGGGAGTGGTATTGCACTGCGGCATGCACTGCTACCGTAGCGAAGGCTTTCCCACGGCGGTGACGCCGTGGTTCGAGTTCACGGGATTGCAGTCGACTGGACACGGGGCGCAGCAGCCGATTGCGGTCAGCTTTATCGATAAGGAAAGTCCGGTTACCAAGGGTTTGGAGAATTGGACCACCATCAACGAAGAGCTTTACAACAACAGCGCCGGCAAGGTCCTGGACACGGCTCACGCCCTGGCACGCGGCAAGCAGGGGCGGAGGGATAGCGTCGTCGTCTGGACCAATCTCTACAACAAGAAAACGCGTGTCTTTGCGACGACGCTGGGGCACAACAATGACACCGTGGCAGACTCCCGTTATCTCGACCTGGTAACGCGCGGACTCCTCTGGTCCGTCGATAAACTGGATGAAGCGCATCTGCAGCCAGCCAAGAAAGTGCTGCTGAACGCGGCGACGAACTCCGGGAAGTAAGTCAAACCGGCAACGGTGCCCCTTTCCGCCGCCAGCGAGACTTTGGCATAAGGCTTATCGCTCTTATCAATTGCCATTCTTTCTTTGCATTGTCAGCCCGTCGTTAGCTACATTAAGAGCATCCTGCCGTGCAACCCGCTAGGTGACTGGGCGATGCCTGGCGAGTGGCATAGGCAGGATTTTTGTTGCGCCGGCGGGAACACTTGCCTATCCCTCTACCCACGTTTGTTCACGTCGCGTCCGGCGCGCCCCGGTTGACCAGAACGTCAACGAGAAAACCCCGCCTAGTGCGGGGCCTCGTGGGCGATCCTGGGGATAGGGTAGGCAAGCCTACGTTAGGCTGAACTTCCCGCGATCGGCCTTCTTGAACCGTGCCTCCTTCCCCTTCGCCTTGATCTCTCTGAGCAGGGCGGAATAAAGAGTCGCGTGAGGGGTCAGCCCGCCTGGCGATTTCCAGTAGCCCTTGTCCGCCATCGCCTTAATCATCTCCTGGCAGTTCAGCGGCTCGCCGTTTTCGCCCAAGACCTTGGCGGCGGCGTCCAGGGCGCTGGTCTTCTTCTCCTTGGGCGGCTTTGGCTCCTTCTCCTTGGTACGCTCGGGCTTGCCTGCCTTCCTGCCTTTGCCCTTGGTGGTCTTCCGCGCCGCAGAGTCCGCGGGAATGGGCCTCTCCTTGGCCCCCTTCGGTGCTTTGCCGATCACTTGCACCTCTTCGTCCGGGGCAAACCGGGCGTGCTCGACTTCGCCGCTATCATCTCGCAGGGCGACCTCGAACTTGCCCGCGTCCGCGCCCTCCCCGACCTTGGTGGCGTCGCAGATGGTTCTCGGGCCCTCGAACCCAGGAATCAGGACGATGTCGCCCAGGCTCAGCTCCGTAATCTTCCTCGGGGTGCCAGTCGACTTCTCGGCCTCGGTGCTCTTGGCCTTTTCGGTGTGGGCCGAATCCGTCGCTGTCTTCTTGCTTGCCATGATGCATCTCCCTTTCTGCGTAGCTGTCACGTGCGTGCGTCGCGCCAATCGCGATGCAACAGGGACAGTCACTTACCTCTCAGGCGGGAGGACAGCAAGCGCAGTAAGCAAGAATTCTTGGCGATTTCCGAAGTGAACGGAATGGCGAGCGGCGCGTGAAGTCTCTCTTGCGATTTGGGGTGGCAAGGCCACGTTCTTGCTCCAGCTCATATTCGTGCGTAAGATCTGCTCTGACCGACGAATCCCTCTCGCCGAGGAACTCGCATGATCCACGTTCTAAAGGTTTTGGTCGCCATCGTGCTGATTCTGGTGGCGGGCTTCTGCATCTATGGCTTCCGAGCCGGTTTCGAACCGTCGGCCGATCCAAGCTATCTCATGCGCATACTCTATGCGATTGTCGGTGCAGCGAGCCTATTCGCGGGTGGCTATTTAATGCTGGGGCGGAAGGGAAGAGGCTGAAGGAACCCACTTGTGGCAAACTGGATTCATTCTGTCCTCCGGTGCAAGGCATCGCCGGATCATGATGTTGGCGCTCGGTCGCGCCTGTCGCGAGTGTTAAAAAGGTTGACGTTCAATCCACGGCTAACATTCGCTTGAAGCGTTACTCGTGCCGCGAGTACAAGATGAGCGAATATCCTACGAGAATCTTGCCCCCTGGCGCCTGAGTAAGAATGCCACCGTCTTGTGTCCGGCGACTCATAGGGAGTTTCTTACTGTCCCTTTTTCACGAGAGTTAGACGAATGGTCTGGTTGCCGGGTCCCAGTGCTATTCTCTGTTCCGTTCTCGCTTCCATTTTGTTGACGGGTTGGCCGCTCTTGTCCGTCTCGCCTGTGGGTTTCCAGAGGATCGCGCTGAGCCGGTAGCTGCCCTTGGGGAGGCCGGAGAAATAATAGCGGCCGTCCTCCTTGGTGTCTACAAAGCGAAGCATCGTTTGTGTGTGAGCCGAATCCCGTGGGATGATTGTTACCTGAGTGCCTTGGACGGGCTTTCCCGCAGCATCGACGACGACGCCCGAAAGGCTGAATTTGTTGGTCATGAGCACCACGTCGGGCACTTCCAGCGGATTGCCGGCTGTCGGGCGGACAGGCACATTTTGTTCGGCAAACCCGTGAGCGGAAACATACAGGCTGTAACTGCCGTCCACCACGAGGGGTGGCAGGACAATCCGTCCGTCGGCGTCGCTGTGTAACGGACTCCACACGGGCAATGAGCGATACGAGAATCCATTCTGCGTCTCGCGCATCTTGATCTGTGCATCCAGCCAAACTTCGGCATTGGCCACGGGTCGTTTCTGTTCGTCGAGTACGCGAACCAGCGCGGTCTGCGTGGGTTGCAATTTCACGTCTAGCGTCATCGGCTTTGCAACTTTTGCCGGCTCAATCGTGATCTTGGCGCCTAGACCGCGTTGGGCGTGTATGACGAGAAAATGACTTTTCTGGTCCGGAAGCAAGCCGGTCAAGGTGAAGCTCCCATCGGCCTTGCTGGAGAGTTGTTTGGTGATCCCCTTAAAAACTGCTCCGGGAACTGGCTGCCCCTTCGTGTCGAGAACACGGCCTTGCACGCTCATCCCTCTGCTGAAACAAAGGTCTCTTCCCGTCAAGGTTTCACCGGCTTTGATTTCGAACGGCAGGACTACTCCTTCACCGACCGAATCGTCAAATAGTTCGCAGGGCACGAAACCTGGGATGGTATCGATGGTAGATAGTTTGCCTTTCCCCGCCCCCACCACCATGCGGTAGCTGCCATCCGCCTCGGTCATACAATCGCCGTAGTACTGCTTCACTCCTTCGCAATAGTAGTGAATATTGACAAAGGGAACGCGGAGCGGCTCACCAGTTTCATTCTCCCGGAGTTGTCCCGTTATCACCGAGCCGCGTTCCAGCGTATAGTTTTTCTGGCGATTGGGCGCGCTAGGGGCTATGGTTAACTCGCACGTGGCTGAGAGATAATCGGAGCCTTCAGGAGGAGTGACGTACATATAGTGCTTCTCGGTGTCATTTCGCTTAAGGGAATAACGACCCTGCTGATCGGCGAACGTTCCATAGATCCCTTGCCTAATGTGGGCGCCGACGGCCGGCTTGCCTGTGTCTGCGCAGAGGACTTCTCCATTGATCGTCGCCGATTGATGGAGCCTCGCAGTGAAACTGTCCGGACGCAGTTTATCCTCTGGACCGACTGATTCCGATCGGTTCAAGCGCTCAATTTCAGCATTGTCGATGGTTGCGCAATTGAGCCACTTGGAAAGGAAACGCGGATCACCGGTCGAGAGGCCGATGTGATATTGCCGCGGCAAGCCTCCCATCGCAAACTGCCCTCGTTCATCTGTGCTCGCCACGAGCGGAACCCGTGACCAGTACAGCATGAGCCGTTCGCGGGATGCGACCCGACTACGACGCTCCGGATCGATTTGGCTGTCTATTTGGGAAACTTGTACGCGCACCCCGACAGCCGGCTTTCCTTTGTCGTCGAGGAGTTGGCCGTGCACGTACGCCTCCGGCTGCAACCTGATCGTCACGTCCTGTTCGCTACGGGATTGGAAAGAATGCCAGGAAACGCCATAGCCCCTGGCCATCACGACGAGATTCCAGGGGTTCTGGTAGATATTTGAGGGGGAAATCTTCATGGGCTCCGCGAGCACGTCGTTGAAGAGGAATCGGCCGGCTGCGTCCGTTGTCGTCTTGGCCAGGATGTCCGTGTAATCCTTCCTCTGAAGTTCTGCGGTGTGCCTCAGGATGGCAAATTCCCGGAGATAGACGGTTGCACCGCCGATCGGCTTGCCTTTTTCATCGATTACCTTACCGGACGCTGATAAATGTGCTGGGGCGAGCTTTGCTTCGTTACTGGGAGCGTTGGGTCGATTCTCCGCCTCAGTGTTAGCTTCTGGTGCAGAAGGGCTATCTTCTCTATTGTTCGCGACGGCTCGATAGGTGACGGCCCCTGATGCAAGCACGACCAACCCGACGGTCAAGGCCACAGTGACCATTCTTATCCTGGCCACAAGCATCCGCTTTAGCATGCCGTCTGCCAGGGAAGCCGCCGATGCCGAAACGGCGATGCTGGTCGTACCGCCGCGCGCTATCGTGAGTGCGGCTTCTACCGTCGCGCTCACCAAGAGTGGCGCCACGACTGCCGAGGCGGTTTTCTCTGTGAGTACTGCGGTCAGTCCCGAGGACGACACCATAAGACTGCGGCGAACGAGACGATTGCGCAGCAGGGCACGAGCGCGAGCCAGCCGTCCCGACACAGTTCCCTCGGTGCAGCCGAGTTGTCCTGCGGTCTCGTGCTTGCTCTTGCCTTCCAAATAATGAAGTACAAGTGGCGTGCGATACTTCTCCGGCAACCGGCTCAACTCCTGGTTGAGCACGGCTCGAAGTTCGTCCTGGCCAAGCGTCGAACCCGGTGCTGCAAGCGGCATGGTCGCAACCCGCCTTTCATGTATGCGCCGCCGAATATTGTCGGCCCGGGCTTTGAGCGCGAGACGATACGCGACTTGATAGAGCCAACCAGCAAGTGCTGGCTGATGACGAATGGAGCCGACTTTTTTCGCGAGGACCAGGAACGTGGCCTGGAATACGTCCTCGGCATCATGCACCTCGTGCAGCACACCCTGAGCCACACTCATCACTAGTGCGGCATGGCGCTGCACCACGAGGGCGAAGGCTCTTTCATCGCGCCGATTCAGGAAACTCTCGAGCAGTTGCTGATCTGTGAGCGCCTCCAAAGCACGCGTCTCCGCCGATCGGCAGAGGTGCTGGAAGACGGCATCGAGTTGTCCTTTGGCCATAACGCAGGCACCTTCAAGAAAGTGGCTTTACCTTATAAGAGCCCAAAGAAGGGTGGGGGTGGTACGGAATTTTCCAGAATGCTCACAGCGCGCAGGAATCGCCGTCAAGGGCAACTCGATTGCGATTTGGGATGTTGGCCAGAGTGCATTCTTGCGCCAAATGACTTTCGCAAATGACCCCCCGCGGCCGCCAGCAGCTTTTTCACCAGATGGTCGGTCCCTCGCTCGAGTGAATGAAGAAGGCGGGGTAACAATATGGGAGCTAGCAACGGGTCGGCTGCGGCGCTACTTTGGCAAAAAGCCGAAGGACACGGTTGCTCCTGAAGCTGACGAGAATGGCGCTGGTATTGGTGCCGTCGCACGGAGGTTGCCAGCTAGGCCGGTTCTATCGAAGCAGACTAAGACAATGGCGACATTGCTCTTCTCGCCAGACAGTAGGCTTCTCTGTCTCAGCGGACCGGGTAATGTCGTCACCGAGAAAACCGGCGAAACCACCGGAATGACCAGACCGATTTGCTCATCGAATTGCCGCAACAGCAAGAGCCCGGCATCACTGGTCAACTGAGCTTGCGACGGTTCGACCTGGACAGGCACCTCGCCAAAAAATCGAAGGTTGCTTGCCAAGCACTATGTATACTCAAGGGAGTCTCCTTGCGAATTGACAAAACTGTCAGGTCAACAAGTTAGACTCGCTAGGAGGCGCTAACCTTTCAACTCAATGAATAATTCGGGTTAGGTTGAGGGCGGATTAACAGGAGCTTTTCGCATGAAGATCCCCGTGCTAATCCAGCGTCGCGTTCTCCTCTTTTCAGCGTTTTTACTGGCAGCTGGCGTTGCTGGCTTGTGGTGGTTGACCCCAGTTGTCCCCCGCAAGGGGTGGCAACCGCCAACAAGGGAATCGGTTTGCGACTTGACGAGGGATGGTCGGATAGCGATTACCTTCCGCCGCCGGGAAAAGCCAACAGGCCCGGTTCATCTCTGGGATACTGAAACCGGCCGACTCTTGGCGACCCACTTTGGCTACCAAGATACGTTTGACCAGGTGACGCTAGTGGCGAATCACGATCTGCTGCAAGTGGTACGGCGGGACAGAGGCCCAGGAGGAGAAGGATTCACCTGTCGCATCAGCCTGCACGAGTTGTGGACCGGCAAGTTGGTCTCATCATTCGAGAGCCACCTTCCGGTCTCGCGTCCCGCATTTTTCATTCTCACTTCCGACTGCCAGACAGCCGCCTTGCTCACTTACGAGAAGGGAGAACCTCTTGTGAAATGCCACGACGTCGCCACGGGCCGAATACTATGCCGATTTTTGGGATGCCGTGGGCCAATGGTTTTCTCCCGGGACGGCCGGCAGTTGGCGGCAGCACGGGGTTCATCCGTCGTTGTGTTTGACGTGCCTACGAGTCGGGAAATCGGCCAGCTGGACTCCCCCGAGGCCGGCTTGGCGTGGCCCATAGAATTCTCTCCTGACGGGAACCTTCTTCTAGACAGCCACTGCAATGTTTGGGATCTGCGTCGCAACATCCGGCGTTTTGGCGTCCAGGACATCTACAGCTGCTGTTGTTTCACTGAAGACGCGCACGAGCTGATTGTTGTAGCGACGTCCGGATCTGAAAGCTGGTTGGCCTATTACGATGCAAGTACTGGAAACGAGGAAGTCGAACGGCGAGTCAGACTGTTAAGAGGTCAGAATCCCAGGACCGCGATTCGCAAGGCGACGCCGGATGGGCAATGGCTCGTCGCCGAAGGAAACATCGCTGGCCAGGATGAGCCGTGGTCCAGCCGTTTGGGCCACTTGCTCAGGCCGTTAGAGAGTTGGATAGCGAAAGTACGCCTATTTCTGGACAAAAGCAAATCTCGCTCATCCTTGGGATTCATTTTGGTAGAGACTGCAACGGGAAGGGAAATTATGCGGAGTGAACATCAGTGGCTTAGTTGCAGCCCAGAACAGCGTTGCGTAGTGATTCGGAATGGCCTTGGGGACTTATTCTGGGATTTGCCCCCCCGCAAGTCACTACCTGGGTTTTTGACTCCGGCGGCAATCTGGTGTCTCTCCATTGGCCTGCTGACTCGCTGGCGTGTCCGACGAAGGCGACGCATGTTATAAGCCAGCTGTCTTTGTTCGCCGGCCACAATGCGGAATTGCGGCGGCCCTGCAAAAGCTCGAGCACCAGGCCGTGCTGGATGGCGAGGTGGTTGTTCTTGATGAAAAAGGCTATCCGAGCTTCGAAGCGTCCCTAACCGCCTCGTACCCCCCCGAATTCAGCCCCTCTACCGGCCGCGGGTCGTCCGTTCGCGGGTTCAATGGACGCACTTCTTCTAAAGAGTGTCCATTCAATCAGTGAAAAGCCAATAGAAATCCGACGCGCGCAACCCGCCAAACATAAACACGTTCTGAACTGATTCCTGCCTTGTCTCGATTTACCCGGTTCCAAAAACGCATGGCATGCGGTGCTGTTTCAAGGTTACCGATCGCCGAAAATCTCCGCTCCATCGGCTGGTCACCTGCGCATTGGAACTCGCGGAAGTACACACTCTTTCACAAACCGTTGCAAGAATGTGGCTTATGGAATAGATTTCGGGTCACCGTGCCACCGTACATGAAAGACAGCAACCGCTGTCGTATAAGGAACAGCAGCGACTGTCGTACCCTTCCCAAAGATACAGCTGCTCGTTCCGTACGGCAATTCCTCGGAGGCGATATGACTCGCGGCATTCGTCGAACTCGAAGGCCGGAACACTTTGATTTCGCGGACGCCGTGCCGACTGAACGGGCCGCCACCGCGACGGCAGGAAAGTCGCCCGAATTCAAACCCTAGAGGGTGCCATGAAAGTTCTTGTGACGGGTGCAACCGGGTACATCGGCGGTTCGGTTGCGGATAAACTGCTGGCTGCCGGTCACCAGGTAAGCGGACTTGTCCGCTCGGAAGCGAAGATCCCGCTGCTGAAGGAGCGTGGGATCAACCCGGTCGTCGGCACCCTCGACGACTGCGAGATCCTCACGAAGGCGGCCCAGGTGGCCGACGCTGTCATTCACGCAGCGAGCGCCGACCACCCCGGGTCCGTGGTGACGCTCGTCACCGCACTCGAGCGCAGCGGAAAGCTGCTGATCCACACGTCAGGCTCGGCCATCGTCGCGGACCACGCCGACGGGGAATATGCGAGCGCGGTCCCGCTGACGGAGGACGACTACTTCGATCCCGTGCCGTATCGGCGGGCTCGCGTGGACATGAATCGTCATGTGCGCCAGGCGGCGATCGAAAAAGGGGTGCGCTCGATCGTTATCTGCCCGGCCATGATTTACGGCACCGGGCGCGGCCCACAACCTGACAGTGATCAGCTCCCGAAGCTGATCGCGCTGTCCAAGCAGGTCGGTGCGGGCGTCTACTTCGGCAAGGGACTGAATCGCTACTCGAACGTCCACATCGACGATCTCGTCGACCTTTATCTTCTCGTGATAGAGAAGGCTCCGGGAGGTTCCTTCTTCTTCGCGGAGAACGGCAACAACTCGTTCAAGGAACTCGCCGAAATGATGAGCACCGTCCTGGGCTTCGGCGGCAGGACGGTCAGCCTGCCCGTGGAGGACGTCATTCGACAATATGGCGAAGCCGCTCGTTTGGGGGTCGCGTCCAACAGTTTCGTTGTCGCCGCCAATGCACGACGTCTCGGCTGGTCGCCCAAGGCACCTGCTCTGGCCGATTACCTTGAAGGTCTCCGGTAGACTACGACTGGCATCCGGCTGGAAAACATCCAAAGTCGGAGCGACTTGCCTGCTCCGGTCCTGACACACCGAAGTGCGTGCAGGCGAAAGCCAGCGCGAATCGAGGACTCCTCGGCTTAAGCCTCTTAATCTCGATTCAACTACGGCGTTGAGAAGGGAGCCATTTAGTGCGATTTGGGTCCATTGCCACCGTCCGCTAGCCCGGTCCGGTTGAACGTCGGGCTTCGGCGGCAGCAGGCTCGATATGCGACTTAACGCCGCGGCACGGCGCCCCCGTTCCAAAGCTCAATCGATAAGCGCAGGGCCATCTCTAGCGCGTCAGGCCCATCATCATGATCGCCGACTGGGAAATCTTTCATTTGCTCGACCAGCAGGGCCGTCCCGGGCGACCGACTCTTGAAGCGCAACAGCCGCTGAGCAAGGTAAGGCCCCAGCCGACGAATGCGAACTTGCTTGTTGACCTGGTTGTTTAAGCCGTAAATCGGCAGGAACACGCCCTGCTCCTGCCCGACACGCTCAAAATCGACGCAAAGCAATTCCTGGAACTGGTTGATCTCAATGGCAAAGCCATCTGGCCGGAACTCGCGGATCATCTCGACGCCGTCGTCCACGATCTGCGGGGCCGGCCGCCGCTGCAAATCAGCCTCGACGTAAAGTACGCCAGCTCGATCTCGACCAAGCTTCACGAAGGCTGAGTAATCGCCGGTCTGCGCGTCCTTTCCCTTGCTGGGATCTAACGCCAGCGTCTTGATCTGAATGTGCTCCGGCCAGCGCTCGAACCAGAATCCCGGACCACCGAAGTATTCGGCCGGCCATTCGCAAGCCTCGGGATTCACGGGGTCGCCTTGCTTCTCGGAAGAAAAAGCCGCCCAGCCGATCGTGGCGCGGAGTTTCATCAGGTCCAAGAGCGGTTCGGCCTCGGGCCAGAGCAGGTCGGCCCCGGCATCCATCTGTTGCTTGTGAAGCCGATAGAACTCCTCGGCTTTCTCCTCGTGATGATCGTCTTCGTAGTCCTGGTAGATCAATTCCCATTCTTTCCACAGGTCCAGACGTGTCGGCCATGCGCCAAGCGCCCTGAATGTCATGCAATCCCAACCGGCCGTGCGGGACAGGCGAAGCACGAGGCAGTCCCGGTGCAGGGCTGTCCCGAGTACCAGTACGTTCGTCTGAGAGGTGCCGGCGTTGGCCACGGCCCTGTTGAACCAGTTCCAGGAACGGTCACGCTGAAATAGCGACGTGATATGCTCATCATTCTCCGGATCGTCAACGATGATCAGCGTCGGCCTGTTCACACGATTGCGCCGGCCCCGGATCTTGCTGCCCGTGCCGAGAGCTTCCACCACCACACCATTAGCCAGCCTCAGCCGGTCCTGTCCCCACGGCGAACCGACAAACAGAGGAAACTGGTCCTCGATCTCTTCCCTGATGTTCGCGAGGTTGATGCGGGCCTGCGCTTGCGTGTCGGAGATCAGGAAAATGTAAGGCTCCAAACCATGCACCCCGCAATAAAGCGGATAAGCATAGCTGGCCCAGGTTGTCTTCGCGCTGGCACGGGGAGAAACCAGCGCCATGCGCTTCCCGCGTCGCTCGTGGAGCGTCTCTAGTTCAGACACAAACCAGCAGTGCAAACCAGATTCTGGAGTCAGGGGGCGCACGTCAGTCTTGGTTCGGCAGCGAAGGTGCTCGGAAGACCACGCGGCAAAGGATGGCCGAGCCAGCGACTCCTGCGGCCGCTTCTTCAGCCTACGCAGCCTATTCACCCTCAGCTTGAGCTCTGCGAGTTCCACGGGCGTTCTTCTCCAACTGGTTGAGTATCTGCGCCAGCTTCAAAATCTGTACATGCTCCTTTGGTGCCCAACGCTCCGGGTAGCGCCGGGCCAAGAAGTCCCTGGCTGCCTGCCAGTTCTCAGGGATCTGCTTTCGCCATTGAGCGACGACGGTCACTTCCGCGTCACCTTCCGCCTTCTTGATCGCCTTGAAGAACTTGAAATACTTTCCCTTCTTAGCCCTCTTGCCCAGCCTCATCCAAAGAGCAAAAGTGGCATAAGAGATGCCCGCGTAAGAACAGGCTGCCTCGTAGTAATTCCCGGCAGCGATGGCCTCACAGAGCAGCTTCTGGGTCGCAGGCGTCAGCTTGGTGGGTTGGCCGCCTGGCACACACCTACCCTACCTTCCTTGGATCAAGGCCCATGTCGCCGAGGCGTTCGAGGCAGACGGCGACGAAGGCCGGGCTAATCTCCAAGCCGTAGCAAAGACGGCGCGTTATCTCGGCACCACAAAACTGGCTCCCGGAGCCTGCAAATGGTTCGTAGCAGATGTCGCCTGGCCGCGTGTGCTTGCGCATCGGCCGGGCAAACAGCTCGACAGGCTTTTGCGTTGGGTGATTGTTGCCAATGATCCGTCCCTTTCCTTCCCAATCGCATTCCCAGACGCTCGTGAACGTGTGGCTGTTGTCTCCATCGTGGGCTGGTTTGTGTCCTTGCTTCCAGCCCATCAGGCAAGGCTCATGGCGGTAAGGCCAGAAGCTGAACCCATGCAGCGCGACCGGCTTCACCCAGATGATCTGCTGGTGATTCAGGACCCCGAGTTCGTCCCAAATGCGTTCGATCAGCGCAGCACGCTTGTGGGCATGCCAGCAGTACCAGGCGGCCTCCTCGGCGAGATGCGCCGACGCCACCGTAAAGACTGAGCGGAAGAACTCCTCTGCGTCCTTTATGTCGATCTCGCGATAAGAATCCGACCAGTCTTTGCCTGAGTTATTGGGCCGGTCAGCGCCTGTGTAGTCAACCAAATAAGGAGGATCCGTCGCGAAGAGCGCCGCCTTTTTCCCGTCCATCACCTTGGACACATCCCCAGCGTTCGTCGAGTCGCCGCACAAAATCCTATGTTCGCGCGGCTTCTCTTCGATGGCTTGGTATGCAAACTTCTTTCGACAGTGCTTACAGGTCGTGTTAGGCATTGGAGAGCCTTGGCTGTAAGTTCATGACCGCTAATCGCTCCAGAGCCACCGCGACGAACGCCGGGGCCTTCTCGATGGCGTAGCAAAGCCGCCCCTTGATCTCGGCGGCTACCAGGGACGTCCCGGAGCCACTGAAGGGTTCGTAGCACAAGCCGCCCGGCTGTGTGTGGTATTCAATCGGCCGGGCGAAGATCGCGGACGGCTTTTCGGTGGGGTGGTTGCCATCAAGGCCGGTCTGGTCGACGTCCCAGACCGTGCTGACGTTCGGCGGGGGTCTCAAGGTTGGCTGCTTGCCTTGAATCCATCCATAGAAGCAAGGTTCGTGCCGCCACATGTAATGCGAATGGCCAAGCACAGGCCTCGACTTGGCCCAGATGATTTGCTGATGAACCAACAGCCCCACTTCTTGCCACGCCTGTTCGACTAAGGTTTGACGCTTGAAGGCGTGCCATTGATACACGGCGGGATTGTCGACAAGGGCCACCTCCAGGGCCACCTTCAGAAAGGCGACAAAGAAAGCCGGTCCGTCTGCTTCCAGATAATCGTCCCAGTGTTTGTCCCGCACCTCGGGCCTGTTGCTCCAGGATTGGGGATGATTGCCGCCTTGATAATCGACGAGATAGGGCGGATCGGTCGCCATCAAGGTCGCCTTCCTCCCATTCATCAGACCGCGCACCTCTTCAGCGCAAGTCGAGTCTGCGCACAGAATCCGATGCTCTGCCGTCCTCTCCTCCGGCTGCGCCTGAAATGACTGTCCGCAGCGTTTGCAGGTACAGTTCATGCGATTTCCTGTTCGCAGTTGCAATGTGGGCACTTTACGACCTTGACCGGTGGAACTGTCTTGCTGGCGATGGTCCAGAGCTGCCCGGGTTCTGTCCCCCACTTCTTTTGCAGTTCCGCCGCCCGGTCGATCTGCGGCTCGGGTGCCTCCTGCTCCCCAGTCAGACTCGCCACGATGCCGTTGTCCCGAGCCAACCGCTCGAGCATGTTGCCGAGGGCCTCGCTATCCGTCTGCACGTCCCGCAAGAGCGCCTCGAGCCGGTCCTTGTCGGCCCCGGCCATCGCGCCAATCGGATCGTAGGTCACGAGCAGCTT
>Ga0316363_10001285_pt1 | contig 23004 bp, 19 predicted proteins | sample Sb_taG_3_FD_200459 | JGI IMG/M metagenome (GOLD analysis project Ga0316363, IMG submission 200459) | Peat soil microbial communities from Weissenstadt, Germany - Sb_50d_a_PC metaG (v2) (version 2) | ecosystem: Environmental > Terrestrial > Soil > Wetlands > Peat | place: Germany: Weissenstadt...
TGCGCGGGGACGTCTTCGCCGAGGACCTGATCGAGACGTTCATCGACTACAAGCGCAAGAACGAGGCGGATGCGGTGCGGTTGCGGCCGCACCCGTACGAGTTCGCGTTGTATTACGACATTTAAGCTGAAAGAATTTGGCCACAGATGAACACGGATAAACGCGGATAACAAGACAAAGGAGTAATCGGCGTCGAGTCGGAGTCTGGCGCATGGAAGGGACTATCGTCCAAGTCAGTGTTTCTCGGGGAGGCCTCCCGAAATTTGCCATCTCGGGCGGCCTCATCCATCCGCTGGGACTGGAAGGCGACGCTCACGCGCATCCTGGCGTTCACGGCGGGCCGCGCCAGGCGATTCTGCTGGTCTCCGCCGAATTCGTCGAGGCGCTCATCGCTCGCGGCTACCCGCTCTTTTTCGGCGCCCTGGGGGAAAACCTCACCACCCGCGGCTTGGATTTCAGCCAGCTCCGCATCGGCGACCAGATCCGCGCGGGCGGCGCCACGCTGGAGATCACCAAACCGCGCGGTCCCTGCAGCGCGGTGGACATCTACGGCGAAACGCTGGGACCCGAAATCTACGATGAGCAAGTCAAGAATGGCGACCACAGGTCTCCCCGCTGGGGCATGAGCGGCCTGTATGCGTCGGTTCTTTCACCCGGCCCGGTGGCGACTGGCGATATAATTACGGTCGTGGCCAAGCTGGCCTGACACACACATGCAAAGTTCGCTCGACGCCGTCCGGTTGGGCGCGGGTCTCCCCGAACGCGTCGCGACGCGCATTCAGCTGTTGCTGGCCGGGGCTCCCGATCCCGAAAAGTCCGTGCGTTTTCTGGACCGGCTGCGGCATGAGTCGCCCTCGGTGTTCGACCGCATTTCGAGTTCGCCGGCCGCCCTGCGCTGCGCGGTGAGCCTCTTCTCCTACAGCACTTTTCTTTCCGACGCCGTGCTGCGCAACCCGCAGCGCCTTCTGCAACTGTCGTCGTCCGGCCGCTTCTACCGCGTGCTGAGCACGGAGGAATACGGGCGCCGCCTGGACGAATTCCTCGCCCGGGAGGAAGCGCCCGACGCCATCGATTTCGCGCGATTCCGCCGCCGCCAACTGCTGCGCATCGTTCTTCGCGACGTGCTGGGCGTCGCCACGCTCTCGGATGTCACTCTCGAGCTGTCGCGCCTGGCCGACGCCATTCTCGACGTGGCGTACCGCCGCGTGCGCGCGCAATTGGTGGCGCGCCACGGCGAGCCGCGGCTTCCCGACGGCCGCCCCTGCGGCTTTTCGGTGATCGCCCTGGGCAAGCTCGGGGGCGAAGAGCTGAACTACAGCTCCGATGTGGACCTCATGTTCGTCTACGGCGGCAACGGCGAGACCGACGGGCCCGCGCCCATCAGCAACAAGGAGTTCTACAAGAAAGTCGCCAACGAGTACACCGCGCTGCTATCCTCGTACACCGCCGACGGCCTGTGCTACCGGGTGGACCTGCGGCTGCGGCCCGACGGCACGCTGGGCGAAATCTGCATCTCCGAAGAGGGCGCTCGGGCCTACTACCGCGAGCGCGCGCGCGATTGGGAAAAGCAGATGCTGATCAAAGCGCGGGTCTCGGCCGGCGAGCCCGAGCCGGGGACCGCGCTGCTGGAATTCGTGGAGCCGCTGATCTACCAAAGCTCGCTCGATTTCGGCGCGGTCGAGGCAGTGTCGGAGACCCGCCAGCGCATCAGCGAGAAGATGGCCGCGCGGCGCGCGCCGAATGCCGGCCTGGACATCAAGCTGGCCCCCGGCGGCATCCGCGACATCGAGTTCCTGGTGCAGTGCCTCCAGCGCCTGCACGGCGGGCGCGAACAGTGGGTGCGCCACGGCGGCACCATGCTGGCGCTCTTCCGCCTGCGGGACAAGGGCCTGCTTTCCGGCCCCGAATACGCGCGCCTGGCCCACGCTTACCAGTTCCTGCGCTGCGTGGAGCACCGCCTGCAAATGGAGGGGGACCTGCAGGTCCACACGCTGCCCACCGATCCCGAGCGCCTGGCCGTGCTGGCCCGCAAGATGCCGCCCGACAGCAGCGGCGCGATCCTCACCGAAGCTACATTCGACCAGAAGCTGCGCGAGCACCTGGCGGCGGTCGAGGAGATCTACGAGCGGGTCATCCACGCGCACAAGCCCATGTACTACACCGCGGCTCTCGATCTTCCGGCTCAGGAGGAGGAAATCGAACTGGCGCAGCCGGCCAGCAACCTGACGCGGTTTCTGGACCAACGCGCGCCGCGGCTTGCCGCCGCCGTGGCCGCCTCCGGCCTGCACCGGGGGCGGCACCGGTTCGAGCATTTTCTGGAGAAGGCCACGGCAATTCCCGACCTTCTCGACCGTTTGAACGACGACCCGCACCTGGCCGCCGGGCTGCTCGACATTTTCGAGCACAGCGCCTATTTCGCCGACGACCTGTTGCGGTACCCGGAGCTGCTGGACGAAATCGGCGAGCCGTTTCATCTGGAAGGCGGGCCGCTTCACGACGGCGCCTCCCTGCGCCGTTATTACCGCCGGCAGATGCTCCGCATCCAGAGCGAAAGCGTGCTCGGTCCGGCTCCCATCTTCGACACGCTCCGCAAGACTTCCGTCCTGGCGGACAGCGTGATCTCCGCGGCTTACCGCAATGCCATTGCCGCGGCGCCGCCTCCCGCCGGGCTGGATTACACGCCCGGCGACCAGATGATGGTTATCGCGCTGGGCCGCCTGGGGATGAGCGAGTTCGACCTCGGGTCGGATGCCGACCTGGTCTTCGTGATCCCGGACGAAGACGTTGCCGAGCATGGATTCTGGACCGCCGTCGCCGAGCGCATGATCCAGACCATGAGCTCGTACACCAGCGAAGGCGTGATGTTCGCCGTGGACACGCGCCTGCGGCCCGACGGAAGGGAAGGCGACCTGGTCCAGTCGGCGGGCACCTATAAATCGTACTTCGCCGAGCATGCCGAAGCCTGGGAAGGCATCACCTACATGAAGTCGCGCGCGGTGGCCGGCAACGTGGAGGGCGCCACCACGTTCCTTCACGAGCTGCAGGACGTCGACTGGCGGCGTTACGGCCAGAGCATGCGGTCGCGCGAGGAGTTGTCCAAAATGCGGACGCGCCTGGAGAAAGAGCAGGGCGCGCGCAATCCGCTGAAGGCCGGCACGGGCGGCTACTACGACATCGACTTCGCCCTCATGTTCCTTCGGCTGAAGGGCGCGGGCATCTTCTACAAGGTGCTGAACACGCCGGAGCGCATCGACGTGATAGAAAAAATGGGCCACCTCGCCAGGGAGGACGCCGAATTCCTGCGCGAGGCGGCGGGCTTCTACCGCGCCATCGATCACGGCCTGCGCATCGCCACCGGCCACGCCGAAGGCAGCCTGCCGACCGCGCAGTCGCAGTTCGACGTGTTGACCAACCTGGTGCGCCGCTGGACGCCCGAACACCTTCACGGCCAGCGCATCGACGTGACCCTGAACCAGGTCCGCCGCCGCACGCGCGAGTTTTTCAACCGCCTGTTCGGACGCCCATGAAGGCCCTGCGCTTCACCGCGGCGGTGCTCGTCATAGCGAGCATCCTGGCGGTCTACCGGGTTCTGCTGGAGGTCAACAACACCACGGTGGCGCTGACTCTGCTGCTGGCCATCCTGGGCATCTCGGCGCGCTGGGGGCTGGCCGAAGCCACCCTGGCGTCGCTGGTCGCCGTTCTGGGATTCAACTACTACTTCCTGCCGCCGGTCCACACTTTCACGGTGCAGGATCCTCAAAACTGGGTGGCGCTGCTGGCCTTTCTGGTGACCGCCGTCACCGCCAGCCAACTGTCGGAGCGGGCCCGCCGCCGCGCCGCCGAAGCCGAGTCGCGGCGTCTCGAGATGGAGCGGCTTTACGCGCTGGTGCAGGCCATGATGTTCGGCGGCACCGCGCGCAAGACCGTCCGCGAGTTCGTCCACCTGGTGGTTCGGGCCTTCGGCGCGAGCGCCGCGGCCTTCTACTATCGCCCGGCGGAAGAAGTTTTTCGCTCCGGTCCGGAAAGCCAGGCGGTTTCCGATCACGACCTCACGGCCGCCGCCGAAATCGACGACGTGTCCATCGACCCATCGCGCCGGCTCGCCACGGCGCCCGTGCGCCTGGGCGGCCGGCCCCTGGGAAGCCTGGCGTTGATCGGGCCGCTGCCTTCGGAGAACACCATTCGCGCCATCGTGAACCTGGTGGCCATTACGATCGAGAAGGCCCGCGCGCTGGAGGACGCCAGCCAGGCCGAGGCGGCCCGCCAGAGCGAGGTGCTGAAAGCGGCTCTGCTGGATTCCCTGGCCCACGACATCAAGACTCCGCTCACTTCCATCAAAGCCGCCGTCACCAGCCTGCTGGGCGGCTCGGCGGGCGACCAGCGCGAATTGCTCACGATCATCAACGAGGAGGCCGACCGGCTGAACACGCTGGCCGCCGAAGTCGTGGCCATGGCCCGCATCGAAGCCGGCAAGCTGCACCTGGAGCGGCGATCGGTATCGGCGGCGGACTTCATTTCCGCGGCGCTTTCGGAGCTGGCCGGCGAGCTGAAGGGCCGCGCGGTGAGCGTCGACGTTCCAGACGGCTTGCCGCCCGCCGACGCGGATCCCGAATTCGTGGCCCAGGTGGTGAAGCAGTTCATCGATAACGCCGCCAGGTATTCGCCCCCAGGATCGCCCATCGCCATTTCCGCCGAGCTGAACGGCGGCAAAATCGAGATTGGAGTTCGAGACCGCGGCCCCGGCATCGAAGAGAACGAGCGTACGCGCATCTTCGACAAGTTCTTCCGCGGGCGGCGGCACCGGTTTGAAACCAGGGGAACGGGCATGGGGCTGGCGATTGCCAAGGGAATCGTGGAAGCGCACGGCGGGCGGATCTGGGTGGAGAGCGAACGCGGCCAGGGCTCGGTTTTCCATTTCTCGCTCCCCGCGGGCGGAGGCGGTGAAACGTGAGCGCCGGCAAGATCCTGGTGGTGGACGACGATCCGCAGATTCGCCGCGTCATGAAGGCCACGCTGGTAGGGCACAACTACGAAGTGATCGAGGCGCGCACGGGCGAAGACGCGCTCCAATGCCTGCCGCGCGAGATGCCCAATCTGGTGCTGCTGGACATGAACATGCCCGGCATCGGCGGCCTGGAAACCTGCCGCGCGATTCGTTCGGGCTCGGACATTCCGGTGATCATCCTCACCGTGCGCAACAGCGAGAAGGACAAAGTGGCGGCGCTGGACGCCGGGGCGGACGACTACGTCACCAAGCCGTTCGGAATCGAGGAGCTGCTGGCGCGCATCCGCGCCGCGCTGCGCCGCTCTCCGGCATCGCCCGAGGGCGGGCCGCACACGTTCGCGTCGCCGGAGCTGGAAATCGATTTCGATTCGCGCCGCGTGCGGGTGCGCGGCAACGAGGTGCGGTTCACCCCCAAGGAGTTCGAGCTGCTGCGCTACCTGGTGGCGCACGCCGGCAAGCCGGTGACGCATCGCGAGCTACTACAATCGGTGTGGGGACCCGACTACGGCGACGAGCCCGAGTACCTGCGCGTTTTCATCAACCAGATCCGCAAGAAGATCGAGACCAATCCCGCGCGGCCGATGTACATCCTGACGGAGCCCTGGGTGGGCTACCGCTTCGCGGGGTAGGTGTGGTGGACGCGAACCCCGGGTTGCGCGGTGAGACCTGGGGATTTTTGCCGGGTTGCTACCCGGAGAGAATTACCCCTGGCCGGCGGGCTTTCTTGACATATGTTGTCAAATATGACAACATAACGATGCCAGGGGAATGAAGTAGCACGGAGAATGACGCGAAAGACACGGCCGGTTTCATGGATCAGAGCGGCACTGAAGGACTTCGACACGTTCCCGGAAGGGGCCAGGTCGATCTGTCTTGCGGCCCTGACGATCGCCGCCGAGGGCGGCAAGGCCGATGTTGCAAAGCCCATGCACGGCCTGGGCTCGGGCGTGTTCGAGATCGCGTTGCCATTCAAGGGCGATGCGTTCCGCGTGGTCTTTGCGGTGCAGCTCGCCGATGAAATCTGGGTCGTGCACGCGTTTCAGAAGAGATCGACTCGGGGCATCAAGACGCCGCAACGCGAAATCGACCTGATAAAGGACCGTTTGAAGAGATTGAAGGAGATGTTGCGATGAAAAGCGGAAAGCTGGAAATGGTGCGGGGAAGCGGTAATGTGTTCCGCGATCTGGGGCGCAAGAACGCGGATGCCGAACAATTCAAGGCCATCCTGGCCGCCGAGATTATCAAGGCTCTCGACCGCGATCGCCTTACCGTGCGAGCCGCGCATGATCGCACGGGCATTGCGGCGGCCGACTTCTCGCGCATCCGCAATGCGGACCTCGGGCGGTTCACCGTCGATCGCCTCATGTCGATCATCAACCGGCTGGGGTCGCGCGTGGAGGTGAGAGTCCGGGTGCGCCGGGCTGAACCGGTCGAGCGGCTGGTGACAGCGTGAAGTCAATCCGGGTGGTACGACCCGATTTTTGCGGCCGTGAAACATAATCGAAACCCGATTGGCGGCGTTCCGCGTCTGTTACGATAGGAGCGATGCTGCGGCCCGTCATTCTCGCCTTCTTGTGCCTTCCCGCTTTCGGCGCCTCCGACCCACAGGCGATCGATGACGCGCTCGCCCATCTCTATAATTTCGACTTCCCGGCCGCTCACCAGAGCCTGAACCGCTACATCGCCGCCCATCCGGCGGAGTCTCTGCCCTACGCCTTCCGCGCCTCGGCTTACCTGTTTTATGAGCTGGACCGCATGGGCATCCTCGAGAGCGAGTTCCTGATCGACGACGACCGCATCGCGGAAAAGAAGAAGGGGATGGCTCCCGATCCCGGCATCCGATCGCAGTTTCTGAAAGCGGTGAGCGATGCCGAGAGCCGCGCCCAGGCCGCCTTGCGGGCTAATCCCGACGACCGGGAGGCGTTGTTTACCATGTGCATTGCGGGCGGCCTGGCCACCGACTACACCGCCCTGGTGGAGAAGCGCCAGATCTCCAGCCTGGGGCCCGCAAAGCGATCCAACGGCTACGCCCAGCGCCTGCTCAGGCTCGACCCGAAGTTCTATGACGCCTACCTTACGGCCGGCTTTTCCGAGTACATGGTCGGCAGCCTGCCGTTCTTCGTCAAGTGGTTCGTCCACTTTGAAAACGTGAGCGGCAGCAAGCAGCGCGGCACGCAGAACCTGGAGCTGGTCGCCCGCGAGGGCCATTACCTCAGGCCGTTCGCCAAGATTCTGCTGGGCATCATCGACCTGCGCGAGAAGAAACCGGAGGCAGCGCAAAAGCTGCTGGTGGAACTGGCCCACGAGTATCCCGCCAACCCGCTTTTCCGCGAGGAACTGGCCAAGGTCAACGGCAGGCTCGGCATCGCCGCCAACTGAGCGGAGGGCACGGGCTCCGGGATTGCCCGCCGCAAAAAGCGTTACAATACTCGCTTGCCGTTCACTGGCGAGGGGATCCTCATGAGCGCGGTACAAGCCATTAGTCCGCCCCCGGACACGCAGGCCGGCGGCCAGGCCGGGCTGGCCCACAAGTGTCTCTACTATATGTCCCTGATGCGCGAGGTGGAGGAACGCATCGAGCGCAAACTCTACCGGCAGGGGAAAATCGTGGGCGGGGTGTACGTGGGCCGCGGGCAGGAGGCCATTCCGGTGGGAAGCGGACTGCTGGCCCGGCCCGAAGACGTGCTGCTGCCCTCGCACCGCGACATGGCCGTGTGGTTCATCCGCGGCGCTCCGTTGGGGCGCATCTTCGCACAGTACATGGGCCGCGTTGGCGGGTTCACCAACGGGCGCGACGGCAACATGCACATGGGCGACCTGAAGCTGAACATCATCTCCATCATCAGCGCGCTGGCCGCCACCGTTCCGGTGGCCGCCGGGGTGGCCATGGGGCTGCGGTACAAAGGGATCGACGGCGTGGCCTTCAACTACTTCGGCGACGGGAGCACCAGCCGCGGCACGTGGCACGAGGGAGTGAACCTGGCCACGGTTCAGAAGCTGCCGGTGCTGTTCATCTGCAACAACAACCAGTACGCCTACTCCACGCCGCTCAGCGGCCAGATGGCCTGCGCCAACGTGGCGGACCGCGGCCCGGCCTACGGCATGCCGGCCGAAATCGTGGATGGCAACGACGTGCTGGCGGTCCACTCGGCCACGGCGCGCGCACTGGAGCACGTGCGCTCGGGCGGCGGGCCGTTCCTCCTGGAATGCAAGACGTTCCGGATGACCGGGCATGCGGCGCACGATGCCGCGCACTACGTGCCGGCGGGCCTCTTCGAAGAGTGGGGGAAGCTCGATCCCATCGTGCGGCTGCGGGAGAGAATGCTGGCCGAAGGATGGGCGGATCGCGAAGCGCTGGATGAGATGCACGCGCGCATCCTGAAGGAAGTGGACGAGGCCGTCGCCTGGGCCGAGAAGAGCCCATACCCGGACGCGGCCACGCTGCTCGACGGCGTCTACGAGACCGAGTAGCCCATGTCCACCACGTACCTGGAAGCGATTCGCGAAGGTCTCTGGGAGGAGATGGAGCGCGACCCCGACGTCTTCCTGCTGGGGGAAGACATCGGCGCCTACGGCGGCGCGTTCAAAGTGACGGCGGGCTTTCTCGAGAAGTTCGGCGAGCGGCGGGTGGTGGATACGCCCATCTCCGAAGAGGCCATCGTGGGCGCGGCCACCGGGGCGGCGCTGATGGGGCTGCGGCCGGTGGCGGAGATGCAGTTCGCCGATTTCATCTCGTGCGGCTTCGACCAGATCGTGAACTTCGCCGCCAAGTGCCGCTACCGCTGGAATGCGCCGGTGCCCATCGTGGTGCGGTCGCCCTCGGGCGGCGGCGTGCACGGCGGGCCGTTTCATTCGCAGAATCCGGAGATGTGGTTCGTGCGGACGCCGGGGCTCAAGGTGGTGTGCCCGGCCACCGCGTACGACGCCAAGGGGCTCATCAAATCGGCCATCCGCGACAACGACCCGGTGCTGTTCTTCGAGCACAAAGGCCTGTACCGGCGCATCAAGGAGGACCTGCCGGCGGGCGATTTCACGGTGCCGATCGGCAAGGCCAAGGTGGTGCGGGAGGGCAAAGACCTGAGCATCATCACCTACGGCGCGATGGTGTGGACCGCGCTCGAAGCGGCCGACAGGCTGGCCGCGGAAGGCGCGTCGGTGGAGGTAGTGGACCTGCGAACGCTGGCGCCGCTCGACCGCGACACGGTGTGCGAGAGCGTGCGGAAGACTTCCAAGGTGCTGCTGCTGCACGAAGACACGCGGACCGGCGGCATGGCGGGCGAACTGGCGGTCAGCATCACCGAGCGCGTCTTCGAGTACCTGGACGGGCCGATCGTGCGGGTGACCGCGCCCGACACTCCGGTGCCGTACAGCCCGCCTTTGGAGGATGCGTTCCTGCCCAATGCCGACAAGGTGGTCGAGAAGGCTCGCTGGCTGTTGCGCTATTGAGCTGCTGCTGGCGGCGGCGCCTGTATTCGAATACCGGGCTGGAACGGCATCCATCGGGCAGGCCATGGCGCTGGCCCTGGAGGACCGCGGCGGAAACCGGCTGGTGATCGCACAGGCTGATTTCCCAGTGACGCGGGAGATCTCGGATTTCGTGGCGGCCAGGCTGATCGATCAATACGGGCTCAATCGCGAAGCGTTCTTGCTGATCGGCCGAGCTGGCCATGCGCCTGCGCCACAGGACCTGCTGACGGCCACGGCGGCGGCGCTGGGCAAACTGGAGCCGGCGGTGGTGCGGTTCGCCGATGGCGCGATTGCGGTTATGGCCGCGGATGGGCAATGCCGCGCTTCGGTCGAGGGCTCGCTGCGAATTGACGGCTGCGCCTCGGGCGAAGTCGTACGGTCGCGGCTGCGCCTGGCTTTTCGGATGGTGGAGCCGGCGCACGGGCTCGAGCATCGCGGCGAACTGGCGCCGGCGTATCCCGTACAGGCCATCGCGCTGGGCAGGCAGGCGGCGATCCTGGCGGTCGGCGCCGAGGTCGCTCCGGGCCGTTTTCGCGCCCCGGGCCGCATCGTCATCGGGAGCGCGAACGACGTTCTGCCGCTGCCGGACGATCCGGCCATGGACCGGGCGGTACGCGAGGTGCTGGCGCGGGTGGGGCGCTAGCGGCTATCATCGAACCGTGCGACCCATCGCGTTGTGGGCTTTGCTCGCGGCCGCGTCATCCGCGCCGGCGCAGGCTCCCGGCGAGATCCGCGGCTCGGTTGTGGATGCCCGCGGCGGCGAAGCCCTGTCCAACGTCGTCATCCTGCTGGTGGGCGGCAGCTATCGCGCCACCACCGATGGCGCCGGTCATTTCCACATCTCGACGGTCGCGCCCGGCGACTACATCCTGAACGTCTCGACCGTGGGATACCACCTGGTGAAGCGGCCGTTTCACCTGGACGCGGGCGAGATCAAGGAATTCGAGGTGGTGCTCAGCTCCGACACGCTCCGCCAGACCGATACGGTGGACGTCCAGGCCGGGCCGTTCGAAACGGCGCGCCAGGACAGCCCCTCCACGCTGGTATTGGCGGGCAACGACGCCAAGAACCTGGCCAGCGTGCTGGCCGACGACCCGTTGCGCGCGGTGCAGAGCCTCCCCGGCGTGAGCTCCAACAACGATTTCGACGCGCGATTCTCGCTGCGCGGCGCCGATTTCAGCCGCATCGGCCTGTACCTCGACAGCATCCTTCTGCACGAGCCGTTTCACATGCTGCAGGGGCAGGCGGTTTCGGGCTCGGCCACGGCATTCAACGGCGACATGGTGGAGGAGCTGGAATTGCACGAGGGCGCGTGGCCGGCGCGGTTCGAAGACCGCAGCGGCGGCGTCCTGGACGTGCACACGCGCGACGGCAGCCGCACAGGCACGACGTTTCGCGTGGCGGCCAGCGCGTCCAACGCCGGGGTGATGGCGGAAGGTCCGCTGGGCAAGAAGAAGCGCGGCTCGTGGCTTGCCGGCGCGCGCAAGAGCTACCTGCAATATATTTTCGAGCGCACTTTTCCGGACACCAGCTTCATTTTCGGCTTCGAGGACGCGCAGGGGCGGATCTCCTACGATGTCACGCCCAAGAACAATATCACCCTGTATGTTCTGGAGAGCTTTTCCTCGCTCGACCGCCACTCCAACATCTCCACGCTGGGGATCAACGCGCTGGTGACCGCGGGCTACCATTACACGCTGGGCAATTTCGCATGGCGATACACCGCCTCCGACAAACTGCTGGTGACGAGCCACGCGGCGTGGATGCGCGAGAAGTTCGACAACAACAATCCCACCGCGCTGCCGCTGGGCGCGGGATACTACGGCGAGTGGGTATGGAACGGCTCGGCCACGTGGATGTGGAACGCGCGCAATGCGATGGACGTGGGATGGTCGGTGCGGCGCCTGCGCGACGGCGGCTTCGACAATCAGTACCAGACGAATTCGCCGCTGCCGCGCCTGCTGGACCGTTTCGACGGCACGGCGCTGCGCGAGGGCGGGTTCGCGCAGCAAGGGTGGGCGGCGTGGAACGGCCGGCTGCATCTGAACGCGGGCGTGCGCTGGGACCATCACTCCATCGACCGGGTGACGGCGGTGTCGCCCGACGCTGCGCTGGCGTTCCTGCCGGCCCAGGCGACGCGCATCCAGCTCGGCTGGGGGCAATACGTGCAATACCCGGAAGTTTCGCTGCTGACCTCCATCCTGGGCTCGCGCGGGCTTCTGCCCCTGCGGTCGAACCAGACGATCGCGGCGGTGGAGCAGCGCCTCGGGCCGCGGACGCGCCTGCGGGCCGAGTTCTACGACCGCATCGACCGCGACCTGCCTTTCCAGCCGCTCTACGATCCGCGGATCATCCTGGGGAAGATATTCATACCGCCATCGAACCCGCGGTATGTGAATTCGCTGCGCGGGTACTCGCGGGGGTTCGAATTCTTCGTGCAACGCTCCAGCGCGAACCGCTTCACGGGGTGGATCTCATACGCGTTCGGCCGCACGGCGATGCGCGACGGCGGCGAGCCGGTTGGCTCGGACAACCACTTTCCTTCGGAGTGGGACCAGCGGCACACCTTGAACCTGTACGGAGGCTACCGGCTGAAACCCACCGTGAACCTGAGCGCGCATTTCAGCTACGGCAGTGGATTTCCCATGCCGGGCTTCCTGCAACAAACCGGCTCGCTGTATTATCTGGCCAGTGTCCGCAACCAACTGCGGATGGCGCCGTATGCGCGCTCCGACGTCCGGGTGAACAAGTCGTGGACCAAGGACAAGTGGAAGCTGACACTGTACGGCGAAGTGATCAACCTGACGAATCGCACGAACTACATTTTCGACAGCTTCGACGGGTACAACAGCAAGACGTTTCAATCCTTCCTGACGCTGGACACGATGTTCCCGATCCTGCCCTCGGCGGGGATCGTGTTCGAGAAGTAGGCGGGGACCAGGCTAGGCGCGGTCAGGCTTTTCGAGGATCCCGCAAACGCCGAACCGCGAAAGCAACCACAACGGCAGTTCCGATCAGGGTCAAGGTACCCGGCTCGGGTGCGGCGGTAAAGGCAATACCTCGTGGAAAGTCATTGGGGAACCCGATGTTTCCGACAAGCGTGGTGGCGCTTGTGGTGGTATTGATCCGGTACAAGCCCATCCCGACGCCGAACAGGTTCCCATTCGAATCGAAGGTCAATGCCCGCAAGTCGCCGCCTGGAGGTCCTGAATGTACCAAGGTTCCTGCGCCTGTAAGCGTGTTGATGGTTACCAGCCCTCCGAGGTCGTTGTCCCATCCGTATAGTGTGCCGGTGGGCGAAAACGCGATATCGGTGACACTGTCGCTCGAGATGGTCCCGATGAATGAGGCGGCTCCGGTTACTTTGTTGATTGTGTAGAGGCCGGGCGGAGTTACCAGGTTCACGTCACGGATCGAAGCGAATAGAACGCCGGTGGACGAGAACGAAAGACCGCTCACACCGATGTCGGCCAGGCCGGTGCCGGTAATTGCGGGGCCAAGGGAGCCAACGCCAGTTACCGGGTTTATGGTAACAAGATTGGCGATTGCGCCTGTCGTGGCTGTAAAGAGGGTGCCCGATGAGTCTCTGGCAAGAGAAAGGGTAACCGTCAAGCCCGATGGGCCGACGAGAGTGCCGGCACCCGTGGACGTATTGATGCTCAAAGCGTCTGAAGGAGTAACTGCGATCAGGCTGGCTCGTAACGGCGCGAGTGTTGCACAAAGCTCAGGAGTATTGCGGCTTGATTCAATCTGCGGCTAATTTGCATTTTCGATTCCCCTCCGCGGACTCGCTCTCCTCGAGACTGCAGCACCGAGACTTTTGTTTCGGCACCTAGCCGAACTGCTCGTCCATTGTTGGATCAGATGATTCTACACCTAACCAGTGATATCGGTTTTGCCGGACAGAGCCGGACAGCAAGATTGAGAGTACTAGTATCCGTCCGGGACGGTCACTCCCCTTCCAGCATGCCCAGGAGCTTCTCCTGCACCGCCTCGCCGGTGGGGGCATCGGGCGTGATCACCAGGATGGTGTCGTCCCCGGCAATGGTGCCGACGATCTGCGGCCACTCTTCGTGGTCCAGCGCCACCGCCACGGAATTCGCGTGCCCCGGCGAGGTTTTCAGAATTACCAGGTTCTGCGCGCGCAGCACGTCTTTGAGGAACTCGGCGGCCAGCATCGAGAACTCGGGGCCGGTGTCTTCCGGCGCCATTTCCTGGTAGCCGTCGCGCGTCTTCACCAGCCGCAGGTCGCGGATGTCGCGCGAGAGAGTCACCTGGGTGGCGGCGATTCCCAGCTTGCCTAACTCCTGGGCAAGCTCTTCCTGGGTGGAGATCCGCTTGCCACGGATCAGTTTGAGGATCTGGCCCTGCCGGTAAGTCTTGGTCATATGCTCATCGTTTGAAGCCGCTCTTTCGCGGCGGCCAATGCGGTGGCGACGGCACGCGGGCCGGTGCCTCCGGGTAATTCTCGCGACTCCATGCCGCGCCGCGGATTGAGCAGCGCCGCCAGGCCGCCCCTGAACTCCGGCGCGAAGCGCTCGATTTCCTCCGGCGTCCAGTCGGCCGGTTTCTTGCCGCTGCGCACGCTTTCGAGGACGAAGCGGCCGGCGATCTGGTGCGCCTGGTGGAACGGTGTGCCGGCGCGCGCCAGCGCTTCGGCCAGGTCGGTCGCGACTACCCAGCTCTCATCGGCCGCGGCGGCGGGCCGCGCCGGGTCCAGCTTCACCGACTCGATGACCACGCGGATCATTTCGAGCGCGCCGGCCAACTGATCGGCGGCCTCGAATAGCGGCGCCTTGTCCTCCTGCATATCGCGATTGTAGGTCATCGGCAGGCCCTTCATCGTCACCATCAGCGAAGTGAGGCAGCCCATCACGCGTCCGCTCTTTCCGCGTATCAGCTCGAGCGAATCGGGGTTCTTCTTCTGCGGCATGAGACTGGAACCGCTGGTGACGCCATCGCCCAGCTCCATCCAGCCGAACTCCTCGCTGGAATAGAGGATCCAGTCTTCGGCCAGGCGGCTGAGGTGCAGCATGGTCATGGTGGCGGCGTAGAGAAAATCGAGCGCGAAATCGCGGTCGCCCGAAACGTCCATGCTGTTGGCGGTGATGCCTTCGAAGCCGAGGTCGCGCGCCATGGCGTCGCGGTCGAACGGGAAACCACTTCCGGCCAGGGCGCCCGAGCCGAGGGGCAGCAGGTTGGCGCGTTTGCGCGCCTCGCCGAAGCGCTCCCAGTCGCGCGCGAACATTTCGAAGTAAGCCAGCAGGTAGTGCGGCCACAGCACGGCCTGGGCGCGGCGCGTGTGCGTGTAGCCGGGAATCACCGCGCCGGGGTATTGCGCGGCAAGCTCCACCAGGGCGGACATCGCGCCGCGGAGCAACTCGCGCACGCGGCCGCATTCCTCGCGGAGCCACAAGCGCGTATCCAGCGAGACCTGCTCATTGCGGCTGCGCCCGGTGTGGATCTTGTCGGCTACGCCGCCAGCGCGCTCCTTCAGCTTGCGGATTACCAGGGTGTGGACGTCTTCGTCTGTGGCTCCCTCGAAGAACGCGGGCGAAACGGCCTCTTCGCGAATCTGGTCGAAGGCCGCGACGATGCGCGCGCGCTCATCCGCGGTTAGAATGCCGACCTCCTCCAGCGCCCGCGCAAACGCCTGCGAGCCGAGAATATCGGCGTCGATCAGGCGGCGATCGAATGCCAGCGAGCCGGAGAAGCGCTCGAAGACCTCCGACGGGCCAGATTCAAAGCGTCCGCCCCAGAGCTTCATTTGTGTTTGCCGGAGCGCGCCGCGGCGGAGAGTGCGCGCACCTTGATGGGGAGGCCCACCAGGTTGATGAAGCCGAGCGCGTCCTTCTGGTCGTAGCTGGCGCCCATGGTGAAGCTGGCGATATCCAGCGAATACAGCGAATACGGCGACTTGCGGCTGAGCGGCTGGATGTTGCCTTTGTAGAGTTGCAGCTTCACTTCGCCCGTGGTGGTGTCGCTGACACCAGCGAAAAACGCGTCCAGCGCCTCGCGCAGCGGCGTGAACCACAGGCCGTTGTAGACCATCTCGGCGTACTCCAGCGCGCGCTGCTGCTTGAAGTGCAGGGTGTTCTTGTCGAGCGTGAGGGCCTCCAGCTCGCGGATGGCGAACATGATGAGGCTGCCGCCCGGTGTCTCGTAGCAGCCGCGCGACTTCATGCCCACGAAGCGGTTCTCCACCAGGTCGATGCGGCCAATCCCGTGCTCCGCGCCGATAGCGTTCAGCGCCTCCAGCAGCTCGAAGGCTTTCATGACCTTGCCGTTCACCGAAACCGGCACGCCCTTTTCGAAACCGATGGTGACTTCGCCGGGATGGTCCGGGGCTTGGGCGGGACTCTTGGTGAGCATCCAGATTTCGTCGGGAGCCGCGTTCGCCGGGTTTTCGAGGGCGCCGCCTTCGTGGGAGATGTGCCAGATGTTGCGGTCGCGGCTGTAGATCTTGGTGGTGGATGCGGAGATGGGAACGTGATGCTGGCGCGCGTACTCGATGGCGTCTTCGCGCGAGACGATCGTCCATTCGCGCCACGGGGCGATCACCTGCAACTGCGGCGCCAGCGCCTTGTAGGTCAGCTCGAAGCGCACCTGGTCGTTGCCCTTCCCGGTGCAGCCGTGCGCGAGGGAGTCGCACCCGCGGGCCAGGGCCACTTCCACCTGCTTCTTGGCCAGCAGGGGACGCGCGATCGAGGTGCCGAGCAGATATTTGTGCTCGTAGACGCCGCCCGAGCGGACCAGCTTCCAGAGGTACTCGGAGACGAACTCCTCGCGCATGTCCTCCACGTGAACTTCCGAGGCGCCCGTCGAGCGGGCCTTCTCCTCGAGCCCGGCCAGTTCGTCGGCGCCCTGGCCGATATCGCCGCACACCGCGACGACTTCGCAGCCGTAGTTTTCCTTCAGCCACGGAATGATGACGGAGGTATCCAGTCCGCCCGAATAGGCGAGGGCCACTTTTTTCGGTTTGCTCATAAAGTATGTGGTACAGGCGCTCTCCGCCTGTGAGTCTTAGCTTAACAACATCATCAGCAGCGCCTTCTGCGCGTGCAGCCGGTTCTCGGCCTGGTCGAAGATCACCGAGCGCGCGTGCTCCATGATGGAGTCGGTGACCTCTTCGCCGCGCTTGCCCGGCAGGCAGTGCATGAACACGGCGTCGGGCCGCGCCAGCGCAAAGAGGCTGTCGTTCACCTGGTAGGCATGGAAGTCCTTGCGGCGCTGGACGGCCTCCTGCTCCTGCCCCATGCTGGCCCACACATCGGTGTAGACCGCGTGCGCGCCCTCGAGCGCCTGGGCCGCGTCGTGCGTGACGGTGAGCGCCGCGCCGGACACCGCCGCGAGCCCTTCGGCCTGCGCCACCACGTCCGGATTGGGCAGGTAGCCCTGCGGGCAGCCCAGCGCGAAATCCATGCCGAGCCGCAGGGCCGTCAGCATCAGCGAGTGCGCCACGTTGTTGCCATCGCCGATGAACGTCAGCTTCAGCCCCTGCAATCCGCCGAAATGTTCGCGGACGGTCTCGACGTCGGCCAGCGCCTGGCAGGGATGGTAAGCGTCGCTGAGGGCGTTGATGACCGGCACCGACGACCAGCGCGCCAAGTCCTCCACGGTGGTCTGCGAGAAGACCCGGGCGACGATGCCGTTCACCCAGCGGTCGAGGTTCCGCGCCACGTCTTTGAGCGGCTCGCGAACGCCGATGGGGCCGTCCATGAAGACCGAGCCGCCGCCCAACTGCTTGATGGCGATCTCGAAAGTCAGCTTGGTGCGCAGGGAAGGCTTTTCGAAGAGCAGGGCGATGGACTGGTTATCCAGCACGTGGGCATAGTCGCCGGGCGACTGCTTGACCTCGGCGGCGAGGTCGAGCAGGTAGAGGAGTTCGTCGCCGGTGAGGTCGAGGTCGCGGAGGAAGTCGGCCGCCGATAATTTCTGGATCCGGTCGGGGGTCAAGATAGTGTCCATGTTTCAAGTGAATGATTATTCACCCGAATGCATGATTACACATTCGGTGGGGTGAGGTCAAGCCCGGAGGTAGCGCGGTAGTGTCACGGGGTGCGTGGATGGCGGCGATGAATGAATATACATCTTTTAGAATCAATTGGTTACGGTGGGTCATCCAGAAAGAGGGCGTTCCCGTCAAGAGAAATCTTGATTCGGTGTGATTGGCGCTTCATTAAAAGATGTTAAGCTATCAACAAAAGAGATGTGCGTGCGCGTCTCTTCTGTTGTACACTGGCTCAACTTTAAACTATGACGGGGCCAGAACGGGCAGGAGAGACAGACGATCTACGCGAATGGCGAAGAGACATCAGGCGGTTATGGACCAGGGTGCTTTTGGCTTTGAACAAAGCCGCCGCTCTCGGAGTGGCGCTGCTGATTCACAAGGGTCTAGACTTGGCAGCGCATTGGATTCTGCCGCCAGGTTGGGAATACGCCATAAAATTATACCAAGGTATTTTCTTTGTGACGTTTTCGATCATCTACGTACATCTACTGTGGGAGATGTTGGCTACATTTGTACCAGCAGTCCGCGCACACAATAGAAAGGCCGCACATGCCGATGATTCAAAGGATAAGCAGCAGGATTTATTCTGATCTGACTCGTGGATCTCGACTTTTCCTAATTGCGTTTCCGTTTAGTCTGGCAATGGTCGCACTGGTAATGTGGAGCAATTCGAAATCCAGCACTGATGTTATCGCAACCAGTGCTGCCGTGCCGCTCATTGTGTCCTATCTGATGATTCGTCTCATCATGTGGATGGCATCGAGGATTCCCGACATGACTGAGGAAGAGGCCCGTAGATTTGAAAGGGAACATGAGATGTCTGCAACCGCCATGAAGGTTGAGAGGCAGCGCCAATCTGACGGACAAGATCGCACGACCGTAACAATTACGCCGAGTGGATTCCTGATAGTGGCATTTGTACTGGGCGTCTGGTGCGTTGTGGCGGGCACGATTTCGGCTGGTATCTATTGGTGCCTAGGGTTGACGCAAGCGGTGTTAATGGCAATAACAATCGTAAAATGGACCCTGACGGTGGTTGCTGCCGCAGCAGTTATACTCTGCTTGATTAGCTTTTGTAGAGAATCCCTCTTGAGGATCGCCAAAATGTCTCACGATATCTTTGATGATCCTACCTCCATGTTTCATGGTCGCGTCTCCTAGCAGGCTGCGGAAAAAGGGTATTTTGATCCCGGAAACGGCCCGATTTGGCACTTGGTCAAACGTGGAATCAACAACTTGCAGATGTCAGTAAGTGCCGTTGTAAGTGCTCGAGGGACTTTTTCCGCAACCTGCTAGGGTCTTAATCGCTGAAGTCATTGGAAGCTTTCGGTCGAGTACTGGAATCGGAAAGACAATCGGAGTCCTCGATCGCGCTTCTTAACTTCGTAACGACCGTTCGCCTAGCGCTTTTTGAGAACCTCGACAGTCTCGCACATTCCTCCGATGCGGCCGAGCGTTTGCTCGGTGCGGAGTTGCTTGTGGAGCGGTACGCTCACCCGCCAAACGGGTCGGTTGTCGCAGAGACGTGGACTGATCTCGGCGGCTCCCCCTGATCTCTTTTGATCATCCGTGACGCATCCTCCCGAGTCGGCGAAATGTGTGCCGATGGCCGAACTGGCGTCTTATCCGTCCTGGATGACGGCGAACACGCTCACCCTGACGCTGAACATGAGCTTCGGGGCGGGTTCCGGGCAACGCGGTTTCTCTGTTTGACACCGTGCCGCCCACGGGGTCAGGTTGCGGCAAACTGCAATCCGCGGGAGGAGCAGGCTGAGCTTCAAAGGGTCCAGCAGCAACTCCTGGTACTGCTTCCATTCGGGCGACTTTTCGATTTTGCGTCTCGCGTCCTCATCAAGCGAGTAGCCTCACCCGCGGGAGAAGAACATTTTGCCAATGCCCAGATCCTTTGCCTTATCCTCCCAGGCATCAATAACGATAGAGAGCAAGAAGTCGCGGCATCTCTGGTCAAGTTCGTGATCAGACCATTTTCCGGAGATTACGCGTCTTGCCAAATTTGCAGGCTTCGCGGGCGAAGGCCAGAAAGATCCGCATTACGCAACGAATGAATGGAGCATCTCTTCGCTAACTCTCTAAGCCTCGTACTTCCTGCTCCAACGCTTTATAAGCTCGAACTCTTTCGGCCTCGACTCGGCCCCGAGCGTTGCTTGGAAATTTTCTGGGATATTTCATCTCTTCCTCCGATCCTCCGTCAAGGTGGCGGTTCGGATGTAGGGCGCTTCGGTCTGGATGGCCTGGGGGGCCAGGTTTCGATCGGCTGTTCTTCACAATATGTTGCGGCGGGCATGTCGCCTGATGCGGCCTGGCGCGGCTGAACCTCGCGTTCGATGCGGCTGCCGGCCTTCTGTTGCGCCAGGTGGAGGTCGTAGAGAGTCTGCAGGTTCAGCCAAAGTAACGGGCGTGGTGCCGAAGTAGCGGGCTAGGCGGAGGGCGGTGTCGACCGTGATGCCGCGCTCGCCGCGTACGATCTAGTGTAAGCGTCTCGTGAACCACGTTCCTAACCGTCCTTAAATCGTGTTATAGGCAGAGTTCAGACTTCAGCGGGGGAGGCGAGGGGCTTCCAGTTTGCCGGCAGCAATTCACCTAGCCGGGTGATTGAGTGCACCGGGATTCGCGAGAGCACATCCCGGAACCAGGCGAACGGCTCGACACCGCACCGCTTGCAGAAGGCGACAAAGCTTCGCAACACCGCCGCCGTCTTACCGCCGGTGTCGCTGCCGAAGAAGGTCCAGTTGCCTCGGCCCAGTGCGATATCGCGGTTTTGCCCGTTCCGTGGCACCGTTGTCGATCTCCAGCTCGCCGTCTTCCAGGAAGCACGTCAGCGCCTTCCACTGATTCAGCGCATAGCGCACCGCGGCGCCGGACGGACTCTTCGGCAGAACCTCCGGCTGCAGCTCCAGCAGATACTGGTGGAGTTTTGCGAGCAGCCGCGACGATACGCGCTGCCGTAATGCCAGCCTTTGCTCCGCCGACAGCGACAGCGCTTTAGCCCGCTCCTCCACTGCATACAGACGAGCGATCAGATGCAATGCCGGCCCCATGTGGGGCTCGTCGGATTCCAACGGCTTGTAGAAATACCTCCTGGCATGCATCCAGCATCCGACCTCGGTCATCCTGCGTGCGGACTTGAAAAATGCATCGTAGACGGAGTAGGCGTCCGCCTGCCGATACCCTTTGTATCTTTCCAGAAACTTCGCCGGTCCGGCGCGTCCCTGCGTAGGGGTGTAGTCGTAGACGATCACCGGATGATGAGCGTCTCCGACATAGGGCCAGATCCGCCCAGTCCTGGCGAAGGGAAGTTTACGGTCCAGCACCTTCACGCTGGTATCGTCGGTGCCGATCACTTTAGAACCGAACACCTCCTTCTTCATCAGCTGGTACAAAGGATCGAGCAGTTCCGCGCATTGCGCCATTTACCCACCCATGGTTTTGCGCGAGATGTCGATGCCATGTCGCTCGAACATCTTCTCCTGCCGGTGCAACGGCTGGTGATCGGCCCACTTCGCCACGATGACTTGCGCCAATAGGCTCGCTCCCGCTGTGCTCTTCTCGATCGGTTGCGGTGGCTTGGTAGCGGTCTTCACCGTGCATTCGCAGGCGTACTTGAGGCAAACGTCCTGAATCACCTTCATCGAGGCGGGAATGTATTCATAGCGTTCGCTGGTCTCTTCCGCAATCAGCCGCAAGTCCTGGCCGCAGCCGGCACAGTGCTTCTCCGCCTCGGCCAAGTCGTGAACGATTCTCTCTCGTGTCAGATGCCGCGCCAGAGCCTGGCGGCCGCCCCGTTTCCGGGTGGGCGTTTCCTTCGCTTTCTGCCCGGGTCCCGCCGCGTTGTCGAGATCATCGTCGTCCTTGCCGGCACCGGATTCGGCTTCCGCACTCCGTGCCTGCCAGGCCGCCTCGAACAGCGCCAGTTGCTCTTTCGACAACTGCTCACTTTTTCGGTTGCGCTGCGCTTCCAGCAGTTCGCGCAGCAGACTCTGATACTTGTTCTGCTCGGCCAGGGAACGATCCAATTGTTCGGCCAGATCCACTACGATCTTCTGCAGCGTGTCTGCCTCCCGCGGCAGGCTTTTCGGATCGATGGGCAATGTGCATTTAGCTTAAACGGAAACCGCTCCATTTCCAAGTAAAACAGCAGTAAGTGGAAATGTCTTATATATCCGCGCGCCGGTACCGTTTGGGCCGCCTGGCTGTGCTCAGATCGATGCCACTCAGCAGCGCACCTAATTCCTGCGCGGTGATCTCACGCCGGCGTTCTCCAGCGCCGTCACCGAACGGCACTGCGTAGGATCCCTCCTTGAGCCGCTTGCTCCGTACGGCGAAGCCGTCGCGGTCCCGGTACAAAATCTTGACGCGGTCCCGGCGACAGCTGGTGAACACGAACAGGCCGGCGAAAGCATCCAACTCCAGGTACTCCTGCACCATTGCCGACAGCATCCTGGACCGGTTGGTCCATAATGCCTATCGTTTCGAGTTATCCGGCGAATCCTTGCGGAACAAGCCAGGAGGCCAGCCATGAGCGCGGCGCCGCGATTGGTGCTGAAGCAGTCCACCGGTTGGTTCGCCGCCGGGTGGACTTTCGGCGAAGCCATCACCACTTTGTCCGACGCCGCATTCAAGCTCTTTGCCTGGCTGTGTCTGAATGCCGACCGTCACACGGGGCGGATCCGCGTCACGGTGGCGGAGATTGCGCGGGCCTTGGGGAGAAGCGAAAGCCAGATCCAAGTCGCGTCCGACGAACGGGAGGCACGCGGCGTGTGCCGCTGCACGGACAGGGAGGTCGAGGTGGCGGATCACTACTGGCCATACGAAAAACAGCCGTCCGGGTCGGGCCCGCAAGACTACGTGGCTCGGGTTCGCAAACTGCTGTCGGAGCCGGCTTGCGTGCGCTGCCGGTTCTCCACGGCGGATGAGAAGATGGCCCGCCGTCTGTATCAACGGGGCGTCTCATTGGCGCAGGTGGAGCGCGCCATCTGGTTGGGCTGCGCGCGCAAATACACGACGCTGCTGACCAACCAGACAGGGGCGATGCCGATCTCCAGCCTGAGCTACTTTACGGCGGTGATCGAGGAGGTCATCAGCCAATCCAACACATCGGATACCTACTGGGCCTACGTGCGGCGCAAAGCCGCGATGCTGGAACGGGAATGGATGACTTGCCTCCGCGGCCGAACGGGCGAGCCAGTTGTTGATGGCAGGCTGCCGTTCCAGGGTGGCCCACATCACCGGAACGGTGCACCGCCCGCTCCAGTGCCTGCGAATAGAACAGCCTGCCCATTTCCGTGCACGCCGGCGTGCAGCCGCCCACCACTTTGGGAATGTCTGCCGGTGAGCTCCACGCAAGTAGCCGAGATGGTCAAGCTGCTGGAGAACACCTTCCGCATGATCAACATCGGGCTGGCGAACGAAATGGCGCTGATGTGCGGCCGGATGGGCATCAACGTGTGGGAAGTAATCGACGCCGCAGCCACCAAGCCCTTCGGATTCATGCCGTTCTATC
>Ga0316363_10001297_pt1 | contig 22768 bp, 20 predicted proteins | sample Sb_taG_3_FD_200459 | JGI IMG/M metagenome (GOLD analysis project Ga0316363, IMG submission 200459) | Peat soil microbial communities from Weissenstadt, Germany - Sb_50d_a_PC metaG (v2) (version 2) | ecosystem: Environmental > Terrestrial > Soil > Wetlands > Peat | place: Germany: Weissenstadt...
TCCAAGGGCGAACTCCAGAAAGTCCCCCTGGAGATGTCCTATTCCGATCAGTGGCGTTCAGCTGCGCCTAAAACTTCACATTCCAATGGCTTGCGACGCGAAAGTTGCCAGCTGAAAGCGGCAGTACGTTGGCATGCCAATTTCCGGCAGAACGGCATGCCGACGAACGCGGAATTCGTATAGCGTAGACATGTGTCGTTTGGGCCACGTACTTTCATTTCTTAAGCTTTCGCCCGTCTGGTTCGGCTGGCCCAGGTTTTCGCAAGAAAAGCCACACCCATCCGTGATTCTCGTACTCAGGAGGGATCTTTGAATTCAAGTCCTGCAATTGCTTAGCCACGTCATGCATCTCCTTTTGGACTTTTTCGCGCTCCTCCTTCTTCAATTTCTCCTGGCCAAAGAACCTGCTGGTCAATTTCTGGTAGCGTTCCTGGACCCCTTGCAGCTGGGTCCGGATTTTCTGGTGCTCGGCCCTTTGCTGCGGCGTTGGTTCCGGCAGATCCGGCTTCTGCGTAGCAAAATCCCCGACAAGCAGGTCGAGCCTGCCATCGCCGTTCCAATCGAACGCACAGATCTTCGAACGTATGCCGCGCCGCGCCTCCTTGGGGGCGTCGGACCCGTAGGCGGCTTCTCCCGGCGGAACGAGGCGCACGCCCGCGGCCAGAACCGGCGACTTTGTGGTGCCTATGTTTCGATAGAACCAAACGCTGCCGTCTCCAGACCCGACCAGGAGATCCAGCTTGCCGTCGCCGTCCCAGTCGGCAGCAAATGGACCTGCATCACCTTCGACGCTTAACGGTTTGTTGCCGGCCTGCAGCTGACGAGGCTTGCCGAAGGCATAGTGCTTGGGAGTCCCCTCATTGGGGATAAGGAACACGTTACCCCGGATGTCGCCGACGAGAAGGTCGAGGCGGCCGTCCCCATTCCAATCTACGGCGTGGACCGCCGAAGCCGTCCCTGTAACCATTATCTGCTTGTCGGGAGGGCTCTTGATGCGCTTGCCATGATAATTGACGACCGATCCCCCAGAAGTCTGCTCGAACTCTGCATTGCCAGTGATCAGGATGTCGCCGTTGGGTTGCTCATGCAACCCGCCGCCGATATTGATGATGTTTCCATCTTTGTCCTTGAGCATTTCGGGGGCGGAGAAGGTGCCGCCAGGACCGCCGCGGAAGAGAAAGATTTCGCCGGGCCAGGAGCCGGAGATGATGTCGGGGTAGCCGTCGCCATCCAGGTCCACCAACTGGGGACCAAAACCGACGCATCAGCCCGTCGGCACGCGGCCGTCTTTGTTCCCGCCTTTGAATTTCACTCCAGCCGCTAGCTTGGGTTGAGCGTTGGTGCCAACGTTGCGGTAGATCCAAAGAATGCCGTCGCCGAACTGGCCGACGAGTAGGTCTTTGACGCCGTCGCCGTCAAAGTCACAAACGAAAGGCGCTGCGTGGCCGACCGCTGTGTCGATCGGCTTGCCGGCCGCCTCAATCCGCACTGGCGGCGCGAGTTCCCTTGCAGGGTCATCGGCCGCGATGGGCGCCCCGGCTGCGAGTAGGATGGCGAGTGATTTAAACATGATGCGCACTCCTTTCTCGTGACACCAAATGGCAAGGTGAAGCGAATTCCATCCTTATTAGCGCCCTTTGGATTGGTCGACGCAAGGTGAAATGCTGGACTTCATCGAAGCGAGGACGGACAAAGGGGCCTCGCGGAGACAATGTAGGGAGCCAGGTACGGGGTCACCTAGACTGCGGTCGCGACTCGGCCATTTCCGCGTGACCTGCTTGGTCGCTTGTTTCTCCCACTGCTCCCGCAAATTGCGTGCGGATGAACCAGCGGTGTCTGTCAACAATGTTGACTCTATTAAAGGCTCTGCATCGCGCGCGCTGCCCTTCCCATAGCTGGAAACAAGGAAGAAAAGGGACTTCCTTCAACAAAAGTGCGTCCGTTTCTTCCTTGCATTCCCGTGCCCGCGAGGTACTCATGTGACCGCGTCGCATGAACCGATCCCTCACCACCGGAGAGAACCAGGCCTGCACTATCGACCAGGAACCTCGACCCGACCCGAATTCTGACCCGCCGCGAATTGACCACTGTCTTAGCCGACCTAAGGAGTCTCGTCACAATAAGTTGCCTTATTTTCTGGATACCGGTTTAATGCTGCTACGATGCAGGACGCAATCAGCAGGCAACTTATAATAGCTAATCACTCCTTGGACTCATTTCTTTGTCGATGTTAGCCAACGCCTCTTCAACTACTCGCCGAGTTTCTACCTTGAGTTTTTCGAAATCTTTCTCGATCGGCGGGAAGAACTTTCACGAGGTGAGAACAAAATGTTTCATTATTTGATAGGTGTAGTCGGGCCCGAGAACCTCGCTCATCCGCTTAGCATGTTGCTCCGGATCGTAACAGAGCTTTTCTACGTCCACGAATTCTTCCAGGAAGTCGTCAGGTTCCACGGTACGCATGACCTCAAATTGGGCCTTCGCTCGGCCGCAGATGCCTCTAGAAGTGACTTTCGTATCGCTTATCATTATAGGCTTTGTGCCCGGGGTATCCATGTGGTAATCCTCGTCCAGTCCGTCCGGGCCCGTTTGCTCGTCGAATGTGGGCCACCAATGGCTGGCCCGCACCGTCCTGGTGACGGCTCACTTTACCGCGTTGGTCTTCTTGGAGGTGCGAAACATCCTGGCGACCAGCCCGCCCACGTTCGCCCACGACGGGTCCGGGCAGCCCGTCTTGGCCAGAACGCCAACGAGAAAACCCCGCCTAGTGCGGGGCCTCGAAAGTGATCTTGGGCTTCGGGTAGGCAAACCTACGTTAGGCTGAACTTCCCCCGATCCGCCTTCTTGAACCGGGCCTCCTTGCCCTTGCTCTTGATTTCTCGAAGAATCGCAGAATACAAAGTCGCGTGCGGGGTTAGCCCGCCCGGCGAGCACCAGTAGCCTTTGTCCGACATCGCCTTGATCATCTCCTGGCAATTCATCGGCTCGCTGTTCTCGCCCAGAACCTTGGCGGCGGCGTCCAGGGCGCTGGTCTTCTTCTCCTTGGGCGGCTTCGGGGCCTTCGGCTCTTTCTTCGCCTTCTTGGCGTCCTCGGGCTTTGGTGCCTTGTTCTTGGTGCCCTTTCCCTTCGACGAGGTCTTCCGCGCCGCTGACTCCGCGGGTACGGGCGCGGCCTTGCCGCCTTTGGCCGCTTTGCCAACCACTTGCACTTCTTCGTCCGGGCCGAACCCGGCGCGCTCGACCTCGCCGGTTTCATCTCGCAGGGCAACTTCAAACTTGCCCGCGTCCGCGCCATCCCCGACCTTGGTTGCGTCGCAGATGGTCCTCGGGCCGTCGAACCCAGGAATCAGAACGATGTCGCCCAGGCTCAGGTCCGTAATCTTCCTCGTGGCGCCCGTCGCCTTCTCGGCCTCGGTGCTCTGGGCCTTTTCGGCGTGGGCCGAATCCTTCGCTGTCTTCTTGCTTGCCATGATGTGTTGTCCTTTCTCGGTAGCTGTCGCGTGCGTGCGTCGCGCCAATCGCGATGCAACAGGGACAGTGACTTACCTCGCGGGCGGGAGGACAGCAAGCGAATGTGGCAGAGATTTGCAGGTTTTCCGGCAGGATTTTGGGCAGGCAATCGGCGCTGGTGGATGGCGTGAATTGCGATGTTGGCGAACGGCACCTTGCGTGCGAAGCCCTTATTCTCGGCAGTCGATCTGGAAATGCGGGCTATGTCCAGCGGCAACTTGAGTATTCGGAGGTAGGCCCAGGACCGCCTGTCCGCTCCCCAGCGTGGAGCGGTCCGTCATTTCATTCTGGCGAGCCGTTCAGAAGGGCGACGGCCGCTGGCACAGTCGGCTGCGCCTCAAACAATGACGGGGACGACCGGCTGTTGATGAGCAGGCGCGTCTCTTGGAAGACCTCGGCGACAAGCGGGGAGAGGTTACAGAGCACGAGCCGCCCTTCCGTCTCGTGCACCCGACGACGGAGCCCGAGAAGAGTCCGGAAGGCCACGCTGGCAACGTATTCGACATGGTGGAAATCAAGGATGACTTTGCTGGCTCCATGCTGTATTGCATCGAGCAGTTCATCACGAATGGCGGTGCACAGTTCTTCTCCCGCCATCTGCTTTTCCATAATCGTCAGGACCAGCACTCCCGACTCGGTGTGGGCCTTCACATGAGATTGCGGAAGTTGAAGCATATGCCTTGCTCTGAATACTGTTGCGCTGGCTGCGAGGTCATCCGAGGACAGACAAGCAATATAGCCCGCATGCGGAGCCCGTACAAGAAAAAACGGGCCTTGCTTGGTTCGCTGGTTCGGCGTCGCGTGCCCAGGATGCTTCGCCAAAACAAGACAAACGTCAGGGGATTGAGTGGTGCACCAAAACAGATCCACTTGTGGCAAAGAGGATTCCTTTTGCTGCTGTCTGATTAAGGCTGTTTGAATGCACGCTCGAACTCGCTCCCGTGCATCTTTTGACGCCGATTTGCGCCAGATGCACCATTAGGCGCTGCTCGACTTGGGCGCCTGGAAACTGAATTTGCCCACCCAATTGACATCGGCCGACTTCCGCCGTACGCTCAAAGTCAGCCTGCCTGCGGAATCATGAAATGCTAGAATCGACGGGTCAAAGCAGCATGCCTTACTTCTGCCCGCCAACCTGAACCTGCCCGATGGCTCCTACGAAATGATTCCTGGCGATAAGCCGACGCAGAATTGGTAACTGTGTTTTTGGCTGGGTGTTTTTTGTAAGAAGATCCCTCGTGCGCTACCGCTCAAGAAATGGACCATTAAACAACCCGATTGGGGAAACTCCGCCATGAGTGCACAAAAATCGCGCCGACAGTTTTTAGGTGTTGCGCTGGGCGCGGCCGCCAGTTTGTCGGGGCTGTCGATGCCAGCCGCCGGGCCAAGGAGACGCCTGAGGGTAGCTGCGGTGTTTACTGAGTTCACTTACCGTTCGCATGCGCACGTTATCCTGGAAAACTTCCTCGAACCGTATTTGTTTAACGGAAAACGGACCGATCCCGGCGTCGAAGTCGTATCGTTCTATGCCGATCAGAGGCCCCAAGGCGACATGACGCAGGACGTGGCTCGAGCCTACAAGATCCCGATTTTCAGAACAATCGGCGAGGCCCTTTGCCTGGGTGGAAAGCAACTGGCCGTTGATGCGGTGCTTTCCATTGCCGAGTTCGGTCGCTACCCCACCAACGAATTAGGACAGACGGAGTATCCGCGCAAAAGATTTTTCGACGAAACCGTTGCGGTCATGCGCCGCTCCCGACGCTTCGTGCCTCTCTACAACGACAAGCACCTCTCCTACCGCTGGGACTGGGCCAAGGAGATGGTGGATACTGCAAGGAACCTGGGCATCCCATTCATGGCGGGAAGTTCGGTTCCGCTGGCTCAGCGTATTCCTCCGTTCGATTTGCCGGCTGGCGTGCCCATCGCCGAGGCGGTCAGTATTCACGGCGGCGGCGTCGAATCCTACGACTTTCACGCGCTCCAGGTCTTGCAGTCCATTGTCGAGTTCCGCCGTGGCGGCGAGACCGGCATTTCTTCGGTCGAGTTTCTGAAGGGAGATGCCCTATGGAAAGCCGCCAAGGAAGGGCGCTGGTCCCTCCCTCTAGCGGAAAAGGCGATGGAGATGGAGTTAGGCAAGAAACCCACCACGCTCAAGCAGGTTGGGGGCGAAAAAGAGACCGAACCCTACTGTATCCTGTTGACGTACAAGGATGGCTTGCGGGGCTGCGTGCTCAAGGTCGGTCAGAGCGGTATACGCTGGAACTTCGCCTGCAGGCTCAAGGGAGATCCACAACCGCACGCGACCCGATTCTATGTCGGTCCCTGGCAAAACCGTAACCTATTCAAGGCTCTCTCGCACGCGATCCAGCATCACTTCCGCACGGGAATAGCTCCCTATCCCGTGGAACGAACCCTGCTCAGCAGCGGCGTTCTCGATGCCAGCATGCATTCGCGGGCGCAGGCCGGTGAGCTATTGAAGACTCCCCACCTGGAATTTGCCTACGCGGCTCGCGATTTCACCTCGATGCGCGAAATGGGCGGGAGTTGGAAGATTGTGACTGAAGCAGCACCCGAACCCAGAGGGATCGACCACACTGTGCGGAACCAGCCATAGCCTGGAATCAAAAAGGGGGGCAGGAGTTCTTTGTTTAAAAGTGATTGTGGGGCCTGTAACCCGGCACTGCATGGGGCTCGGCTCGCCGAGGAGTCCAGGTTTTCAACGGAGCAGTCCAGACACCGTTTCGATTCGTGCGGGATGGGCCACACTCCGGCTTCATTGCTCCGCCTGAGTCAGGTAAGGGCGCAGGAATTTGACCCCCATAGGGACGGCATGCATGGCGTCCATGTCTTTCCAGCCTTCGTAGACCAAGCTGATAAAACCGTTGTAGTGTACACGGCGCAAGATTCGAAAAATGCGTGAGTAATCCAGCCATTCCTCCTTCCCGTTCCGCAAGCGATAGAGCTTTGCTCGGACGAATACCGCCAGTGCCGCCGTTCGCTCGATGGATTGATAGACATCGTAGGTATGGGCGTCATTGGCCTGGGCGCCGCCAGCGCCTGGGGAGCCGAGGTATTGTCCGGTGTCGAGCATGTGGGAGCACCAGGGGCGATCCACTTCCTTGAGAAGGCGCACGACGTCTTCGCCCGTCCGGGTAAGGTTATTGTGGTTATGGTTTTGGACGGCTGCCACGACGCCTGCTTTCTCTGCGTAGTCGGCAGCGCGTTTGAGGCCTTCAACAGTGCGTTTCCAGACTGCCTCTCGGCTGTCGTCCTTGCGCACATAGCCGGCGAAGACGCGCACGACCGGCGCCCCGAGGAGCTGGGCAGTATCAATTCCCGTGCGAATCTGTTGGAGGACCGCTTCCTGCTCCCGGCTGGGCCGGCCGAAATCATTGTTGATGCCAACGCAGGCGATGGTCAAACCTCGCTCCAGGCAGAGTTTCTTGACCTTCTTGAGGTGGTCCCCCTCCAGGGAGCGGAACGAACCGATATTGAAATCGACCCCATCGATCCGAAGCTGCGCGCACAGATCGACGAAGGTCACATCGGTCAGCTGCTTGGCTGTGAATTCCGGCTGGAAGCTCAACGACAGACAGCACAGGCGCATCATGGACCATGTCCCCCGACATCACACGAAAGGCCACAGCTTTGCGGCAGTCTTGTGCAGAATCCATTGGCGGTCAGCGTCGCTCAGGAACTTCATCTCCTCGCGATAAAGCTGCACCACTCGCGCATAGGGGCAGTAACGCTCGACCAATGGCCAGTCGCTACCCCACATCAACCGCCCAGCGCCAAAGGCATCGTAGATCTTGCGCACCTGCTCATGGGTATCGCGATACGGATACGCCTGGCGCGATAGGGACCACAAGTGCGAAATTTTAACGTAAACACGCGGGAATCTTCTGAGGGCGAGGAGCTTGGCAAGGTTTTCTTTATCGCCGATCGGGCAGTCAGCCATGTGGTCGATACAAACATCCAGATCCACGAAGCGCTCGATCACGCGGCTGACATCGGGTAGCCGCTGGGCGGGGCACAAAATGCACATTGGCACCGCGAGCGCCGTCGCACGCTTCCAGATCGGGTCCATCAGATCACGCCGGTTGATCCAATCGCCGCTAGGCCCGTTGCCTGGGCTGAGGCGAACACCGTACAGGCCGCGATGCCTGGTCCAGTACTCCAGGTTGTCCGTCGCGTGAGTGTCGGTCGGATTGACTCGCCCGACAGCCATGAACGTGCCGCGGTGTTTGGCCATTACCTCCGCAACGTAATTGTTGTCCCAACGGTAGTAGATCATTTGCACCAGGACGGTCTTGGCAACGCCATTGGCCCTCATCAAAGTCAGCAGCGTTGCTGGCAGCGCCTCATCCCTGGGCTTGTCTGTCACTTCGGGAGCGAAAGGGTACTTGGAATCGCGCGTCCAGATGTGGACATGAGAGTCAATCGAGCCAGCTCCGGCAGAGGTGTCCTTCGATAAGGCGAACTTCTCTGTCGAGGCCTCCCGGGCCTGCAAGAGCTGCGGCAACCCGAGACTGGCCATCCCGGCAACACTGAGCTGCAGGAAACTGCGCCGATTCATTCGATCACCATGTGGCCGCGTCGAACCGACATCGATTGGCAGCATTCGCCACGCCCTCCACCACCGAAGTCACGGTTCACCGATGCTCTCCGCGGCTCTCTGTGAAAACTTTCGTACATCCAGCCTGAGTAAACTCATGAAGGTCATCCATTGCCGCTTGCCTGCTGCCGGGCAATTGCCAACATCGAATAGAAACTGCCTTATTCGCGCCCCAGAATAGCATATGCATGGGAACGAAAGGAGTAATGTCCAGACTGGCCAAAGGCGCTCTCACAGTGCGGGGCGGAAAACAGACCCATATATTCGAAACTGGAGCCATCATTCCCCTTGAATTAGCAGCGCACGTGAGGCAGTTGTGCGGTCGAGTCACATGAAGCGATTCCTCATCTGCCCGGCTGTTGCCGATAACGGCGACTTGACGCACGGCCGAAACGCTCTTCTGTTTTCGGGACCGATGCGCGCAAATGTGACCTGCCGCCGAGATCGTTTCCAGGCTCGCGTGACGATTGCGCACATTCACCCGGATGATTGAAGACTCAAACCACCTCGATGTCATTGGCCCGGATGGGGAGATCGACAGCCTCCATGACTGCGTGCTGGGCCAGTTGCTTCGCGTAGTAGGTGGTTGTGAGGCCCTCCAGGACCAGGCCGGCGTCACGCATCGACAGCCGGAATTCGCGCAGCCGGCCGTTCAAACGGTTCTGAATGTGTTCTTCCAGCTCGCCGAGCGTCTCCGGAGTTGGCAGCGCGAGCGTCAGGGTGTCAGGCTCACGGTTCATGGCTGCTCCTGGCTGGCAACAATGGATTCCTAGCGGTTGCTTGTAGAAGTCGGCGATGCCGGAGACTCGGAGCCCTTTGCAAGCAACTCCCGGCGGAGCACGCCGACAGAAGACGGTGCCGTGATGCCAAGGCGAACTGTCTTCCCTTTCACCATCAACACGGCCACCCGGATATCGCCGGCGATTAAGATCTCTTCGCCGATTCGTCGTGTAAGTACCAACATGGGTTGTTCTTCCTTGCGCTAATCTGATCGCACCAGGGAATTCTCGACGAGGTTTACCACCAGTATCTTTCGATCTGGGACGTCCATGCGTTTCTCCTTATCGGGCCCGTTCGGGCTCTTCCATTTCTCCAGACGGGAGCTGCAAGTTGACTGGGTTGGCTCAGATGTCAATTTCTTGCAGCTCCCCCAGTGGTCGTCGCCGAGATGTTACACGGTGCCGTTTGAGGTTTTCAATAAACACTGTGATCGCCGCACGTTCCATCAGGGCAGACAGTTGAAAGGGCTTGGTCAACGCCTGCACGACCGGCGGCGACGCCAGGCCGTCAAGAACTTGCGCAGGAGCCACCGCCGAGGTGAGCACCACCCGGGTGGGAAGAAGCCATGGGTCTTCGCGCATGACCCCGAGAACGCCTTCACCTCCACCCCACGGCAGTTCCAGGTCGAGGATCAGTAAGTCGGGCACAAACTGGCGTAGCTTGGCCAGACACTCCAGGCCGTCGTCTGCCGTTTCGACCTGGAAACCGCAAGAGGACAGCCACCAGACATAGTCATCACGAAACTCGCGATTAGCATCGGCGAAAAGTACGGTCGGCATTCCTGGAACCCTCCTGTGGACGGGCCGGGTGTCACCTGCATCCGTGCTCTGGACATAGAGTCCTTGGCGCGTAGTGCGGAGATTTACCGGAGAGACTGTGGCTACCGCGGAGGCGCAACAGGCCTTCGAAGCAATCCACACCCCGGCGTGCAGTCACTGGACGTGGGGGAAAAATTATTTACTGCACTCAACATGGAACAGCACTTGAATTCTGACAGACCTGGCTATCACAGACAGGACCAGTGGGTGTAAAGTACACGAGGCCAACCGGCGCGTCAACAACTTTCCTGTGAAGAATGCGGGAAAGACCGAAAAACCTGAAAAAGACGTGTTTTGTCATGACCCCCAGTGACTCTCCGACTATCGAGCAAGACGCGCCATCAACAGCAATCACTTTCCCCGTTGTCGGCGTCGGTGCGTCGGCGGGCGGCTTCGAGGCGTTCAGTCAGCTACTACAGAACCTACCCGCTCAGAGCGGGATGGCTATCGTGCTGGTGCAGCACCTGGATCCCACGCATTCGAGCAGCCTGGTCGACTTGCTCGCCAGGGCGTGCAAGATGCCGGTTCACCAGGTGCAGGATGGCACTCTCGTCGAAGTGAACCATGTCTACGTCATTCCTCCGAACACGAACATGGTTATTCGACAAGGAATCCTGCACCTGACGCCCCGAGCGGAAACGCACGGTCAGCATCTGCCGATCGATGTATTTCTGCAATCGCTGGCTCAAGATCGCAGCAGCCGAGCAATCGGTGTGATCTTGTCAGGGACGGCCTCCGACGGCACGCGCGGCTTGAAGGCGATCAAGGCCGGGGGGGGCATCACCCTGGCGCAGGACGAGACCGCGAAATACGATGGCATGCCCCGCAGCGCCGTCGCTGCCGGGCATGTCGATTTCATCCTCCCGCCGGCGAGGATCGCGGTGGAATTGCTCAGGCTCGCGAAACACCCCTACGTAAACCCTAGCGATGGGGCGGATGCTACCGCAGCGCCAAAAGAAACCGAGGACACGCTCAATACGCTCTTCCGGGAGGTACGGAGAACAACAGGCGTGGACTTTGCCCCCTACAAGCGTGCTACCGTCAGCCGGCGCATTCAGCGGCGCATGGTAGTGCATCAGATGGAGCGGTTGGAGGATTACTTTCAGTATGTCCGGGATAACCCGGCGGAAGCGCAAGCGTTGTTCGAGGACATCCTGATCCACGTGACCAGCTTCTTTCGCGAACCGGATACTTTTGAAGCCCTCAAATCCACGGCCTTGCCGACCCTGATGAAGGACCGTCCAGGCGACGCGCCGATCCGCATCTGGGTGCCGGGATGTTCGACAGGCGAAGAGGTTTATTCGCTGGCCATCGGTGTGCTGGAGTTCCTGGGGGACAAGGCAGCCCAGACGCCAATCAAGATTTTCGGCACCGACATCAGCGAAGTGGCGATCGAGAAAGCTCGTGCCGGCAAGTACCTGGAGAACATCGTGGCCGATGTCGCGCCGGAACGGCTGGGGCGCTTCTTTGTCCGCGTGGAAGGGCGGGGCTACCAGATCAACAAGGCCGTCCGCGATCTGTGTGTCTTCGCCCGGCAAGATGTGACCCGCGATCCGCCCTTCTCCAACATGGACCTGGTCAGTTGTCGCAATGTGCTGATTTACTTGGGACCGGATTTGCAGAAGCGCGTCTTGCCGATCTTTCATTATGCTCTCAAGGACACGGGGTTATTGCTGCTGGGGAACTCGGAGACGATCGGTCTTTTTTCGGACCTGTTTGCCGTGGTGGACAGCAAGCACAAAATCTATTCTCGCAAAGCCGCGGCAAGGCAGTTGACCATTGATTTTGCCGCTCCAGAGTTGACGGCGCGAGAATTTCCGCCGGGAGCCCAAGCGCGTGCGCACGTGCTGAGCGGCTCGGACATTCAGAAGGAAGCGGATCGACTCGTCCTGGCGAACTATGCACCCGCTGGCGTCGTCATCAATGAAGAAATGGAGGTCCTGCAATTTCGGGGACAAACCGGCGCCTACCTGCAACCTGCGCCGGGAGCAGCCAGTTTCAACCTTCTCAAGATGGCCCGGGAAGGGTTGCTGCTTCCATTGCGCACGGCCATCGAGGAGGCCAAAACAAGCGGCGCCGCGATCCGCAAGGAGGGGGTGCGCGTCAAGACAAACGGCCAACACAACCTGGTGGATGTGGCGGCGAGTCCCTTCAATCTACCGACCTCGAAACAGCGTTTCTTCCTGGTCCTGTTTGAAGAAGCTGAGCCCGGGCGACAACGAGACAAGCCGACCGAGAAGCCCGATTCGGCATCCTTACCTGCTGCCGATGAACTAGCCATTGCTCCGCTGCGTCAGGAATTGGTCGAGACGCGGAACTATTTGCAGTCCGTGATCGAGGCGATGGAAGCCAGCAACGAGGAATTGAAGGCTGCCAACGAAGAGATCGTGTCGAGCAACGAGGAGTTGCGAAGCACCAACGAGGAATTGCAAACCGCCAAAGAAGAATTACAGGCGACCAATGAAGAGCTGGGTACGGTTAACGAAGAACTGCGCCATCGCAATCGGGAATCAACCGAGCTGAACGACGATCTGACCAATCTGCTCAATAGCGTGCAGATTCCGATCCTCATGCTCGGGCGCGATCTGCACATCCGCCGGTTTACCCCGGCTGCAGCCAAGGTGTTGCACATGATTCCCGCGGACGCCGGACGCCCGTTCGGAGAAATCAAGCCCCGAATGCAGGTGGCGGACGTGGAACAACTGATCGCCGAAGTGGTCGATTCCCTGGCCGTAATGGAACGCGAAGTTCAGGACCTGGAAGGGCACTGGTACAACCTCTCGATCCGGCCATACCGGACGCTCGATAACAAGATCGATGGCGCCGTCATCGCCATCGTCGATGTCGATACCCTCAAACGCAGCGAGCAGCGCATCATCGAGGCCGAGGGCTATCTTCGCGCCATTCTGGACACGGCGGCCGAGGGGGTCATCACCAGCGATGAGCGCGGGGTGATCCAGTCCTTCAACAAGGCGGCGGAACAAATGTTCGGCTATCCGGCGGACGAAGTGCGCGGCAAGAATATCTCCATACTCATGCCGCCTCCTTTTCGGGACGAACATGACAGCTACCTGACCAACTACAAGATCACGGGCGCGAAGAAGATCATCGGGATCGGGCGGGAAGTCGCGGGGCAACGCAAGGATGGAACCACCTTTCCCTTGCAGCTGGCCGTCAGCGAAGTGCAGGGCGAGCGGCGAATCTTCACCGGAATTCTCCGCGACATCACCGACGTGACACAAGCCCAGGAACGCGCCTTGCAAGCCGAACGGCTCGCGGCCATCGGCCAGCTCAGCGCCGGGCTTGCCCACGAGAGCCGCAATGCCCTCCAGCGAAGCCAGGCTTGCCTGGAGATGCTGGCCCACGAAGTGGAGCATCTACCCCAGGCGATGGACCTGATCGCTCGTATCCAGAAAGCGCAGCATCATCTCCTGGAACTGTATGAAGAAGTACGCTCCTACGCGGCTCCGCTCAAGCTCCAGCGCCGCCGCTGTGATCTGGGAAAACTTGTTCAGGATGTTTGGGGCCACCTGGAGGCAGGTCGCCAAGGCAAAAAAGTGCTATTTCGCTCCGACGCCCGCTCCCTGGATTTGCACTGCGAGATCGATCCGTCGCAGCTCGATCAGGTCCTGCGGAACATCCTGGAAAACTCGCTGCAGGCGATTCCCGATCCCGGCGCGATCACCGTCACCTGGTCCGAGGTCGAGCTCGATGGCCGCCCAGCCGTGCAGATCGCTCTGCGAAACGACGGGCCTCCATTCAGCGACGAGGAAAGTCAACGACTTTTTGAAGCTTTCTATACCACCAAGACGCATGGCACGGGGTTGGGAATGACGATTGCCAGGCGGATCGTGGAAGCCCATGCCGGCCGAATTGAAGTTGGGCCCGGTTCCGCCAATGGCGTGGAGATTTTGATAACCTTGCCGCGAGGTAAATAATGAATCGTTCACTCCGCATTGCCATTGCCGAAGACGAACCCGACATGCGCGAATACCTGGAGAAGACTCTGCCGCTCCTGGGCCATCAGGTGGTCGTCGTGGCCCGGACCGGTCGCGAACTCGTCGAGCGCTGTCGAACCACGCGCCCCGACCTCGTCATCACCGATATCAAGATGCCCGAGATGGATGGCATTGAGGCCGCCAGCCAGATTTTCCAAGAGGGGCCGATTCCGGCCATCGTCCTATCGGCCTATCACGATCCTGATTTGATCGCGCGCGCCGAGGAGGACCATGTCCTTGCGTACCTGGTCAAACCGATCACGGAGGCACACCTGAGGCCGGCAATTGCCATTGCAATGCGACGCTTCGACCAGTTCCAGGCCCTGCGGAAAGAAGCTGCCGATCTACGTCAGGCCCTGGAAGACCGCAAAATCATCGAGCGGGCCAAAGGCGTATTGACGAAGAGAGCAGGCGTGGATGAATCGGAAGCGTTTCGGCGCTTGCAGAGGTTAGCCACGGACAAGCGCCAAAAGCTCGTCGAAGTCGCCCGGATGATAAATGCTGTCGAAGAGGTTTCCCAACCGCCGGATTTTCACGGAACCAGTTGAAAGTCGGCCATGTCTGTGGCAATTGACTTCCGCTCTGTCGCTAACTCGGTCGCCTGCTCCAATTCGCTCTGTACGACAACAAACCCATTTCTTCTAGACTGGCACCATTAGGCCTGCCGGTTCGGCCACGCTGACCCCGGGGATCACTACGTCGGCACCAGGATCGATAGCACCAACGCATCCGCACAGTCCGGCGACCGCCCCAACAGCTTGACAATGTCCTCTTTGGGCTCGATCTTGATTCCCTGCGTGGTCATGCTCGAGTGTGGTGCAGTTAGGTCTGAGAGTAGCTCCTGATGACGAAGTCATTCGCCAGGGGCCGATCCCTGGCCCGCATCTTCCTGCCGGTGGGCTTGGCCTTCTCGGGATGGCGGGCCAGATCGAGTCCCTGGTGGTGCGTCTTCCCTTTGAACGAGCTATTGCCCGAGGCAATGGCGTTGATCGACCTGGGCTCGACCATTACGTTGTATGGCGGATCGGTGTTGACGAGATGAATCTTGGCCCCGTCGAGCAGCCGATCGACGTCCTCGGCCTTGCTCGAGTCCCCACAGAGCAAGCGGTGATTGCCGAGGATCCACAGGTCGCCCGGGCGTGTGACCTGCTCGTCGGGCGGCGCAGGAACGTCGTCGGGGTCGGTCAGGCCTGGGATCTCGCCTTGATCGAAGAACTGGACGACGTCCCCAGCAGCCAAATTCTTCAACAGGTCCTTCAGTGCCGAACTTTCCGTTTGCACTTGGTCCAAAAGCGCGTCTAAGGAAGCCTTGTCCGCCTGCAACCTGAACTGCGCCAAGGCTCGTCTTGTGGAGTTCTTCGGGCCGGACAAGCCACTTCGAGACATCAACCCCGGTGATGCCGATGCCTGGCTGGTCCGGCTTCGAGAGAAGTACGCCAAGGGAACGGCCGGGCGTACCGCGAGACAGGCCAAGCGACTATTTCACGCCGCGCTCCGCAAAAAGCTGTTCTTGGAGAATCCCTTCAGCGATGTGAAAGGCCCCAGCGAGGCCAACGAGCCCCGCAAGTTCTTCGTTACGAAGGAAACCGCCTTTCAGGTGCTCGACGCGTGTCCCAATCTGGAATGGAAGATCCTCTTCGCCCTCAGCAGGTTGGGCGGCTTGAGATGCCCCTCAGAACATCTGGGCTTGAAATGGACGGACGTGGATTCGGCTCGGAACCGCTTCGGGGTCTCCAGCCCAAAGACCGAGCACCATGAGGGCCATGAAGGGCGTTGGGTGCCCCTGTTCCCAGAACTTCGCACCCTCTTTGAAGAAGGCTTGGAGGAAGCCGAACCGGGCACGGAGTACGTCGTGAACCGCTACCGAGACACGAACTCCAACCTGCGCGCACAACTCATGCGGATCATCAAGAAGCCCGGGTTGGCACCTTGGCCAAAACTGTTCCAAATCCTACGTGCAACCCGAGAAACGGAGTTGGCTGAGCAGTACCCTATCCACGTCGTTTGTAAATGGATCGGGCACGCCGCCAAGAACGCGGAGAAGCATTATCTCCAGGTGCGGGACGAGTACTTCGACTTGGCATCCGTGGGCGCTGCAAAATCCGATGCACAAAGCGTGCAAAAAGCGGTGCAGCAACCCGCCGTGTTGTATCGCACGGGTTCACAAAAAACTGCGGAAGGGCAAATTAGTTGCGGAGTTGCGCTAGGGTATACGAAAGGTTGCGAGACGGTGCAAAAGGTAGAAAGCTCCCCGAGTAGGACTCGAACCTACAACAAACCGGTTAACAGGCGATGGAAGCACCACGCCGAAAAGCACCAAAACCCCCGTCAGCGTCGGAGTTTACGCAATCCAGGGGCCGTTTGCAAGCGCGTGCGAGCACGCTCGTAAAAAGGCGAGGATTCGCGGATTTTCCGCGCGGTGCGCGGAAGATTCCGCGCGAACGCGGACCCCGAATCCACACAATGTAATCCGGGATGAGTCCAGTAATACCTAAAATTTTCAGGCATGACTCCCTGCGTACCGCCGCTCGTCCTTTAGGAGAATCTCCAGGTTTCGCGGGGCTTCGGGATTGGCCGGCTGCAGCTCCAGGACGGTCCGCAGGGCTTGCTCCGCGCGCGCCAGGTCTTTGCCTTCCTGCAAGAGCGCATGGCTGAGAACCTCCCAGAGTATAGTTTCGCGCGGCGTGCGGGCGATTGCTTCATCGAGTATTTGCCGTGCCTGGGCGAACTCCTTGCGGGCCAGGTGAGTGCGGGCACGCAATGCTGTGACTCCAATGAATGCTTGGCTCGAGGCGCCATTGGAGGAGGCTTCGAGCGTTTGGAGATGCTTTTCCAGATCCTGTTGACGGCCCTGCTTCAAGTACAACTCCGCCAGGCCAAGCCGGGCGGGAGTGAACTTGGGTTGCTCCTGCAGTGCGGCCAGCCATTGGGCCTCCGCTTCTGCGTTTCGCCCTTGTTCACGATGTATGACCGCCAGGTTGTGCCTCGCCAAGTAGCCTCGGATACCCTCTGCGACACTGGCAAAGTGCGGACCTTCTTGCGTGCCAAGCAGCCGCAGTAGACACGCTTCCGCTCCATCCAGATCCTGTTCTTCCTGGCGTAGAACTGCCTCCTGGAAGAGGAGCTGTGCGTCGTCGGGGTAGAAACGCCGCCCCTCCGTGCAGATCGCAAGGGCATCCTGGCGTTGGTCGAGCTGTTTCAGGCAGGACATGATCAGCGTGTACAGCTTCCGCACAATCGAGTCGCCGGGATGCGAGCGCTCCAGGCTGCCGCGCAAATAGGGCAGCGCCTCTTCCGGCCGACCCGATTCCGCATACGTCCAGCCTAGATTGAAGAGCGTGAACGGGTCGCTCGGCTCCTCGGCATGGTCCAGCAGGAGCAGGCGGAGATTACGCTGCTCTTTGCTCACGCGCAATTTGGGATCTTCGTAGCCGACGTGATGAATGACCACGTCAGAGGCGAGCACGTTGCCGCCCGAATGCCTTACCGCCGGCAGGATCTGCTCGTGCACGCGGTATCTCCAGCGGATTTCCGGCAAATTGCGGAAGAGCCGGACGTGATCGACAATCGTGGCCGTGCTACTCTCTGGATCGGGGAAACAATGGCACTTCATGCCATACGCAACATTCTCGTCCTTCAGCTCGGCGAAGAGCGCCCGCAGATTGGCCCGGTTTTCCTCATCGAGCCGATCGTCGGCATCCAGCCAAAAGATCCAATCCCCACTCGCATGACTCAAAGCAGCATTGCGGGCGGCCGCAAAGCTATCGACCCAGCTAAAGTCGAACACGCGCGCCCCCAGCCGCATGGCCACATCCTTCGTGCGATCAGTCGACCCCGTATCGACGACAACAACCTCATCCACCAAATCCGCGGCCGTCGCCAAGCAAGCCGGCAGATTCTCCTCCTCATTCTTGACAATCATGGTCAACGACACCCGCATCCCCCCAACTCCCTCGCCCCTATTCCCATTCCCCTCGTCCCTATTCCCTATTCCCTCGCCCCTCACCCGGTAGCCTGCGGCATGCCCGTCCCCCCACTTCGCCTTGAATTGATCGAAGTTCTCCTTGAGCTGCCGTTCGCAATCGATGCCCAAGCTGGTAAACGTCCGGCTGCCAAAGTGATGGATGAAAACGTTCTGCGCTACCAGCAACCGAAAACCAGCTTCGCGGGCCCGCACGCAGAGATCGTCGTCATCGAAGAAGCCCAGGCCATAGCGCTCGTCGAAGCCGCCGATGCGCTCCAGCACCTCGCTCCGAACCAGCAAACAGAAACCGGTCAACCGGTCGACGCGCAGCGCCTGGTTGGCGAACTCACTCCGCCTGCGTGCCGCAAAGCCATCCACGCCCGTCAGGTCCTTGTACGGCACAGGAATTTGCTGCGGCGGCGAAGCATAGTTCGTCACCGCCCCAACCAATCCAACCTCCGGCCAATCATGCAGCGCCCACCCAACCAGGCCGCTCAACCACTCCTCAGTAACGACAGTGTCGTTATTGAGAAACACAAGATACCGCCCCCGCGCCTCAGCCAACCCCTGATTACACCCCGCTGGAAACCCAACATTCGTCTCATTCCGAATCACGACGACCCGCTCCGGCCCTCCTGCATCTCTCGCCACTCGCCACTCGCCACTTGCCACTTCCCCCAAGTACGCTGCCGTGTCGTCGGTCGAGCCATTGTCGATCAGGATCAATTCATACGGCTGCCGCGTGTGCCGCAAGACGATTTCCAGGCAGAGCCGCGTATATTCGAGCTGATTGCAGCAGAGGATAATGATGGAGGCCAGCTCGTCTTCAGCCGGGGGGCAGTCCATGAACCACTTCTCGGCCGGCACCGCTTTCGCAGCGGAGCGGGATAGCAGCCGACGATCCGCAGCCAGGCGGCGCTGGCCATCCTGATCACTTACGTCGCCGAGCACTTCGAAAAGTGCCCGCGCTGCATCCAGGTCGAAGGGATTCCCCGCCACGGCAAAGCGCAGATGCGGCACGGCAGCCGGGAACTGCTTGGCACGGGCCAGCGCGCAGCCGAGCGCGGCACGGGTGACGGGCAGATCGGGGCGAAGGATGGCCGCCTCATAATAGTGATGCACTGCCCCCGTCAGACTCCCCAAGAGCGCTTGCAGCCGCCAGCGAATCAGGTCCGACTTGGACCGTGCCTCAGAATGCGGACGCCCGGCATTGCTCCACGCCGCCCGTTCCCATTCGACGCGGAACAGGTCGAATCCCAGGGGGAAATGGCCAGCATCCATCGAAGCGGTGTCTAAATCACCGTGCGTGACTCCGCATCTGCGTAGGACAGATTTCCAATCTGTCCGGTCAGGTTGGAAACCTGACCTACAGCCGATTGCCGCACGCTCATTTCCTTCAGACTGACGATTGAGCACATCCAACGTGCGCAGCGCTCGCTCGATGGCAGCCTGCGGCTGTCCGGAAATTGCGAGCGCCTCGGCAAGATTGAGCCCTGCCATGACGTGCGTGGGATCGCACGCGACAGCCCGTTCAAAATACCCGGCCGCGGTTTGTGCCAGCGTTGCCGAGGGTACGTGACCCTGTTCTGCTGCCGCCGTCGCCAATCCCAAAGCGTTGTGCAAGGAGGCCGACTTCGGTTCCACGACCAATGCTGCAGCCAAGTCGGCCGGTAAGTTCGCATCTGCCGGCTCCCCGGACGAAAGCGTCTGCCACAGCCGGGCCTGTAAGCTTGGCGCCTTGCCTCGCCGGCAGCGCTCCTGGGCCCGTTCCAAGAGGGCAGGCCACTCCTCTTCGATAATCTTCAGATGTTGATCCCAAAGCTTTTCGAAGCTGTATTCCTGTACTTTCAGCCGCGCCGCCTCGGCGATTAGCCGGCGTTCGTCTTCATGCTCCAGGTAATACTCCAGCAGCTCTTCCAGGTTGTCTTCCGTGTAGAAAACGCACTCCTGCCGGTCGCGGAAGTAATCCCCCACTTCACGGTTGCCCGCCTCCTGAAAGAGCAAAGCCCCCGCGGCCGCCGCCTCAAACGTCCGCTTGTTGCACTCCCCCCGGATGCTGCGATTGAAAACAATCCGCGCCCGCCCCAACAACTTCCGGTACTCCTCCCCAAACACTCCCTGCTGAATCACCACGCTCCGCTTATCTCTCACCCCTCGCCACTCGCCACTCACCACTACTCCCGCCACTCGCCACTCACCACTAGCCACTACTCCGAGCCACGGCAGCCGCTCGCGCTGCACGGCTCCGCTCAGGTTGCCGACAAAAAGGATGTCGATGTCGCGCGCCTCATCCGCCCAGGGATGTTCCAGGAATGCGCGTTCGAGGCCGAAAAGATTGGCGGCGCGAACATTGGTGATTCCCTCCGCGCGCAAGGCTTCCACGCCACTCGTGTCGGTAAAAATGAGGTCACAGCCGGGCAACTGATGACGATACGAGCGCCAAAGCAAGTTCCAGTCGGGTGCCAAACCAATGACCGGCACAGGTGCAGACCACAGACAGGCCGGGATGGCTGAGTACGGCAAATACAAGACAACGAAGTCTGGATTCCAGTCCACAGGGAGAATGCCGCAAACACATTGCCAGTCGTCTGTGGGCCGGATGGTCAAATCGGCCTCACCCGTACTTTTGAAGACGAGGCACTCGCTCGCTTGGCGCTGCTCGGAAAGATTCTGGTTGGCAAAGGCAACAGTTGCCGGCCCAAAGAGGTAGCGGCGTGCCATGGGTGACCTCGCCTAAATGGTGAATCACGCTGCAAAGTTTTCGGACACTGGCTACCAAGGCCACGTCCTTGCCCAGACAATGCGCGACATAACTCGACCAGGGATAACTTGCCAGATCCGCTACCATGCCGGCCCGCAGCGGATTGGCTTCGACGTAGCGCATGACGGTCAGCAGATGCTCATCCTCTTCGATAACGGGGCTTTTGAAACAGCCTTGCCAAACATGCCCCGACGTGCCATGGTCCTTGTGGTAATGCCAGGTGTGTGCCAGCGTGAGCGATTGCAAAATCCGACTGACATTCTGGCCTGGCCCGGGTTGGAGCACCAGATGAAAATGGTTACTGATGAGGCAGAAAGCAAACAACCGGAAGGGATAGCGCTTCTGGGTTTGCGCCAGCGACTGGAGGAATGCCAGGAAATCCCCGGCCTGGAAGAAAACGGTGCCGCGGTTATTGCCGCGATTGAGTGCGTGATAGACCAGGTCGTCCGCGACGAGGCGGGGTCGTCGTCCCATGAGGGCAGACTAGCTGTCTCGACGGTGAATGGCAAGCGAAAAAAGAACTGCTCTGAAATAACTGTCCTGAAATGATGCGCAGCGCACTACGATGGACCTTATTTCATGCTCTATGGGTGCCGCGCGCCGGCATGAGGACTGACACCAATTATTCCAGGTAACAAAAAAGGCCAGCCCCACCATCTGGTGAGACCGGCCCCAAACTCTGCTACCCGGCGAGGTCCTAGAAACAGTCCCGGCACAGGACTGTCTCAAAGGCTATGCTAGGCGTCTTTACTATATTGTCCAAAGAGTGCCGACCCCTCTTTTCCTTTCGACGGCCTTCATTTTGCTATCGCTCGTTTTCCGGGCTGAGATTATCCTTCTGAATTTAGGCGTCAGATGGTGGCCCCACAGTGCCGCCTACCTAAAGGAGTCGCATGATGAAAGCCTATCGCCGTGTTCTGGGATCGACACTATGCTTAGGTCTCTGGCTCGGCACTCTTGCGAACGCAGACGAGAAGCCTTTACCAAACGTCGATTCGCAACTTGTTCTCCAGGAATTCGACGTTGCCAAGGCGGGCGACCTATTGCTCCTTCCTGTGACCGTCAAAGGGCAACAACATTTTTTCCTTCTCGATACAGGATCTGGGCTCACCCTTTACGACAAATCGCTCCGCCAGCACCTAGGAAAGTCGAAGAAGAAGATTGCAGCCCAGGCCCCGACTGGCGAAATTGAGATTGAATTGTTCGAGCCTCCAGAGGCGGCCCTTGGCGGGTTCCCGCTGCGAGGCGCCATCGACGAAATAGCCATCAATTGGAGCTGGCTACAAGTTGCACGGACAACAGCTGCACCGGTCGGCCTCTGTGATCTTGCGATGATTCGTAAGGCATCGGGCTACGACATCAAAGGCATCGTGGGCATGGATTTCCTTCGCAGTTGTATCATCCGCATTGATTTTGATCATGGCAAAATCGCCTTCTTACGGTCAGTGGGCAAACATCTTGGCACCGCACTGCCTTTCAATACTACCGACGACTACCGGCCGTTAATTCGCCCAGAGATACCCGGGTATGGACAAGAGCCCTTTATAGTCGATACTGGGTGTAGCTGCACGGGCGGCATTTGTAAGAAAACATATGACGAACTTCTAAGGCGGCAGCTGATCAAACCTAGCGGACACTCTCGGTGCACAACTTTGTTAGGGGGGGATGCGGATGAAAATGTAGCCGAATTCCGGTCTGGCATCCTCGCTGCCCTCAGGCTGGCGAATTGGTCTCACTGCGACTTGCGCTTTGACGAACTCGCCTCAAGCACGTTAGGTCTCGGCTATTTGTCGAGATACATCGTGACGATCGACTTTCCAAGGCAAGTAATGTATTTGAAAGAGGGCCTAGCGCTCACGCGCCCTGACAAGGATGACTTGAGCGGCCTCGCCCTTGTGCGCATCAAGGGAGAGACAGTGGTCTGGGGAGTACGCGAAAACAGCGCTGCGGCAATCGGCGGAATAAAGGTCAAGGACGTGCTGATCAAGATGGACGATGAAAAGGCCGAGGCCTTGAGCCTCTTCGCGCTCCGCAATGCTTTATGCTGCGAAGGCAGAACGATCCGATTTACGATCCGTCGCGGGACAGAAGAGCGGTTGGTATCCTTGAGGTTGGCGGACAAGCCCGAAAGAGAAATCGACGCCATCGAGAACTCTCCCAGGCAAATGCCAACGCTTAAACCAATCCGCAAAATACGGCTCTTCCGGTGAATGCGCGTTGTGTTCTTGAAAATGTGGACATGTTTTCCTCTCATGGAGTTACAGCAAACGCTCCTGAGGAGGAAGATCATGTCCACCAGTTTACTGTATCACCGCTTCGGCA
>Ga0316363_10001303_pt1 | contig 22688 bp, 22 predicted proteins | sample Sb_taG_3_FD_200459 | JGI IMG/M metagenome (GOLD analysis project Ga0316363, IMG submission 200459) | Peat soil microbial communities from Weissenstadt, Germany - Sb_50d_a_PC metaG (v2) (version 2) | ecosystem: Environmental > Terrestrial > Soil > Wetlands > Peat | place: Germany: Weissenstadt...
GGAAGATCGAGCGGTTCTTCCGCACCGTCCGCGGCCAGTTCCTGGCCGAGCTGACCGAGCAGCGGGCCGCGCAGCTGTCCGGGCTGGCCGAGCTGAACCGGCTGTTCACCGCCTGGACCGAGACCGTCTACCACGTGCGCGAGCATTCGGAGACGGGGCAGCCGCCGCTTTCCCGCTGGGAGGCCGGCGGGCCGTTCCCGGTGCCGCCGCCCCCGGCCCTGGCCGAGGCGTTCCGCTGGTCGGAGCGGCGCAAGGTGAGCAAGACCGCCCTGGTGTCGATGCACGGAAACCGCTACCAGGTCGACCCGGCGCTGGCCGGCCGCAGCGTGGAGCTGGTCTTCGACCCGTTCGACTTGACCGTGCTGTCGGTGCGCTACGGCGGCAAGGACGCCGGGACCGCGGTCCCGCACCACATCACCCGGCACGCTCACCCCAAGGCCCGCCCCGAGGAACCCGGCGGCGGCGGCGAGGCGCCGCGCGCCACCGGCATCGACTACCTGGCGCTGCTGGACGCCCAGCACGACCGCCAGGTCGCCGGCCGGGTCAACTACGCCGCCCTGGACGGCGGCGGGCAGGGCGCGGGCCGGCAGGAGCCGGGCGAGGAGCAGGGCAAGTGAACGCCGGCACGATGCCCGCGCCACGGCTGGCCATGCTGCTGGCCCGGGCCGCCGACGGGATCTGCGCCGAGTCCGCCGCGGTGGCGCTGATCAGCGCGCACGGCCACTTCCTGCACGAGCCGGCGTTCCGGCGCATCATCGCCGCCGGGTCGGCGGCCTGCCCGGGCGAGCCGGCCGCGGTGATCCGCTGGAACGCCGCCATCTGGGCCCTGGACCACGGCCAGCTGACCGGCTCGCCGTCGGAGAAAGCCGTGCTGAGGATCGCCGCCAGCATCGCCGAGGCCGGCATCGCCGTCCGGCTCGGCGCCAGCCTCGGCAGCCTGGACCGGCGCAACATCGCCCTGGTCACCGCCGCCATCACCGCCGCCAACGGCTGACCCCGGAACTGGAGGAATCATCGAAGATGATAGAGAAACTGCAGTCGCATTACGGGTTCACCCGCATGCCGTTCGGCCGCGACCTGGCACCGGGCATGCTGCACCGCCACGCCGCCCGCAACGAAGCCTGCGCCCGGATCACCTGGTGCATCGCCGAGCGCGCGATCGGCGTGATCACCGGCGAGGTCGGCGCCGGCAAGACCGCGTCGGTGCGCACCGTGCTGGCCGGCCTGGACGCCACCCGGCACACCGTCATCTACCTGCCCAACCCGATGATCGGCGTCCGCGGCCTGCATGAGGCGATCATCACCACCTTCGGCCAGGCCCCCGGCCAGTTCACCTCCCGCGTGATCGCCCAGGCCGCCGCAGCCCTGGCCGCCGAACGCGACGAGCGCGGCCGCACCCCCGTCCTGGTCCTGGACGAGGCCCACCTGCTGCGCTACGAGCAGCTGGAGACCATCCGCATGCTCACCAACCACTCGATGGACGCTGATTCCCCGCTGGCCTGCCTGCTCGTCGGCCAGCCCACCCTGCGGCGCACCATGAAGCTGGCCGTCCTGGCTGCCCTCGGGCAACGGGTCGCGCTGCGCTACACCATGCCGCCCATGACCGCGGCCGAGACAGCCAGTTACATCACTCATCACATCAAGCTCGCCGGGCGCGCCGACACCCTGTTCAGCGACGACGCTGCCGCGCTCATTCACGCCGCCGCGCGCGGCTACCCACGGGCCGTCAACAACCTCGCCATCGCAGCCCTCGTCGCCGCCTACGCGGCCGGCCAGGCCATCATCGACGAGAAAGCAGCCCGCGCCGCCGTCAGCGAAGTCACCGACGACTAGCCCGGCGCCGTGCCTACCAGGCGCGACACCACCCCCACGAAAGCCCCGCCAGCCGCCCGGCCGGCGGGGCTTTCCCGCACCCCCCGTCGGCGCCGTCAATGACGCGCCCGTCGGCATCTTCAGCGCCGGGCAACACCCGGACGAGCCGATGATGACCTGGTGACGGGCCATCGCCTGGAACGGCACCGCGAGCACCGGCCGCCACGGGTGGCCGACGGCGCGGATGGTGCCGCCGATCACGATCCTGCCGCGCCGGTCGGTGAGGGGGACGTTGCCGGGGGCGGCGTTGCGGCCCCGGGCGGCGCGGGCCTGGCGGGTCCACTGGCGGTGGTCGAAGATGACGGGCGCGGTCGCGGTCTTGCCGGATAGGCCGGTCTCGATCCGGTAGATCCGCGACGCCCAGGCCCAGGACGCGATCAGCAGCCCGGCCGGGACCGCGACGGGGGCGCACAGGACGAACGCGGTCCCGGTCGCGCCGAGGCTGACGGCGTGCCAGCCGGCCCGCCAGTCCAGGTAGGGCGCGGCGAGCGCGGCCTGCCAGGACCGGGCGGTCACGGCCCGGGCAGTGAGGTAGACGGCGGTCATGGGCAGGGACCAGGCGGCGGCGTGGCGCAGCCGGACCGGAGGCCATCCCCGCAGCCACGCTATCGTCACCGCGGTGACCGTCACAGTGGTGACGGGCGCGGCGGCGATCATCACCACGGCGGCGACGGCCCACCGGGCGAGCCGGATGGCCGATCGGAGCAGCCACCGCCAGAACAGCAGCTGGGCCAGGAACACGATCACAGCAGGGCTCCTTCCGGGAGGTCACGGACGTCGACGCGGCCGGCCAGCGGGGCAGGCAGGCTGGTCGCGGCGCGGCGGACGACGGGCAGGGCGGGCGGGGCGCACAGGTAGACGACGTGGTCATAGCGCGGTACCCGGCCAGGCAGCGCGGCGGGTTCCCAGCCGGCGGTGCGGGTGAGCAGGCCGGTCATGATGGCTGCGGTGCGGGCGGTGCTCTTGGGGGTCAGCTCCGCCTCGATCGCCCAGCACTGGCCGGGGTAGGGGCTGGCGTCCACGTCGGGCCAGTGCACCTCGGCGTCGGGGACGTGGCCGATGCCGGTCCGGGCGGCGGCGCAGCGGATGTGCCGCTCGCTGCGCCACCACGCGGCACCGGCGGCGAACGGTTCCCCGTTCTGCAGGGTGATCCGGATGGCGAGGACGGCGCGGATGTGGGCGAGGCGGGCCAGCGGCGGGCGGCGGGCCGGGAACCGCAGCCCGGCCGCCCGCATCCCGGCCGGGGTGAGCCAGCACCACCCCGGGCCGGGGCTGATCCGCCCGGTCTGGGCCAGCCCGGCCCGCCGCCACCTGGCGGTGATCGCCCGCACCCGGTCCGGCCGTGTCCCCAGCGCCGCGCCGAGCAGGTCATACGGTGCGCCGTACATGTCGCCGGCCAGGATCAGGCCCGTGATGTCGCGGTCGGTGAACCGCACCACGCCTGAATCGGACCGGCGGGCGGCGCCAGGCGGCGGCCGGCCGGATACCGATGCGCGGCGTGGTCCCGTGTTCGTTTCGTGTCCGCCCCTGCAGCGGCTCTGGGCTGTGTCCAGGGTCATGTCTCTCCTTCCTGGACCCCCGGTCCCGCGCGGGATGCGGGGTGGGCGAAGTCCGGGCTGCCTGTGCGGCCGGCGGTCCGGTGGGTGCTGGTGGCTGGTGGTGCGAGGGGTGCTGATACTGCGAGCCGGGAAGCCGCGTGACCGCGGATCAGAACCGGCAACCCCGGCAGCGAAGCGCTGGCGGGGGCGGCGTAGAAATGCGCCGTGTGCTTCTAGCCCTACCCAGGTCCCGGAACCGGTAAGGCTAACCTGGCGGTGACATCACTGTTCCCCGGTCACCGGCATGTTTGAGGCGGACACGGGTCCGGCGCCGGTGGCGCGGGTGGTGCCGTGGAACAACGCGCCAACTTGAGACGGCGCACATCGGACTCATGTCACGCACCTCCGTGCTCTGGGCGTCAGTGCCGATGGCTAAGCACCTCAATGAGCTTGTAGGCCAGCGTCATGATCAAGGCTCCTGCCCCCGTGCGCGGCCAATACCGGACGGACATCAGCAGCGCTAGGCGGGTAGCCCGGAACTTGCCCTCGCTAGTGGCCTCCGCCATGGCATCCCATTGCGTTCGACCGTGGCCCCGGTACTCATCGTCCGACATCGTCGGCCCTGCACCGCCGGTCGCGTTCCTGCTCGCAGCTGCTCTGTCGGCAGGCTGCCGACTCGTACCCGATGGCCTGAGCATGCCATTGATGGCCAGGCGGGCCAGAATGTCCCGCAGCTCGCTGATCTGCTCGGGAGCCAGTGGCGGGAAGCCGTCGATGACCTTGCGCAGGTACTCGGCGGTCTTGACCGCGCGGTACTCAGCGCGCAAGCGGGTGATCTTGGACTGGTTGCCGGGCTCGAACCGGCAGGTGCTGGCTAGCTTCGCCTTGGCGGCTGCGGACGATCGCAAGGACGGGACTCCTCGGGGCGCGTTTAATACGCGCTCCCGTGAAGGAGCGACCGGAGATGCCAGCCGACCGGCGGGGAGAGCCGCGACCCGGCACTTAGGGGCTGACCTGCCTAACATACCACCTACGATCTAGATGCCGGCAGCTTGGATAGCAGCAACTCTCCCATCGAGATATCGAGCCGCCGGGCGCGCCGACGCTCGTACAGGTCGAGCAGCGCGACCACCGTGATGATGGTGGTTTCTCCCCATGAGGGATGGCGGCCGCAATCCGGGCACCTGAACGTAACGCTGGTGACCATCTCGCCGCCAATGCCATCAGCGAACGCGCCGCTTTCCCCGTACTCGAAGGCAGGACCGCCAAGAAGAACGCACGTCTCCGAGGCCCCGACGTTCGCGATCATCAGCTTTTGCCTGAAGTCGCGAGTGATTTCCAGGTCCGGCCGGCCGACATGCCGGCATATCACGTTCATGCGCCGGGGTTCATGCCGTATCGCCCACCACACCTCGGCAACGCGGCTTCCGCCGATGTAATCGGGGCTGGTCTGCGCGGGTCTTCCGAAGAACGCGGCGACCTCGTCCGTCAGAGATAGCGCCTCGGTGTCAACGTGCCCGCTCATTCCTGCTCCTGCGGCTCGATCTGTACCGACTCGGCGTGGAAGTACTAGCCGCCCTTCCAGCCCGCCGGCCTTCCCTTCGGCGCCGGATGAACGCAGACCACCATCAGCGCGGCGATCACCGCGCGCTGCCTGTCCAAGTCCAGCCCATTCCAGATCGCCTCGGGACTCAGACAACGACATGGCGCGCGCCCCTCCACGATGCTACGGCGGTCACCATGGCGGACTGCTCACGTTTGCGCTCGTCGCGTCGAGATCTAGCTCGACCCTGCGCAACACGTGGGGGCCGCAGCGACGCTCAACACCGCGAGTGGCTGTACACAGACTGGTGCCGGTCTCGCACGGTCAGGAGCGGGGAGTCACAGCTTCTCCCCGGCTCCTGACTCGCGGTGTTGCCTTGCCCTGACCTTGATCCTCGCCCTGACCTTGATCCTCGCCCTGACCTTGATCTTCGCCCTGACCTTGATCTTGACCTTCGCCCTTGACCTTGACCTTGACCTTCGCCCTTGACCTTGACCTTCGCCCTTGACCTTGACCTTCGCCCTTGACCTTGACCTTCGCCCTTGACCTTGACCTTCGCCCTTGACCTTGACCTAGACCTTGACCTTGACCTTGATCTTGACCTTGACCTTGATCTTGACTTTGGTTTTCGTCTGGTCGCCTGCCTGCCCTGGCTGTGCTGGCGGAGCGGAGGCAGACCACTCTGTCGGGTCCCCTTGGGGTGGGAGAGTGGTCTGCCTCCGCGCAGGCAGCGCTCACAGCCGCATTTGGGCAGGCAGGCGGCCAGACGGCGCCCCGTCAGGGGCTCACATGCATCGCACGTGAGCTGGCCCGTGTTGTGCGGCCCGTGCGCGGTCCTTGTGTGGGTGCTGGTGATGAGTGATCGCGTGAGCGGGCATGCCGGCAGCGGGATGGTCTGCGGTGGCCGTGACTGGTTATGCGTGGCAGGGGGTGTGATGTGCGCTGGCCAGGGCTCGCGCGAGGGTGGCGGCGATCTCGGTAGGGGTTATGCCGCCGACCAGGTCGTGAGTGCGGCATTGCCAGGACAACTCGCCGTCGTCGCTAACGCGGGCCGTCCCTCGGGCGGGGTCGGCTGGGTTGGTGACCTGGATCTCGGCGTATGCCTCGTAGAAGTCGTTGTCCTGGTCGAGCAGGTTCAAGCTGACCCGCATCCCTTGCCCGGCGAGCGCTCGTCCGACGGCGCCCTTGAGCGTCATGTCCGCGTGTCGCGCTGGCGCGGCGGCGGGGTGCCGGTCGCTGCCGGGGCTGAGCAGGTCGAGCACGATGCCGGTGATCTGGTCCGGGTCGGTGTGGCTGCCGTGGCGTGAGCGGTAGTCCCAGGTCACGGTGCCGCTGGTGGTGATGGTCAGGTCGCAGAGCGCGCCCCGGGCGTTGGTGATTTTCAGGTAGGCCGATCCGTCCCAGATCGGGCTGTGCGCGGCGAGGCCGGTCGCAGTGAGTTCGTCCGCGATGGTCAGTAATGCGCTGGCGGCGGTACTTGTACTGGCTGACTTATTGTCAGTGATGCCCGGCGTTGCTGACATCTGAGTTCCTTTTCCATGTCGTATCGCTATCCCGCATCATTGCGGGTGCTGGATGTGTCGTCGGGGTGCTGAGCGTGCAGTGAACGGTTTTGCCGCCTGCCGGGGGGTAGTAGTAGGACCATTCTTTGCTGAGAGCCTGGACGATTGCTAAGCCGCGTCCGGTTTCGGCGTCGGGTCCGGCGTCTGTGATGACCGGTGGGCCTGGGGCGCTGTCGGATACCTCGATCACGATCCGGCCGGGCTGGTGCCGCAGGGTCTGGACGATCGGCCGCGCGGCAGCGGGCTCGGGTTCTGGCTGCGCGGTGGTCGCTGCGACCGCATTGGTGACAAGCTCGGAGACGAGCAGGAGGGCAACCTCGGTGATGTCTGGGCAGATCTGCCAGGCGCCGAGGACGGCCTGGGCGTGGCGGCGTGCCCAGAAGGGTGATGTCGGCAGGGCCGCCAGCTCGATGTGAGCCGCTGCTTCGTTCACGCTCGCCTCGCTGTCGCATACTTGGTGCGTTGCGTGCAAGGCTAGGTTTTGATGCTGCGTCTGGTCTACGGAACTTGCGCGAACTTGCGCAGTTCCTAGCTGAGGGGGTCGATGGCTGCGGTGATCAGTGCGCGGGCTTGCATGCCGTAGACGGCCAGCTCTGCTAGCTTCCCGAAGGCGTGCAGGTACAGGGAGACTTCGGTCGGCGCGGTGACGGTGACCTGGGCGGACAGCAGCTCGACGTGGACCCGGGCGTCGTCGAAGACGGTGAAGCCTTCGAGTGTCCACATCTGGCGGTGCTGCGCGGTGAGGGGGATGACGCCGAGGGACACGGCGGGCAGGGCCATGATGTCGAGGATGTGGCCGAGCTGCCCGGCCATGGTGGCGGAGTCGCCGAGCTGGTAGCGCAGGACGGATTCTTCGATGACTGCGCAGAACCGGCGATTCGGGGTGCGCAGGATGGCGTTGCGGCTGAGCCTGGCGGCGACGGCCTGGTCGACATCGTCGGGTGTGCCCTGGAAGATCGTGATCGCGGACAGCAGGGCGGTGGCGTAGCCGGGGGTCTGGAAGAAGCCGGGCACGACGTTGGAGCAGTACACCCGGAACAGGCGGGTCCGCTCGTACAGCGGCAGCCGGGACTGCTGGAGGCGGCGCAGGCCGGTGCGCTGCAGCCGCCGCCATTCGATGTACATCGAGTCGACCGCGCGTGACGCGGCGATCAGGTCGGCTGCCTGATCCTCGGCGCGGCACGCGGTGCACCAGGCGCGGATGTCGGCATGGCTGGCGGGCTGCGCGGCCGACTCGATGCGGCTGGTCTTGGCCTCGTGCCAGCCGGCGGCCGACGACAGCGCGCGGGCGGTCAGGCTGGCGTCGAGGCGGATCTCGCGGAGCCGGGCGGCGAGTTCCTGCCTGGCCCGCTGGGCGCTGGATGACGGTGAGGTGGGCACGACGACAGCCTGCCGATGCCGGTGCGGCTACGCGGCGGGCCGGTACTGGCCGTGGTCGGTGGCCCGTTCCCATACGGCTTCGAATGCCGTGGCGCAGAGCCGGACGACGGCCGGGTCGTCGGACATCTCGTGGCCGGTGAACGTGCCGTCGCCGGCGAAGTGGCCGAACCTGACCAGCCGGTCATCGAGGACCCAGAAGTCGTTGCCCGGCAGGCACAGGTCCGAGGCTCGCCGGCGGGGCAGCCAGCGGACCTGCTCGCCGGCGTCGATGTTGAGCTGGCCGGTCATCTCGTACTCGAAGCGGGTGAAGTCGGCCAGGGGCTCGGACACGATCCTGGCCCGCCGGATCAGGACGCCTCTGGCGACGTGCTCGCGGACCAGGGCATGCCAGGCGCGGGGCTCGGGTGATCGCAGGAGCGCGGTGACGGGCGTGCCTGCTAGCCAGGCCAGGTAGCCCGGGTCGTCAGGGGTATAGGTGTCGCGCATTTCCAGGTGCACTGCCGAGGTCGTAGTGGCGGCGATCAGCTCGCTGAACTGGGGCACTGGCGCTGCCATTGACCGCCTCCAAGAGGATCGCTTTCATCCGGGCCGGGAGCCGCACCACCGATTCGTGGTCGGCGATCGGGCTATGCCGGCAGACATCGGCCAGGATCTGCGGGTCCGTGACCGTCCAGCCCTGCAGCAGTAGGTCGCCGGTTGCAGGGTCCATGAAGACCGCCGGGCAGTTGTCTCCGTTGGTGTCTGGATCGATCCCGATGAAAACTAACGACATGACGTCCGCCTCTCCCAACAGTTGCGCAAGCTTGCATCCAACTTGATTCCGGAAAGGATGAAAGTCAAGACCCCCCGGCAAGCCAGCGACCGCAGGCATGCCACTCGACGCCGGGCGGGAGCCGGAACGCGAGCTCCGGCCAGCGGCCAGGCTGCGGCTGCTGACGGCTACATCGAAGATCGTGCTGGGCGGCTTGCGGTGCTTCGAGCTTGCTGGAGCCCGCACCAAAGGTGGGCTCTGGTCAGTGAGCCGACGGAGGCGTGGCTGAGTCTGAACCGCCATCGCTGCCTGATTCCGCGTCACCCTTGGGCGACTCCACTTGTTCGCTCGCCGTGGGGGCAATGAGCGGATAGTGCTCGGGTAGGAACGTTTGGTACAGGGGTCCGAACATGGTTTTCACGGTCGGGTGTAGTTCCGCTGCGCGGCCTGTGGCCCAGGAGTGAAGGAGCACTCGCTGGATATGGCTGGGGGGCCGGGTAAGGCCGACCGGGGTTTCCAGTAGGAAGCTGGCGATGGCTTCCTCGGCTGGGAAGATCTGGCCGTGCTGGTCTGGCGCGCCTGAGGTTATGAGCAGGATATCGACGCCAGGCTTGTCGTGAGCATCGACTAGGCGCTGGATTTCCTGCCACGCTGCTTGTTGGGTGAGGAGTGATGTGTATGCGAGTCCTAGTTCGAATCCGGCGAATGTGAACAGCATCGTGCTGGGTGCGCTCCCGACCAGTGGGTTGGCGTAGAACCTCGCTCCCGTCAGGGTGGTGGCGAGCGGTAGTGGCGGTGCCTGTTCAGGTGGGGGTCCTGATGGCAGCCACATCTGTCCCGGCTGGGGGGTGTAAGCGGCAAGTTCTTGGAGGAGTTCCATGGCCGCGTCGTCGTCGTTTTTCTTGAAAGGCAGGGCTAGGCCTGGTGCTCCGGCGGGTTCCTCGAACCAGATATAGATCATGTGGCCGGCGAGCTTGGCGAATGTTGCGGGTTCCTGTTCGAGCACTCGCTGGCGGAGACGCTGGAATAGGCCGTGGGCTCCACGCCGGTCCCGGACTGTGAGGCATGTTGACTCCACCCCGAGGATGCCCTGGTCGGTCGTGGCAGTGGTATCGGGGGCCTGGTTCGGGTGAGGGCCGGGCCGCACGTTCGAAAATGCGTGCGTTCCGGCGGCTAGAGCCTGATCAGCGCTGAAGCGCCTGACGTAGAGTATTTCGCGCTCGATCTTCGGTATCTCTTGAATGGTTCTTAGCCATGTGATCGGCCATTCGAAAGTTACCGCGACTATGGGCTCGGAGGGGTTGGCTGCGGTCGTGCCGACCAGGCCGCTGTAGGAGGGCGAGAGCCAGGGAAGCATCGCGAAGCTCAGGTGGGTGAGGGTCATGCCTTCTGGCAGGTAAACGGGCAGCATGTGCATGAAGCCGCCCTGTGGGGTATCCATGTTGGCTCCCAAGGTGGCACGATTGATGCCGGGCAAACGACCTTCGTCAGGGTAAGGTTTGCCTAGCATCCGGAGGTGGCGGCCCGTCGGACGAAACATAAGGGTGGTGCGCTTCTCGCGCAACTGGATTTGTGCCGAATTCCGTCGATAATTGGCCTGGCGCATTAGCGGGCGAGATACCGGGCGGTTGCGTGCAAGGGGGCGCGGCGCATGGTCGGGGTGGGTGGGTCTCCTTCGGTTGGGGTGGCGGGTTCCGCGGCAGTGCAGATAGCAGGTGGGTGAGCTAGTGACCTGTTCATCCGAAAGGCGGCGGTGGCCCAGCGGTGCGCTGTTGCCGAGGAGTCGCGCCTGAGTGGGGTAGACCCAGCGGTGCGATGACGCAACCCGAACCGGGGCGGATACCAATACCTGGCGTCGCTGGTTTGCCAGGAAGTGTGGTGTGGTGTTCCTTGGTGCGGGAGTGCTGGTGGTTCGGGAGGTTGGCTAACGTCCCCCAGGTCGTGACCGTATGTAGCTGTCGGGCCTCGCGGTTTCATGTTGCGGGCGGTCGGCGGCCGTGCAGGGGACCGTTCCCCCGTCGTGAGGACGGCGTGATCGTCCGTCCCGGAGCTGGCCCATGATGCGGGGACGGCGGTCGCGTCGTGGCGGGAGCGGGTGGGCCGGCTGGCGGGCGTTGCCATCTGGCTCGCGACAGCTGGCGGCGGGGACGGTGGGATAGCCGGTAGCCGACGAGATTGCTGGTTCTGCCTGGCGTGGCCGGGACGGGAACGATGCGCAAGGGCACCGGACGGGGCTGCTAGTGCAGGCTGTCGCGCTCTGGGCCGACAGGCGGGCTGGCGGGACGACGGGGAAGGTTTCCGGCGGGGCGGTGCCGCTTCGGCGATCCCGGCCAGGCCAGCAACGGTCTCCCGGCCAGGCGGCTGCTCCACCTCTCCGAACGGCGGCGGGTGGCTGGTGCCGTGAGCGGGCGCTGTGGCTATGCATTGACTAGTTGCGTCGCCGTTCTTGCGGGCCAAGGGGGTCGCGTTCAAGCCGGGATGTCTTCGGAAGGCTGATGTGCGGAGCCTGGTTGACGACCGCCAGGAGGACTTCCCTGTCGGTCACGGCGACCGCGGGGAATCGCACTTCGGACGCGCATGGCCAGATCTGGATCCATTGGGCCGGATCTCGCTGCGGTTGCTGTACTCCCCATCCGTCCACGGTGTAGGCCAGCAACGAGATGCCGCAGAAGGTCAATGAGGTCCAGAGAACGTGGCGCACGTCATCGTCATTCCAAGGCCTGTCGTGACGCATCACGTCGATGGATGCCTGGTTGATGTCGAAGTCGCGGTCACCGGCATGACTGGCCGCCCAGACCTGGCTGTATTCGGGAGGTAGGGCCGTGCGGTGAAGCGCTTGGCGCATCTCCTGAGTGGTTGCCTTCGGTCCGGGATTGCTCTCCTCCCGCATCCACGCCGTCTTGATAGCCCAGGTGGCGATGGTGGCTGCCTGGTCTGGGGCGAGGGTTATGGCCGAGCCAGGTTGGACGGCGCCGATCATGGCCAGGAGAAGCGGCTTAGCTTGCTGCTCGAGTGCGCTCATCCACCCGTTGTTGCATTCCCGGCATACTGCCCGGGCGCGGATGTTGAAAACCGATCCAGGTTGGTGCGTGGTCACCGTGGGTGTCTCGGCCAGGGTGTCGGCAGCCGTTCGGGTGAACCCGGCTGTGTGCAGATAGCGGGAGGGGCTCACTTCGTTGGCATGGGCGCGGAGCCATTGGGGCCAGACATGCTCATTGCTGGCGCGGCCTGTCTTCCCGCAGAAGGCGCAGCGGCGGGCGGGGCCGCGGGATCGGGTCGCGCGAGCCACCAGGGTTCACCTCCGTGCGAGTCCGTGCCGGTGCTGAGCAGCGTGCGCATGGACGGTAGCGCGCGCAGGGCGCTGGATGAGCGGTCACGCTCCGAGATGTCGCGCTGTTAGCTGAAAGGATAGGTACTCGCCCGGCACCTGCGAGTGCGGCGTGTCGGGTAGGGGCGCAGATTTGGCTGTCGCCGGAGCCATAACGTGTCGTTTGCCGCCGATCGACCTGGCGTCGGGCAGACTGGGCAGATGGCTGACAGCGATCTGGGAGAAGCGCTCGCTGCTGCCGGCGGACCTCATGGCGGTGAGCTGCGCGAAGCCCTAGATGCAGGGCGCGGCCATACGAAGCCGCCGCAGGCTGAGCCACCATTGATCGAGCTGTTCACAGAGCGATCGCGCCCGGTGATCTGGAGAGTACGGATCGCGAAGTGGCTTGATGGTCGGAATCCCGCCTGGGTGGTCGTGACTGCTATCGCGACACTCGTGCTGGTCGTCCTGGGGATAGCGGCCTTCTTGTGAAAGGCAACCCACGCCGTCCGCGCGGCGGCACCGCACTTGGATCACCATCGCTATAACTAGTCGGCTAACGAGGTTCGGTCTTGGCATGCGCCGGACATGGGCTTCGGTGCTGTCGGCCGCCAGCGCTGGCATGTCCTGTCGCTGTTGTAGGCCTCTAACACTGCCCGTTGCGCGGTATCGCAGAGGACACGCCGCGAAGGAACCGCTTGGGTGCATGCGGTCGGCTCTACGGTGGTACTGGGCTCACGTCACTCGGAAATCTCGAAGCCCGCCGAGAGCGAGGTGGATGTTTGATGGTTGGCGCAGTGGTCACGGGAGTTCGCTGCGCGCTGCCCGCGGCGGAGGAATCCGAGGTGGCTCAGGACTCTGTGCTGGTGTTGCCTTTGCGGGTCGATGCGAATGGCAGCGGCATTTACCCGGAAGAGACGATGTCGTTGGTTAAGCGGTTGCGCGCGGCGGGTGTGAGCGCCAGCTACCTTGATGACCCGGAGCGGCGGTTGTTTGAGGGCCGTAAGGGCGTGATCGCGGATGCGGTCGTGACTGTGATCCTGGGGGTCTTGAGCATCGCCACGTGGGACGGCGCGAAGCTCCTACTGTGCGGCAGGTCGAAGGGCAAGCTGAAGGTGACCTTCGGGCAGGTGGAGGGCGGGGACTCGGGGGCTGCGCGTTGGTGGCAGGTTGAGGGGGATGGCTCCGAGGTAATCGAGGCGATCGACAAGCTGCTAGCTGGGGATATAACCCAGAAGCCGGCCGGCGGAAGCATCGCGCCAGATGACTCCGAGGCAGGGCGCCCGGCGCTGAGTGGTGGCACCGAAGGCACAGGCGGCGCGCAGGACGAGGAATGGTCTGCGGTTCCTGATGGGTCTGACCGTGACATCCGCGCTGCCCGTGTCAAAGAACGGCGTGAGGGCTATCTGGCTGAAGCGCTGTCCTTGCGTGATCAGGCATCGGAGTTGCTGGCAAGCGATCGCGAAGCGGCAGAGCAGGATGCGCGGGCCGCCCTGGATCGGGTGGTTCGCGCGTTCTGGTGGGCCGAGGAACAACCTGAGGAAGAGCCGGTTCATGAGCTGATGCATGACCTGGGGCGATGGGTGCGTGAGACGTTCGGCTGCACGATCATGCCGAGGAATGGCATCTATGAGCAGCGGTGCCCGGTCGCCATCGCGCACAAGAGGATGGGCATGTCGATCGGCTTCACGGCGCAGCGGCTGTGCTCCCTGTGCGGCGAGGACATCTCCGAATGTCCGCACATGCCAGGTACCGCTTACCTGGTGCCAGGCGGCATCGGGCCGGGTGGGATCTGTCCGGTATGCCTCAGCGAGACGTGCGAGGAACACGACGCGGCGCACACGTACCGGGTGTCGGCCATCGCCCGGGTCGTGAGCGCGGACCTGCACGAGGTCAGCCTTGTTGACCGGCCTGTCCAGCCGGAAGCTCGGCTGGTGTCGATACCGCTGCCCACGGGCAAGCTTCAGGACGCCCTAGGACCTGGGTTTGTTCCAGGCATGCCTGTGAGCTGCGACAAGTGCCTGTCTGGATGCTGGGGGTTCACGACACTGAGTCTGCATGGAGAGGACTAGGCGCACTCCCGCAGTGCGGATCACGGGATCTATGGAACGTCGCGCTGGGCAGCGGCTGCGAAGCTTCCGTGCCCGGTGACTGGCTGGGCGCACAGAGAGCGACTGTCGGCCGCAGGCCGTCCGTTGTTAGCGGGCGGGTGGCCGGGGGATGGTTTGTGGGACGTTGCGGAGGTGCCGTCGCAGGGCCGGCGCTCCGAGCCGCCGAGGTGGCTGCCCGGAACGCCGACTCAGCGTTCGGCTGCTTCCCGCTAGCGCCCGGTTGCGGCCAGGCTGATGGCCTCGTGCCGGAGTGCTTGCAGGAGCGGGGTGAGGCGTTCGTTGCGGACGGGGTGTCCGGACTGGCGGAGGCGGGCGGCGAGGGCGTCGCGGGTAAGCGACCGACCGTCGCGGTGCAGCTCGTCGCGAGCGAGCCGAGCGACAGGTCAGCGGCCCCGGCCGTAGATTCGGTGGCCGCGCGCGCCGGTCATTCCGGTCGGCTGGTCGATCCGCGATGCGGCGGCTCGGCTGGTATGTGGGCCCAGGCTGAGGTGACGGCGCGGCGCATGAGGGCGTCGACTTCTTCGCGGCGCTCTTTTGCGCGCTGAATGTGGGCTGTGGGGTCGTGGCCGTTCATCTTCCCGCAGTGGTCGAGGATCAGGGCCGAGGCGGAGATCGCGGAACATGCCGCAGCGCCGACGTCAAGCACGTTTGGGGTCAGGGCTAGGGGCTCGCCTGGGCGGGAGTGGTCGACGTCCCGCAGGCCCCAGTAGATGCTGTGCGTGACGCTGGAGCCGATGTTGTACCAGCTCGGCGAGTCGGGCAGCAGCTCGGCCATCAGCTCGGTGATGGTGATCTTTAGCGGTACCGAGACCTTGGGAGATTGCAGTTCGAGGCGGACCTTGGCGTTGCCCTTCTGCGAGTGCCCGAAGGCCATTCCGGCATCGTTGATCAGCTTGCGGATGTCGTCCCGTTCCTGGTTGCAGTTGGTAAGCATCTGCTGATATGAGTCCGGGTCGAAGCGCTCGGCGGCGAGGGCGCGTACTCCCTTGGACCGTTCCTCGGCGCTGTAGTGCAGGGCGACTGCGCCGCGTACGAGGCGCTTCGCGCTGCTGACATCTGGGTCCATGAGCCACGCGAATCGGATGGCTGCCTCGCATACGACCCTCGACAGGCTCGCGTGGGAGAACAGAGGCATGGCCCCGTCGCCGCCGAGGACCCTGGCCAGGGAGATCAGGTGGTCCCAGGCGTTGGCGTAGATCAGCGCGGACTGATGCCGGGCGTAGCGCAGGACCGTGGCCCGGCCCGGTGCCACGGGATCGGCATAGTCCGCGACCGCCTCGTCATCCTGGGTCCACGGGCTGCCGGGCTGCGGCGCGCTTCCGAAGTGCTCCATCGCCGCCCGGAGGGCCTCGGCTTCCTCAGCGAGGACGCGGTTGGAGACAAGCACTAGTTCGGGCAGCGGGAACCCGGCAGGCGGCCGTACTGTCATTCCCCCATGATCGGCGATGCCTGGCGGTGGTTGGAGCGCCGGGAGCGGCGGCGCCTGCGTAGCTGTTCTCCAACTATGAGCGCCCGGAAGGCTTCATCAGCGTGGCTGCCTGGGCGGGTCCGCTGTGGCGATCAGGCCGGTCACCGCATGGTTCCGGGCGGGCAGGCCGCCGGCGTCTGGGTGGGCGTGGGTCAGTGCCGGGCGACCGCTTCAGGGCGGGCTAATGGACGGTCCGGCGGCGGCGTTCGGGGAGCCTGCGACCTCAGGGGCGCATTCCTCGATCCATCGGGCCAGGACGCTGAGGGCAGCGAGCTGCTCCAGGGCGACCTGCTCGTTGAGGTCGAGGTCGTCTTCGTGCGCGGCTGGGTTGCGGATTCCCTCGAAACAGCCAGCGCCGAAGTCGATGCCGCCTTGCTGGCGGCTGCGCCAGGTATCCGAAGTCCGGTCACCGAGAAATCGCAGCCTCGGGGCTCCTGGCGCAGCGTCCTTCAAGCTGAATGCCTCACGGCACAATGCAGCCTCTGATCGATCGCGTCGGCCGACCTTCTGCTGCAAGCGAGCATTGACGGACCGCGCAGCGGCGTGCACGGCCTCTTGCGTGCTGCCTGCCGCCCACAAAGGCGCGGCGGCCTCCCAGACCCATGGGTGGAACCGGTCGGCGACAAGGTCCGGGCTGTCTGGCCGCATTCGCTCGCGCGCCTCAGCGCTGAGTTCATGAACGCCGATCGCGCGGAGGGCGCGGTCCCGGACAATGTTCTGCCAGTAGGCGGGGTCCGAAGCCGACCAGCCGCCAGACGGCGGCTCCGGGTAGTCGCCCAGTCCAGGGCGCGCGGCCTCCATCAGCTCTCGCATGATCGGGTCGATCATGACCAGGCGATCACCGGCAGCGCGGTGTGACCCGAGACGGGAGTTAGCCTCGTCGAGCGTTTGACCGGGCGTCATGCTGACAAGGTCGTCTAGTCTGCTGAACTGCTCGATGAGGTCGACGAATTCCTGGAGCTTGGCGGCCGCCCACGAGTGATCCACGCGGACACCGTAGCCTGAACTTCCATCGACTCGGAATCCTTGTCGCCGTAGCCAGGCAGTGAGCATGGGCATCCTTCTCGGACGCCGGGTCTCCCCGCGCGGCCCGGCGCTCGCGCGCGTCTTATGCCGCTGCTCCGCCGTTCGCATCGGGACAACACCTCGCGTGCCGCTGTCGGTACCTGTCGTCGGGGGGCTCGGGTTCAAAGAACTCGGCGTCGTAGCGAGGCTCGAATCCGGCCTGCTGCACAGCCGTCCGCTCGATCGAGCGGAACAGGCTCTGGCCTCGCGGTGTCGACGGGTCGACCTTGAGGTCATGCAGTCGCGTGATGTTGTAGATCATGCGCAGCGTCTGTTGGCCCAGGTCTCGTGTGTCCTTTGGGATATGTGCCAGCTCGTCCGAGACCTGAGCCTGTCCGACCGGTCGGCCTGGCGTGCGGGACCACCACCTGGCGAACGCCTCGATGCTCGACTTCGAGTAGACCGGACGGCCGCTGAGCCGGGCGACTGGCGGGGGGAAGTAGTCGTCCCTGCCGACAAGCTCGCGGACGCGCTGCTTCGAAACGCCGAGCATCGAAGCGATCTCTGTCATATCAACCAGCTCAGGCAGCGGTTGCCAGGCCGTATTTCCCTCCACTAGCCACCTCCAAACCCTTGTCTCATAGCAAGAGTCTAGGCATAATCCTTTGCTCAATGCAAGGGTTTAACGCGATTATCCCCGGGGACAGCGGCCGCTTCACCTAGGGTGCGGGCCGACTCGGGTCGGCGGCAGCGACGTTCGCGGTCAGGCTGGCGGCGGTGCCGGTCATGAGGCAAACCCAGGGGAGCCAGCCGCAGCGGCGGCCGGTGCGCCGGTCGGCGGGCAGGACCAGGGACGCGACGATCTCGACCCGTCGGCCGACAGGGCGCGGTGTGGGCGTGCCAGCTGGCGTTGCCATCGGCTTCGGCAATCTGGCGCGTGTGGAACTGGCTGACCGCCCCGGCGATGCCGGCCAGCCCGGCAACCGTCGTCCCCCGCGAGGCGGCGAATCCAGCTCTCTGCGCGCTGCGGCGGCTGCCGGGCGGTTCACCGCGCGGCCGTTTGTTGTTGCTGGCCGATGATGGTGGTTGCGTGGACGTGGTGGGGCGCGCGCCACCGATGGTGTGGGTTGGGGGCGGGCGGGTCCGCCTCCCCGGTGGGTGGGCTTCTTCGTACCGGGCGGCTGCATTGCCCTGCTGCCGTTCTCTATTCTTCGCTGAGGCATTTGGGTGGTTGGTGGCTGCGCGGAACTGCTGCGCCTGGCCGACCATGGTGGGGTGGTCAGGCGGCGACGTCGTGCCTGAGTGCTTGCATGAGGGGTGTGAGCCGGGCGTTGCGGACGGGATGCCCAGCCTGGCGCAGGCGGGTCGCGATGGCGTCGCGGGTGACCGGGTGCCCGTCCCTGGTGAGGACGTCCCGGGCGGCGCGGGCGGCGGACAGCAGGGCCGTGATGTCCGTCCCGGCCGGGGAGACGGCCCCTGTCCCCGTCCCGGTGCGGGGCGCTGGCCTGGCTCCGGTACGCGCAGCCGTGACCGGGCGACTGGTGGCCGTGGCCGTGAGGCGGGCCGGGACGGCGGGACGGGCTGGGTCCGGCACTGGGACGGGGACGGCCGGGGAAGGATCGGGCCGGCCGGTGCCGTCGTCCCCGTCCCCGGCGGCGGTGTCGTCCCCATCCTGGGCGGGGACGGCCAGGATGGTTCCCCGGACGGTGGCGGGACGGTCCCCGTCCCGGTGCTCGAGCATCCCGGACAAGAGCTTGACCGCGATCAGAAGCGCGAACGCCGGCCAGCCGGCAATGACCCGGCTGATCGGGGCAGGCCCGGCCGTGGCGACGTTCGCGGCCAGGCTAGCGGCGGTGCCGATGGCCAGGGCGGTCCAGGGCAGCCAGCCGGACCGGCGGCCGGTGCGCCGGTCGGCCAGCAGGACCAGCGAGGCCACGATCTCTACCCCGTCCACCGACAGCGGGAAGGCGTGGGCGTGCCACCCAGCCTGCCCGTTGGCCTCGGCCAGCACCCGCATGTGGCTGTAGCTGATCGCCCCGGCCAGGCCGGCCAGGCCGGCGACCGTGACGCCGGCCAGCGAGCGGATGATCCGGTCCATGCCGCCCGCGGCCTGCGCCTGCGCGGCCTGGGGGCGGCTCACGGCGAGCCCTTTACCGTCCGTGACCTGCTCAAACGTACCGGGAGCGGGTCACCGACTATCAGGATGGGCCGGTTCGCGTACCGAAGCGTTCGGCCCACGCTATCTGACCTGCGGAAAGTCCTGCTGCCTGGTCGGTGTCATGGGCTTGGCGTGGAACGACTCGATCCGCTGCTTCGGCGCACACAATGCACACAGCGCACTACCTGCGTATACACAGAGTCACCGCCCGCAGCGCCGCACACGGCGCGGTCGGCTGAAGAGGTCAGGCGCAAGGTCGACGGCATCCGGCCGCACCACGCGGGATTCCGATCACGGTCGCGCCACAATGGGCGATCATGACCGCAAGTCATCCGGACGACGCTTTCGACCGATGGCGGAACGCGCTGCTGGACGCGCTTTCAACTCCCGGCAATGTCATGGCCTGGCAGGACCGCCAGTACCAGTTCGCCTATCAGGTCGGACAGTTCCTGGTCGATTCCGGCGGTCCCGGCATCCCGCCGGTCAGTGACCATGCCGTCTACGGCGTCTACGTTTCGGGCGGAGGGCTGCTGTACGTCGGGCAGACCAGGGATGCCAGGCGCAGGCTGCGCGACCTGCCGGTCGGCGAGAGCCACCACCTGGCCACGACCGTCCCGCCCGAGACCTGGGAACGCGTCCTCGTCATCCAGTGGCCCGCCCTGATCACCCGCATCCCGGCGCAGGAAGCACGACGAGCCGAGCAGCTGGGCCCGGACAGCTGCGGCCTGGGCATCGAGTACCTGCTACAGATCACCTACCGGCCCGTCATGACCGCCCGCCGCAGGAGCACCGCCGGCGGCTGGAGCGCACGCCACATCGAAACGAGCCGCTCCCGCGGAGCAGCCGCCAGGGCGGCATGCGGATCGATTCGGCGGACCCGATCATTGGGAAGAAATGCGCGCCTTACCTGCCTCACGCCAGTCCGACGTTCAGCACCTACTACGCGGCCACGTTCAACTCGGGGATTACCATCGACATCAGCAGCCTAGTTGCTGGCGCACCCACCTCCCTCTCGCTTAGCGCGCAGACAGGATGGGATAGCAATGCCACCATCACCTACTCAATGGGTTCCCAACAACACGATATCTGCGGCGTTTCGGGTCCGCCCGGCGACAACCCTGGACGGCTCGTTGTCGGCGGCCACTGACGCCGCAGTGCGTACCGCCTGGAGGGCCGGTGCCCTGCTCGGGGCAGTGGCCCTGCTGGCGGTCTCGTGCTCGGCAAGCCCGGCCGTCGATACGGGGCCACTCGGCAAGGGCAGCGACCCGGGCGGTATCTGCGGGTTCCTGCACCCTGGGGAAGTGTTCTCGTACGGTGAGACGTTCTTGCAGAACACGGGCGGCTCCGATGCGGTGATCACCAAGGTTGACCTCGTTCATGTGCGCAACTTGCGGCTGCTCGCCTCGTATGTCGTCCCGATCAAGGCCAACTGGGATATGGGGGCCGGGGGCGGGTTCCCGCTACCCCCGGAGCCAGGGATCGAGTGGTCGCAACGCGCCATAGCGGTCGGAGCAGCCATTCCGCCGCCTGCCCATGGGGTGCGTCATTATGACTTGCTCACCGTGCTGAAGCCGACCGGGCCATTGGCCAGAGCGGAGGGCATCGACGTCTTCTACCAGGAAGCCGGTACGCGGTACCACATGCAAACCGACTACAGATTCGTGCTGTTCGTCGGCAAGCAGTGCCCGGATAACTGGCCGCTGAAGTACCCGGATGATTAGCGGATCATCGGGTCATGAGCAGGCCGATGCTTGGCCTGTCGCCACAGCGGGTCGCCGGGTTATCCTGCAGGCAGTTCCACGCGGGGCGCATGCAGATGGGGATCTTGCCTGCGATCAGCAGCCTGCGGCGCACCCAGGCGTGGTTGTAACCCGACTTTTACTAGGCTAGTGCGCACCAAGCCCGGTGTTGTTGATCTTGGTGAGGGCTTCGCGGCGGCCTCGGGGATTGGGTCGGCGGCGGTGATGACGTGGAGGTCGGCCTGGATTTCGATCGTGCGGTAGCGGCGGGTGGTGCGGACGAATTTGCGGATTGACCATCCGGTGCGGTCTTCGATGAAGCGGCTGACGGCGAGAGCGGCGAACACGATCGTGAGGTGGGCTTCGATGGAGTCGCGCTTGCGGTGGTAAATGGGCTATGCCGAGGTTCGGGTTATGCCGACTGGGGTGGCGTTGATGCTGGTTAGGGCCGGGTGGGCCCTGGAAAGGTCGGCATAGTCGCGTCGCGGGATGCTCTCTTCTCTATCTGAGAGGAGAGGCTCATGGTCAGTGTTCGGGTGGAGTGCGAGGGCCCGTTGTCGGGCTGGGCTGTCGAGTTGGCTGCCGGAGTCTGGGTGTGCACCGGGGCGCGCCGTGCGGGTGTTGCGGGCGTTCGCGCGATTCTCGGCGTGGATGGCGGGGTGCTGGCTGAGCGCGGCCGACCTGGACGAGGACGTCGTCGATAAGTACATCCGTGCGGAGCAGCAGCGCTCGGGTAGCAGGTCCCCGGCTGCTTTTCAGTATCTGCCGCTGGCCAGACGGTTCTTGGCGCAGCAGGGAGTCCTAGTGCTGCGCGGCCCGGCCGGACGTGATCGCGGCGGGCTGCCGCGCTCGGCCGGCGGCCCGCTGACCGCGGTGATCGTGGATCTGGTGGCCTGGCTGCGGGCCCAGGGTTACGCCCGCGGCACGTCGCAGTCGGTCGCGTGCACTGCGGCGCGGCTCGGCGTGTGGATGGGCCAGGCACGGCTGGGCGTGCGGGAGCTGGACGACGGCGTGCTGACCAGGTTCGTGGCATCTGAGTTGCACGGCTCGTCCCCGCATCCATCCTCGGCGCGGCGGATCGTGACGGTGCGCAAGTTCCTGGTCGCTGCCGGCCTGTTTGCCGTCGCGCAGGTCAGCCCGCCGGTGGTCACGCCCGTGACCGAGTCCCTGGAGCGGTGGGGCCGGTATGTGCGCGACGGGCACGGCGCCGGCCCGAGCTGGGTGCGCGAGCAGCACGGCTGGGCCCGCGGATTCCTGGAACGGATCAGTGGAGGGCACGGGCAGATCCGCTGGCAGGATGTCGAGGTCCACGTGGTCAACGAGTACATCGCCGACCGCGGACGGGGGTACTCGCTGGCGTCACGGCGACATCTGGTCTCGGCGATGAGATCGCTGCTGAGGTGGGCGTTCGCGACCGGCCTGGTCGAACGGCAGATGGCACCCGGTGTGCTCGGGCCGCCCGGGCGGGCGCTGGCGGGCCCGCCGCAGTCGCTGACCCCTGGACAGGTCGAAGCGATCAAGGCCGCTGCCGACGTCACGACGGCGATCGGGCTGCGTGACTACGCGCTGGTCGTGATGATCTCCAGGCTCGGGCTCAGAGCCGGGGAAGTCGCCGGTCTGAGCCTTGACGGCATCGACTGGCACCACGGGCAGGTGTGCGTGCACGGCAAGGGCGCCATCACGGGCACTCGCCTTGCCGCTACCGGTGGACGTCGGTGAGGCTCTGGTGGCCTACCTGCACAACGGCCGCCCGCACGCGGGGCTCGATCGCGCCGTGTTCGTGCGTGAGCGCCCGTCGCTGCGGGGGCTCTCAGCCAAGGGGGTCTCCAGCGCCGTGGCTTCTCTGGCACGACGCGCCGGGCTGGGTCTCGTCCATGCTCACCGATTGCGCCACACGGCCGCGTCCGCGGTCCAGTTTGGCCGCCGGCGGAACACTGATCGAGGCCCGCGAACTGCTGGGCCACGCACGCACGGACACCACACGCTCGATCCTGCGTTTGCCTTTCGCGGCTCGCTAGGGCAGGAAACCTTGGGGCGGGATGAGTGGCGCCGATACCGGGATCTGGTGCATGCTGGCTCGGCGGACTTCCGCAACGAGATCGTCGAGCTGGTGTGCGACGGGCAGCGGGCGGCGCGGCTGCGGTACACCGGCACGCACACCGGCGTGCTGCTGGGGCTGCCAGCCACGCAGCGACGCTTCGAGTACGCTGGTGCCGCTTTCTTCGCCGCAGATTCCCGCCTTCTTACCAGCGCC
>Ga0316363_10001312_pt1 | contig 22603 bp, 14 predicted proteins | sample Sb_taG_3_FD_200459 | JGI IMG/M metagenome (GOLD analysis project Ga0316363, IMG submission 200459) | Peat soil microbial communities from Weissenstadt, Germany - Sb_50d_a_PC metaG (v2) (version 2) | ecosystem: Environmental > Terrestrial > Soil > Wetlands > Peat | place: Germany: Weissenstadt...
TGACGGGCGTAATTGCGGTGCGGACACCGTGGGCGCACGGAACCGCCGGTTCCAAAAACAGGATGTGGCGCGAATCCACCTGCCGGATGGCGCGCGCGACGCGAGTGTAAAACGGCATCAATCGCGTGCGCTCCCACGTCTGCAGCACGGGCGCCTGCCTGTCGAGCATTGCCCTAAAGGCCTCGACGTCCTGCATCAGCGCCAACTGCTTTTTATGAGCTTCGGGCCCCACCAACAGGTCTTCGGGCTTGCCCTGTGGCCCCAGCCCCGCGACGCCGGCATCACGCGACCGCCGGAACTCTTCGCCTGGGGTGGGCTCATTCATGATGTCGTAGCCAACTACCCAGGGCTCGCCGGCGAAACGCTTCGCCAGCGCTTGCCAGGCTTGTGCGTAATGCTCCTGAAGGCCGACGCCGTCGGACGCGGCCTGATTGGCCCAGAAATGATCGAGGGAGGCGTGCACCGCCTCGCTGGTGTAGTAAGAGTCGCTCCAGATGCTGCCGCGCGTGTGTGGTTTGCCGTCGTCGAGCGTCGCCCAGGCCGGCGCCCCATCCTCGAACTTTGCGCTGTAGAGATCCTGGTGCATGTCCAGGACGACATACAGACCGCGAGCCTTGGCCAAATCCACCAGGTGCGCGATGCGGTCGATGTATACCGGGTCGATCTTCCCGGGTTCCGGTTCCACCCCATCCCACACAAAACCGAGCCGGACAGAGTTCATACCCCAACCGCGGATTGCATCGAAGTCCGCCTCGTTGGCGTCGGCCCCCTGCTTGCGCTTGTTGACCACGTTGATGCCGTGCAGAATGAGCGCCTTCCCACTCGCGTCCAGGAAACGCATACCGGAGACCCTGACGAAACCGGCTGCCGGCGCCGCTTGCCCGCAGAGTAGAGCGACCACGGCCAGGAGTCCACCCAAGGTCCATATCGATTTTCGGCTCTTCATTTTTACCGCCGGACCCAACTCTAACCGCTGGCGGCCCAGTTCGCAACCGCCGTTCCATGTCCAACACGCCCAAGCGGGCGTATTGGAGTTCAGGAATTGGGCCCCTTTGGGGTCGGCGCGGTTCCGGGCGGATTGTCGACCACTCGGACAGAGGGGACGTTCCACGGCCGGACGGAAACGCTGCGTCGGCTTCCAGTCGGCACCATGCCAACACCGCGCCCATGGCCGGAAAACGCCCCGAGCCGTGGAACTGCCCTGTGCCGCCCGCCAGTCCCTTTTTAGCCCCTCCGCGTACGTATTTCCGCTTTCTCGGGAGGGGGCTCCTCCCACGCGGGCCTTCCCGAGTGGCCGGCTTTCACCGCGGCTAATGGCGAAACCATGATCTTCAACACCCGGTCCGAGGTGAAAAACGATCCCGGCCGGGAAGAACGCAAGACCCTCGAGGGTTGAACCGCGCGCCGCCGGGCGAGCGAGGTCACGGACGAGTCGAAGGGATCGCGCGGCGCGCACTGAAACCGCTGACTGACTCTGCCTGAAACGGCGGAGGCCGCCACACCGGTTGGTGCTAACTTCGGGATTTGAAACGGCAACGTTTCCCCGTAACAAGCGTTTCGTGAGATCCCCCCCACCTATACCGGGAAGAACTCTTGCCAAGAGAAGACACCTTGCCTCACCCGGAGTTCGCGCCGGCGCATCAGAGGCTTGCCGAGATCTACGGCGCCAAAGCCTTTCGCGATCCGGAGAAAGAGCGGTCGGAAAGGGAGAAGTATCTCGCGCTGTGCCCGGGAGGCGCATTCACCAGGCGGCCCCCGCCGTTGCCGGCTGTAACTCCGCTACTCGAACAGGCCGAGCGGCTATTCGCGGCAGGCGGGGAAGCGGATCGAATCATCGAGATGACCAACCAGGGCCTCATGGAGCTCGAATGGCGAAGTCAACGGATACGCGCCTTCGACTGGTACAGTCCGGATTACAAGCGCCGGGACGCGCGTGACCTGCGCGCGAGGTACTGGCAAGCGTGGCCCCTCCAGGTGCGCTGCCACCGGAGGGCCGGCCGCGCGCAAAAGGCCGGCGAGCTTCTGGCGTCCATGGAACAGAATGCCGTGACTCTGCGCAAGATGTCAGGACCGGCCTATTGGGATGCGCTGTACACTCTTGCAAGCCTGTACGCCGAGGGAAACCAGACCGCCCAGGCGAATCAGAAGCTGAGTGAACTCCGGCAACTCACGCTCGAGGATCAGGACCCGGCGGAGAGAAAACTCCGCACGCGCCGCATCGCGGAGCTTCGCAAAATCATTGTGGAAGCGAGCAGATGACACGAGTAATCTAGCGCTCGGGCCTGGCTGCCGGGGATTCGAATTCCTCGTTCATCCAATGCTGCAAAGCCGTCATGTTCTGCGGGCGGCCCAGGAACTGCTTCACCAAGTCGTTTGCGGACACGGAGCCACCAGGCTCCAACACCAGGCGCCGGTACCGCATCGGCGCCTCTCCGGCCAGCAGGTTCTTCTGGTCGAACTGCGTGAAAAAGTCCTCGGCCACCACCTTGTCCCAAAGGTAGGTGTAGTAGGCCGAGGAATATCCCCCCAGGTGGCCGAACGAGGCGAAGGTGTGGGTACCCGGCAGCGGAATCGTGTGAGTGTAGCGCCGTTCCGCGAGGTCGGCGATCACATCCGGATTGGTATCCTGCGGCTTCCCTTTGTAAACGTCATAGGAAATCGCGGTGTAAGCCAGCTGCTGGCCCACCCACCCGGCGCGCCCGAATGCGGAGGCCCGGTTCATACGGGCCACCAGGTCCATGGGAATTGTTTCTCCGGTCTTGTAATGCCGGGCAAACGACGCCAGGACTTGCGGGCTGTGCATCCACTCCTCGAGCATCTGCGAGGGTGCTTCCACGAAATCCGCTTCCATGCTGATGCCGCTGATTCCGGCCCACTGCTGCTTGCCGGCCAAAATCCAATGCATCAGGTGGCCGAACTCGTGGAAGAAGGTCACCACGTCGTTGTATTCCATCAGGCCGGCATCGGCGGCAGACGGGGCCGGGAAGTTACACACCAGAATGGCTTCCGGCAATTGCTTCCCGCGAATCCCATCGAGGACAGGCGTCATCTCGGCGTGGCTGTACTTGCCGGGGCGCGGATGCATGTCGAGGTAGAATCTGCCGATAGCCTGGCCGCCCGAGATCACGTCCCAGGTTTCCACCGCCGGGTCCCAGGCGGGTACGTTCGGTTCCTGCCGGAATTGCAAGTGGAACAGCGTCGCGGCAGTGTCCAGAATGCCCTGTTTGACTCGCGCATACGGAAAGTACGGCCGCACGGTTTGAGAGTCGAAATTGTACTGCGCGCGCCGAACCTGCTCGGACAGGTAGCCGACCTCGTAGTCCTCGATGTCTTTCGCCTGGGGATTCGTCCGTCGCTTTTCCGCCAGGAGCATTTGCAGCTCGCGTTGCTGTCCCGGCGCCGCCGCGGCATCCAGTTGCTCGATGAAGGAGGCGATGTTCCCGCCTTTTTCCACCATCTTATCGGCGGCGTTGTAATCGGCCCAGGAATGGTAACCCAGCAGCGTCGCAATCTCATATCGCGTCTGCAGCATCTTCTCGAGCACATCCAGGTTCTTCGGGTAGGCGCGGGTCCAGAAGGCGACCCACATCCGCCGGCGCAGGCCATCGTTGCCGGCGAACTTCATCACCGGCAACGCGTCGGGGTAGTCGGTGGTGAGCTCGAACGATCCGTCGCCCGCCGGCTTGTGGCGATCGATGTAATCCTGCGGCAGGCCATCGAGATCGGCGCGGGCCGCGCGCACCGTGTTGCGGCTATCGGAAATATTGCGGTCGAACATCGATTGCTCGCCGGTCAGCTCCTCGTTCAGCTTCTCGAGGCGGGCGCGAGTGGCTTCGTCTTTGTCCACGCCGGCGAGGCGAAACTCGAGCAACTGGCGCTGGACGTAGTAGCGAGTCGCCGGGTCGGAATGGCTGACGTCGATTGCCGCCAGAGCGTCATAGACCGCGCGATTCAATGACAGCCCGCTAACGGCGGCGCTGACTTTGGTGGTCATGGCCGTCGCCCGGTCGCGGAACGAACTGTCCGGGTGCACCTGCTGCATCAGGGTGGACAGATAGTTCGCGGTGTTGAGCTGGCGGACGGCGTTATCGTACGGGGCCAGGGTGTTGTCGACAGTGTGGGCTCCACGAACCGCGGCTATGTTGGCGATGGATTGCCGGGCCGCGGCGAGCCGCTCGTTTTCCAGCTTGTCGAACGCCTCGGCGTCGGGCTTGGCACTCCATATGGGTGGTTGCGACGCGGGAATCTGCTGGGCGGAGAGGACACAGGCGAGGCAGGAGAAAACCGCGGAGACGGCGTAGCGGGTGGCAAAGCGCATTAGATCAGTATAGGGGATGATCTGAGCCGCGCCCCGGTCCCCGCGCGCCCCGCCGAATGAGTCCCTGTGTTACCTTGGCGCGTATGAAAATAGGCCTTTTTCTCTTTTTAGCGGGCGCCTCCCTGTACGGCGCGGCAAGCATCCAACCGCAACAACTGCGCTCGGAATATCGCGTGAATCCCACGGGCATCGACGTGGCCGGGCCGCGCCTGAGCTGGGTGCTGCGGGCGGCCGATCCCAAGGCCCGCGGCCTTCATCAGCGGGCCTTCCGCGTGCTGGTCGCGTCGAGCGAGCAGGCCCTCGCCGCCAACACCGGCGACCTGTGGGATTCCGGCAGGGTGGAGTCGGACCAGTCGATCCACGTGGTGTATGGGGGCAAGCCGCTGGCTTCGGGCGCGGCGGCCTATTGGAAAGTGCAGGCCTGGGACCAGGATGGCCAGGCCGGCGAATGGAGCCAGCCCGCACAGTGGTCCACGGGCCTGCTCGAAGCCGCCGACTGGCATGGAAAATGGATCGGCCGCGACGAAAGCGGCGTGGTGAAGGACCCGGGCAGCCTGTACGGCGCGCTCGAAGGCGCACGGTGGATCTGGGACACGGCGAACGCGCAGAGCACCGCGCCCGCGGGCGACCGCTACTTCCGCGCGGCGTTGGCGATTCCGGCGGGCCGCAGGGTCACTCGGGCCCTGCTGATCGCCGGCGCCGATAATTCGGCCGACATCTTTCTCAACGGGGAGCTTGTGGCCGGCGCCTCCAACGCCGTGATGCCGGCGGCCAAAGACGTCACCGCCCTCATTCACTCCGGCGACAACCTGGTCGCGGTTCACGCCTCGCACAGCGGCGCCAACCGGCCCGCCGGGCTGATCGGCGCCGTGCGCGTGGAATTTGCTTCGGGCCAGCCGCTGGTGATTCAGACCGGCAACCAGTGGCGAGCCGCCGACAAGGTGGAAGCCGGTTGGGAGAAGGCCGGGTACCTGGACGCGGCGTGGCAGCCGTCGAAAGAGCTGGGGACGTACGGAATTGCGCCGTGGGGCGCGGCCGGTTTCGTTGCCGAACACCGGCTGCCGGCGCGCCTGCTGCGCAAGGAATTCACGGTGGAGAAGAGGGTCCGGCGCGCCATGGCGTACTACTCGGGCCTGGGCCTTTCGGAGCTGTACCTCAACGGCGCGAAAGTGGGCGACCACGTTTTGTCGCCGGGGCTGACGGATTACGACAAGCACGTGCTGTACGAAGCGTTCGACGTCACCGCGCAGCTCGCGGCCGGACCGAATGCCATGGGGCTGATGCTGGGCAACGGACGTTATTACGCGCCGCGGGCCGACGGACGCACGCGGGATTTCGGATTCCCCAAGGCCATCGTGCAGCTCAATATCGAATACCAGGACGGCAGCCGGGCGAGCGTGATCTCCGATGAGACCTGGAAGCTCTCGACAGGCGGGCCGGTCCGCGCCGACAACGAGTACGACGGCGAAGTCTACGACGCTCGCATGGAACTCGCCGGATGGAGCCGCGCCGGCTTCAACGATTCGGCCTGGGAGCCGGTGCAGGTAGTACGCGCTCCCGCCGGGGCTTTGACCTGGCAGTCGGCCGAACCGCTGCGCGTGACCGAGACGCTGAAGCCGGCCAGCGTGAAGAGGCTCAGGCCGGGCGTCTACATCTTCGATATGGGCCAGAACATGGTGGGCTGGACGCGCCTGAGAGTCTCGGGTCCCAGGGGCACGCGGGTGACGCTGCGGCACGCCGAGACGCTGAATCCCGATGGCTCGCTCTACACCGCCAACCTGCGCACGGCGCGCGCCGAGGACGTGTACACGCTCAAGGGCGGAGGCGCGGAAACGTGGGAGCCTCGGTTCACCTATCATGGTTTCCGCTTCGTCGAAGTGACGGGCTTCCCGGGCTCGCCGACGGCCGCCGCGCTGGAGGGCCGCGTGGTCCACGACGACATGACCAGGACCGCCGACTTCACCAGCTCGAACGATCTGCTGAACCGCATCCACCACAACATGTTCTGGGGCATTCGCGGCAACTACCGCAGCATCCCCACCGACTGCCCGCAGCGCGACGAGCGCCAGGGATGGCTGGGCGACCGCTCGCAGGTGAGCCGCAGCGAGAGCTACATGTTCGACGTGGCCGCGTTCTACTCCAAATGGGAGACCGATCTGGCCGATTCGCAGCGCCCCGAGGGCAGCATTCCGGTGGTGTCGCCCAACTATTGGCCGCTGTACTACGACGACCTCACGTGGCCCAGCACGTTCCTTTTCGTGCCCGGGATGCTCTACGACCAGTACGGCGACAGGCGCGTGCTGGAGCGCAACTATCCGGCGATGAAGAAGTGGATCGACCACGAGCGCACCTATCTCACCGCCGATGGATTGATGCCGAAGGACCAATACGCCGACTGGTGCGTTCCGCCCGAGGACCCGAAGCTGATCCACTCACAGGATCCGGCGCGCATCACCGACAAGACGCTCATCGGAACGTCGTACTACTACCAACTGCTGCGGCTGATGGCACGCTACGCGAGGCTGCTCGACAAGCCGGTCGAAGCCGCGGATTTCGAGCTGCTCGCCGAGAAGGCCAACGTGGCGTTTCAGAAACGCTTCCTGAAGCCGCTGGAGAACATCTACGACAACGGCACGCAGACCTCGAGCATTCTGCCGCTGTATTTCCAGATGGCGCCGGCGGAGCACCGGGCCGGGGTGCTGGCCAGCCTGACGCGCAAGATCGAGCAGGAGAGCCACGGGCACGTGGGCACCGGACTGGTGGGCGCACAGTGGCTGATGCGGACGCTGTCGGACAACGGGCGGGCCGACGTGGCCTACGAGATCGCCACGCAGAAGACCTATCCCGGCTGGGGCTACATGGTGGAGAAAGGCGCCACCACGATCTGGGAGCTGTGGAACGGCGACACGGCGGATCCGGCGATGAACTCCGGCAACCACGTGATGCAGATCGGCGACCTGGCGGTGTGGATGTACGAATACCTGGGCGGCATCCGTTCCGACCCGGAGAAGCCGGGGTTCCGGCATGTCATCGTTCGGCCGTATCCGGCGGGCGACCTGACGTTCGTCAAGGCGTCGCACGAGTCCATGTACGGCGCGATCGCCAGCTCGTGGAAGAAGGCGGGCGGCACATTCACACTGGATGTGACGGTGCCTCCGAACACGACCGCCACGGTGTGGCTGCCGGCGAAGGAGGGGGCGGCGATCACGGAATCGGGCAGGCCGGCGGGCGGCGCGGCAGGAGTGAAGTTCGTTCGGCAGGAGGGCGGAGCGGCGGTGTTCGAAGTGGAGTCGGGGACGTATTCGTTCGCGGCCCCGCAGTGATGCGGACCGGCTATCCGGGCTGGCTTTCCTCGCCGGCGGCTTCGGCTTCGGCGGCGGCTTCCGGTCCGGCAGCCTGGGCCTCGGCGATCAGGCGTTGGGCCTCTTCCACCCGGTCGCGCGGCACTTGCACGTCGAAACCGAGCACGGGAATACCGGCGGCTCGCACCACGATAGAGGGGATCCCGTTGGTCTCCAGGATGCCGCGAATGACGTCGGCCTCCATCTCGGCATCGACCAAGGTGGAGTCATAGATGGAGACCAAGTCCAGGTCGTGAGACGGGTTCCTCACGCTTTCGTCCGGCTGCTCTTCGTCGCGCTCGTCGCCTTCGGGATCTTGCGTCATGCCTCAAGGATATCGCAGAATGTGGAGGTAGACGCGGAGGCACCAGATGTCCGAAACTCAACAAGAGGCAAGCGAAAACACACAGAACGAATGGACCAACAGGCTGGCATGGTTTCTCACCGGCGCCGTCATCGGCGTGACGGCGGCGATGCTCTACGCGCCCAAACCCGGGAAGGAGACGCGCCAGTTCATCGCCGACAAAACGCAGCAGGGGTGTGACGCCGTGAGCGAGACCAGCAAGGATATAGTGGAAGCCGGCAAAGAGATGTTCGAGCGCGGGCGCAAGCTGGTGGAGGACGCCGCCGACCTCTTCGAGCGCGGGCGCAAGCTGGTCAGGGGCTGACCGGCGAGATGGCATGCGTCACGGTGGGTGATTTTGAGATCGCCCACATCCAGGCCGGCGTCTACTGGTGGGACGGCGGCGCGATCTTCGGCGTTGTGCCCAAGGTCCTCTGGGGCAAGAAGACCGCCGCGGACGAATCCAACCGCATTGCGCTGGCCTTCAACTGCTACCTGATCCGCACTGGCGGCCACACCATACTGGTGGAGACCGGCGGCGGCGACAAGATGGATGCCCGCTCGCGCGAGCGCATGAAGCTGCCGCCCGCCGCGGAGCCGCTGCCCGCGGTGATCGCGCGCCACGGCTTCGATCCGGAATCGATCGACCTGGTGGTCAACAGCCACCTGCACTGGGACCACTGCGGCGGCAACACGATTCTCACCGGCGGCGATGCCTCGCTCCCGGCGGCACCCGCCTTCCCGCGGGCCCGCTACTTCGCCTCGCGAGCCGAGTGGGAACACGCCCACGAGAGGTTGCTGCGGGACAGCGTCAGCTATATCGACTCCAACTACGACCCGCTGGTGGATGCGGGCCGGATGACGCTGGTGGAGGGCGAGCATGAGATCGCCCCAGGGGTCTGGATGCGCCACGCGCCGGGACACAACCGCGACATGATGGTGATCACGGCGGCGAGCGGCGGCCAGACGTTCTGCTTCTTCTCCGACCTGGTGCCCACCGCGGCGCACGTCCAACCCACGTGGGTGGCGGCGTTCGATCTCTACCCGCTGGTGACGATCGAGTCGAAGCTCCGGTGGCTGGCCGCGGCGGCGGAAGGAAACTGGATCTGCGGCTTCGCTCACGATACGGAGCTGGGCTTTGCCCGGATCGCGGTCGACCCGCGGACACGGTTCGCGGCGAGTGCGGTCGCGGCTCGGTAAGATGAAGCTGATGTCAGAATTCCGCAACGAACCTTACACCGATTTCTCCCTGCCCCAGAACCGGCAGGCGATGGAAGACGCGCTGAAGAAAGTGCGTTCCGAATTCGGCCGCGAATACCGGCTGCGCATTTCGGGCGAGTGGATCGCGACCGGCGACAAACTGATCTCGGTGAACCCGTCGGACCCGCGGGAGGTGATTGGCATCCACCATAAGGCGACGCCCGAACTGGCCAACCGCGCGGTGGAAAGCGCCTGGGCGGCATTCCCCGAGTGGAGCCGCACGCCCGCCGAGGAGCGCATCCGCCTGCTGCTGGACGCCGCCCGCATCGTGCGGGCGCGGAAGTATGAATTCGACGCGTGGCTGGTGCTCGAAGCCGGCAAGACCTGGCCGGAAGCCGAGGCCGACGTCTCCGAAGCCATCGATTTCTGCGAATACTATGCGCGGGAGATGGCGCGGCTCTCCGGCCCGCAGCCGGTAGTCCAGTTGCCGGGCGAGCACGACGAGATGGTCTACATCCCGCTGGGCGTGGGGGTGGTGATTCCGCCGTGGAATTTTCCGCTGGCCATCCTGGCGGGAATGACGGCGGCCTCGCTGGTGGCGGGCAACACGGCGATCGTCAAGCCTTCGAGCGAGACCCCCACGATCGCCGCGAAGTTTGCGGAAGTGCTGCTGGAAGCTGGCTTCCCCGAAGCGTGCTTCACGCTGCTGACCGGCAGCGGCGCGGCGGTCGGCGACGTGCTGGTGCAGCATCCCAAGACGCGTTTCGTGTCCTTCACCGGATCGCGCGACGTGGGGCTGCGCATCAACGAACTGGCGGCGAAACACCAGCCCGGCCAGATCTGGATCAAGCGGGTGATCGCCGAAATGGGCGGGAAGGACGCCATCATCGTGGATGGCGACGCGGATGTCGATAAGGCGGTCGACGGCGTGCTGGCCTCGGCTTTCGGCTACCAGGGCCAGAAGTGCTCGGCGTGCTCGCGCGCCATCGTGGACGCCAAGGTCTACGACGAATTCCTGGAGAAGCTGGCGGCCAAAACCCGGAGCATCAAGATGGGCCCGTCGGACGACCCGGGGAACTACATGGGTCCGGTGATCAGCGCGGGCGCGCGCAGGACCATCCTCGACTACATCGAGACCGGCAAGCGGGAGGGCCGCCTGGTAGCGGGGGGCGGCGCGCCATCCGAGGGTGGATACTTCGTCGCGCCCACCATCATCGCCGACGTGGAGCCCGGCGCCAAGATCTTCCAGGAGGAGATATTCGGCCCCGTGCTGGCCGTCACCAAAGCGCCCGATTTTGCGCGGGCCCTGGAAATGGCCAACGACTCACAATACGGCCTCACCGGCGCGGTCTTTTCGAACAACCCCGAACATCTGCGCCAAGCCAGGGAGCGCTTCCACGTGGGCAACCTGTATTTCAACCGCAAGTGCACGGGAGCGATGGTGGGCGCGCACCCCTTTGGCGGCTTCAATATGTCGGGAACGGATTCGAAAGCGGGCGGCCCCGACTACCTGCTGCTGTTCCTGCAGGCGAAGTCCGTGGCGGCCAAGGTCAGGTAAAAGCGGGCGCGTCCTCGTTCTGGAATCGCCGGACGCGCCCGCCCAGTGTAGTGGGGATTGCTTCATAAGGGAACACCGCCCGGCGGGGGAAGTCTCTCCAATTCGAGCATTTGCAGGTAGCCCTTTAGAGCCATACACAGAATTTAGTAACCGCGAGACGCCGGCGGACGCCTTCAGAATGGGTGAGATATACGCGCATCTCTCTTGTGCTGGCGACTGTGGTGTTGAACAGCACAATTGGGTTCGCCGCGGGCGAGGCCGGCGCAGCGCCACCCGAAACCCCGCCCGAACCAGTGCTGCCGAGCCCAAGCCCCTTCAACGAAGCGCGGATAATGGGAGTCATCCCGGACTACCAAACCGTAACGGAAACACAGGGACGAGCCGCGCCACTGACCGTGCGGCAGAAATGGGAACTGGCGTGGAAAGAGTCGATCGACCCATTCAACCTGGCGAACGCGGCGATTGGCGCCGGGTTCTCGCAGATCGGCAACCAGACGCCGAAGTACGGTGAAGGCGGGCGCGCCTTCAGCGAGCGATACGCAGCGGCGCTGGCCGATTTCAGCACGCAGAATCTCTTCAGCGCCGGTTTGCTGGCGAGTGTCCTGCACCAGGACCCGCGCTACTTCCGCAAAGGCCCGGAAAAAAGCGGCATTGCGCACCGCGTTCTGTACAGTATCGGACAGGTGGCCGTCGCGCGCCAGGACTCGGGGCGCACGGCGTTCAACGCCTCAGGCATCTTCGGGATGCTGTTGGGCATCGCGGCCTCGAACATTTACTATCCCGCCGCCAGTGTCCGAGGCGAGGTAATGGCCGCCCGGGTCGAGACCAGCCTCTTCGGCAGCGTCACCGGGAACCTGATGTCCGAGTTCTGGCCCGACGTCCAGAAGAAGTTCTTCCACCGTCGAAAGCCGTAGTGGCGGTGACGGCGGATTAGCGCTCGAAGACGAACACGTCCACATCGGCGAACGGGCCCGGGCGACTGACGTGCCAGCCCGCCAGTTCGGGGCGCTTCTCGAACCACTCCCGCCAGTAGCCGGCCTGACCCGCTCCGCCGTAGATCACAAAGCGGCGAGCAGCGGGCAAAACGTCCCGCGCCAGACGAGAGGCGTACTCCTCCGCCTGGGGCGACGATTCAAACGGAAACAGGTAGACCTTGCCGGGAACCGGATACACGTACAGGTGCGCGTACAGGAATCCCGGCAGCGGGTAATCCGGATGCCAGACGGGCGGTTTGGCTTCGATGAAAGGGCTGGGGCAGATCACCGGCGTGCCGTCCAGTGGCCCGAGCTCGCGAATGGCGTGGACGGCGGACCGCCAGTCCGAATTGTGGTGCAGCGGCCAGAGGCGGCTCCACGCGCCATTGAGCAGCAGGACGCCCGCGGCCATGGCCGCCGCAGCGGCCGTCCAGTGCTTCGCAGGAATCCATCGCGAGGCCAACGCCACGGCGGCCAGCACTCCGCCAGGCAAGGAAAGCCACAGGTAGCGCGAGACGAAGAGGCTGGCGCCGGTCAGCCAGGAGAATGCGAAGAGGCCGAGCGGCTGGCAGAGCCACCAGCCGAGGATCAGGACGAGGGCAGCGCGCGAAAGCGGAGCGGCGTCCGGCTGCCAGCGGAATACGCGCGCCAACAGCCATGCGCCCGCGCCACAGACGGCGACCAGCCCGAGCTTCAGCGAATCGGCCACATCGCGCGCGGAGGGGAGCGCAGCCACCACGTGCGCGCCGGCCTGGCGGTACAGCGAGGCCGCATCCGGCAATACCGGCGCCAGCGTGGCTCCCAGCACGACGAAGACGAGCCCGGCGCCGGTCCACGCGACCTGGGTATCGCGACGGGCCAGGCGCGCCAGCGCGTACAGGGCGAAGACCAGGTACAACGGCCAGAAGACCAGTTGCACGCGCCACACGAGCGCGCCGAACAGCAGGAAGAGGATGGCGTCACGCCAGCGGGCGGAATCCAACCACCGCACCAGGCAGTACAGGCCGGCGCAGGCGAGCAGAGTGCCGAGTCCGTAGGGCCGCGCGTCGGCGGCCTGGTAGTCGAAGCCGCGCAGCGCCAGGCAGGCGAACACCGCGAACCAGGCGGCGCGCGGATGAATGAGGCGCGCCGCGAGCCGCGCGACGAGCCACAGCGCGAGCGCCATGGCCAGCAGCGAGGGCAGGCGGCAGGCGATCTCGGAGAAACCGAACAACCGCCCGGAGACGCGCGGCAGCCAATAGTAAACGGACTTCGCGACTTGCGGGGCAACCGCCAGCGAGGGATGACCGGCGCCTTGCTGGACGACGAAGACCGTGGCCATTTCGTCCACCCAGAAGCTGGACCGCATGGGCATCACCCAGAGGCGGACGAGGCACAGGGCGAGCAACCAGCGGTTCATTTCAGCGCGGGCCGCGCCGGTTGCGGCACGAGGCGGCGCACTTCCTCTTGAATCGCACCGAGCCCCTCACCCACCTCGTACGAAGCCGCGGGCAGCGCGCCAATCGCCTCGTTCAGGGCGGCGACGCGAAGGTCGCGTGCGGGCAGGGGAGAAGTCATCGCCGGCTGCCCGGCAGGTTGTACGCGTTCGATGTAGCGGGCCAGCGCCGCGGGATCCCAGCCCGCGCCGGCCATCAGCCGCACTGCGAGGCGATCGGCTTCCAACTCGAGCTGGCGCTGAACGTTCACGAAGCCCAGCGGCAGCGCGGTCGAGCCGGTCCATCCACCCATGTAGATGAGAGGGAGGGATGCCAGATTCGCCAGCTCGCCGCGAGTTGCCAGCCGGGTGCCATGCCGTTCCGCCACGTGCGCTACGGCGTGGGCCAGCATCCCCGCGAATTCCGCTTCGCCTTGCGCGGCGAGGATCAGACTGGACGGCACGAATATGTACCCGCCGGGCAGCGCGATGGGCTCGTGGTTCTCCGCGGGGCCTGTGATCGCGGCAAACGTGAAGCTCACGCCGCCCGGAGGCAGTTGCGCGGCGAGGCGCCGTCCGATTTGCCCGATGTAGGCGGTAACCGCGCCGCTTTCGAGCGGCGGGTTAACTTTCCGCACCTCGGCCGCCAACTGCGCGCCCAACGCCGCTTCCTTCTCCAGGCTATAGAAGTTGACGCCTTTTCCGGGCGGCCGCTCCTGCGCCGATGCCACGGCTAGGAGCGCGAGCAGGCACACGACTCGAGACACGTTGCCCTACTGTCCGCCCGGCGTGGTGGCGCCGGGCGGACGCTGCGGTGCGGGCTTGCCCGCATCGAGATGGTTCCAGTTCAGGATGGCGTTGAAGGCCAGGAAGTAGGTGCCCTGCGACTGCCATCGCCAGAACGGCCTCAGAGCAAACAGCACGATGTGTCCCTGGCCGAGCGGCATATCGACGGCCAAGGCGCGATTGGAAAGCGCCTCGCCGCCCGCCAGCGTTCCCGACAGCAACATGTCGTTGGCGCTCGCCGGGAATTGCAGGATTACGCGCGGGCGGCCTTCGGTGGAAACGGCTGCGAAGGCTCCTCGCCCGCCGCCGGCTCCTCGTCCGCCACCGCCTCCCCGGCCGCCGCGGCCCGCGGGCTGCTCGGCTTGGGGCTGCGGGGATGCGTCCGCCGGATCGAGAGGCGAAATGCGAACCGGCACGGCGTTGGGGGTCACGTTCTGGCTAAGCTGCTCGCCCGCGCCGCCGCGGCCGCCAAACGCGACCGCTGGGGCCACGCTGAAGACCGGATCCTGGTTGAAGTACACCGGCAGATCCTTGCCGTCGTAGCCGTAGGCGATGGGGCTTTTGAGATCGGCGAAGGTGCCGCGCAGAATGGATCCCTTGGCGAAGAGCTGCTGCGGATGCTCTACCGTGACGCCACCGGCCAGGTTGTACTCCGCCATGAGGGCGGCGGTGGAGCCCTCGGAGATCAGCGTGCCGCCCTCTTGCACGAAACGGGCCAGCTCCTGAACGCCCTCGAGTCCCATGCCGCCGCGGATGTCATCGCTCTGGTCGAGCGCGCCCAGGTTCGGCGTGGCGCTGGTCTTCTTATAAGGAAGGGGCGTGTCTCCCGTCTCAGGAATTCCCGCAAGCTGCGACGCCGACGTGCCGCCCACATGCGGGAAGATGATGACGTCGTATTTCGCCCGCAGGTTGCCGTCGCGCAGTTTCTGGTCGGCGAAGTAGGTGTACGGCACGCCGTAATAATCCAGCGCGGCACGCACCCAGCCTTCGTCCTGCGTGCGCGACCACGAATGCACGTAGCCGATGCGCGGCACGGTCATCTCGTGCGTCTTGACCGCGGGCGCCGCGGAGACGGCCCACGCGGAGAGGCCCGCATCGCGCATCTGCGGCTCCAGGCGCGCGCGGTCGAAATTCGGGATGATGAACGCGCCCGCGCGGATCTTGCGTCCGTTCCAATCGAAATCCTCCTCGGCGGCGAGCATGCGCACCTCACGGTTGCGGAAGCGGAAGCCCATCAGCGCGTTGTCCGAGGTATGTTCCACCACGAGCGTACTGCCGCCGCCTTCGATGCCGCCGGCCGCCCTGGCGTCCGCGGTGAGCATGGTCATGGCCTGATCGAGCGCGGCCTTATCGGTGAGCGGTATCAACCTCACGTTGCGCATGTACTGCATGGTCCAGCCGGTATCGTCGTAGGGCCGCGGATTGGCGGGCGGATAATTCTGCACGCTGAAGTACATGTCGGCCAGGGTGTTGTACGGCTGGTCGCCGCGGATGATGTAGTCGCCCGCCGCCACTTCGACGGCGCCCGCTTTGAAGCCGGTAGTGGCGCGGTGGATTTCCAGGCCCTGGCGGCGCAGATCGTTCACCATGCCGGCGGCATCGGACTTTCGCCGCTGGCCGGCGGGGATGACCCACCCGTAAATGGGCCCGTTCTTCCCCTTCTCGATGGCGCGCTTGCTCTTGAGCCAGTAATTCTCCAGATACAACTCCTTGCTCCTGGCCACCTGGTTCAGCGCGAAGAGGATCGTCGATTCCTGGATGTTGGTATTGTTGCGCGGCCCCCACTTGATGGAGGGCAGCGGCGGATTCGGGCGGTACCATTCCCGGCTGGTCTGCGTGGGGGAGAGCTGCAGGTCCTCCACGATATCCGGGCCATAGCTCTGCACTTCATAGAAGCGCCCGAAGGAGTTATGAGTAAGTGCGATCCAGAAAAGATAATTGGGCACCCAGCCGTCGTAGAACCCGTAAGTGAAGACACCGGGCACGCCGCGCTTGGCCATCTCCATCACTTCGGTCTGCGCCAGCAGCCACCATTCGTCGATCTGGATGGGGTCGAGTGACACGTTGTAGGGGCCAGTGCCGGTGGAGACATACAGGTAAAACTGCGACTCGTGCAGGTCGTGGAGAATCGTCGGGTGCCATTCGAGCATGGTCCTGGTGATGTTCTGAGTGAGCTTCAGGTATTGGCCCATGCCGTCGCGGTTGTTATCGTGCTGGACATACTTGCCCCAATACATGAGCGGAAGCTGCGCGGCGCCCGGCGGACGCTTCTTATTGAAGTAATAGGTGTCAACCTGTTTTTCGCGGCCGTCCACTTCGATCACCGGAGTGATCAAAGTAATCATGTTATTTCGAATGGCCTGAATGAACGGCGTCTCTTCGACGATGAGGCGGTACGCCAGCTCGATCAGCATTTCCGGACCGCCGGTTTCGGGCGAGTGAATGCCGCTGTTGATCCAGTACATCGGCTTGCCGGTCTGGATCAGGTCGCGCGCCTGCTCATCGGTGATCTTTCGGGGATCGCCCAGTTTGGCGAGGGTGTCCTTGTACTTGTCGAGCTGCTGGATGGCGGCCTCGTCGCCGATGGCGAGCAGCACCTGGTCACGGCCTTCCTCGGTCTGCCCGATCTTCCAGAATTTCGCGCGCGGGGAGGCTTTGGCGAGAGCTTCGTAGTAGCGGTTAATGTCCTTGGCATAGGTCAGCTCGCCCGGCGTGCCGGGGATGCGGCCGAAGAATTTCAGCGGCGACGGCACCGTATCGGAGGCCGGCATGTGATCGACAAGCTCGGTCGAGATCCGCGGATCCTGCAGGTACTGCTTGATGAGTTTGGTGTATTCCTCGTCGAGTTTCTGCGGCGCGGCGGCGGGGGCAGCGGGAGCCGGCCTGGCCTTCCTGGCCTGCGCGCGAGCGGGCGTGGCGGCGGGTCCGATCGCAAGAGCAAACGCCAGCAGAGCGCTCACCAGGGCGGCACACAAATCCTTCATAGATGAATCCTTTCTGGAATTCCAAACTGATACCGCGATCCGGTGGCGGGTGTCAAGCCGCAGCGGCGGTGGAGCTTTCGGCGTACGGCCGGCCGAAGTGCGGCAGTGGGACGTGAGATTAGCGGGCTACATAGAGACTTTGCGGTGGCCGGAGGGCGCCGGGGGAGGCTCGGGAGCGGCCTCGGGAGCGGGCCGCGGAGCAGGTTGCGGAACGAAACCCAGGGATGACACGGGCTGCGCCCCGGCGGATTGTGGCGCCGGCCGGGGGTCGGCGGCCTGCGGGGCGTCGTGCCGCGCCTGGCGCAGGTGTTCGAGCTCCTTCAGGACGCGGAGATAGGAGCGCTCGGTCTCGCTGATGCGGCGCTGGAGCCGGGCGAAGGTATTCGAAACGTTGCTGAAGGCGCGGCCAGGGTCGGTTGCCAGATCGGGATGGACGTAATTCTTGAACTGGTATTCGAAGAGCGCGGCGTCGATGCGGCGAAAGCGGCGGAGCAGCCACTCGTCGTGGACGAGGGTATCGACGAGGAGGCGCTCCTCGGGAGTGGCGGGAGCGAAGCGCTCGTAGTATTCCGCGGTGAGCTGCCGGAGATCGATGGCCGTCTCGCCACGGATGATGGCGGACTCGGCATAGATGCCGGTTTTGAGGGCGTTCATGCTGGACACGGCCTTTCCCTCTACTGAGCGGGGGCCGGTTTGCGGGTTGAGGCGATTCGCCTCGATGGGGAGAATGTTACTCATCTCGACGAAGAGAGTAACCCCTCGACAAGCGCGTCTCTGGCTCCGATGTCTGCAATCGACTGGGAAGAAGGGGAAAATAATTATGGAAAGCCTGTGACTCAACTTTACGGCGCCTGCGGGTCCGTCATCGGGGATGTCATCGCGATCCGTCCACATCCCGAACGCCGCAAATTCGCGGACTGACTTCGGCCGCCGCAGGGCGCGGCCAATCATCCCGGGCGCCCCGAGCGCCTCCTACACATTCAACGCTTCGACGCGGCGCGCTGGGCCTTCGCGATCCGGAGGCCATCGCGCGCGGCGGCGAAGCCGGGCCGGAGACGGAGAGCTTCCGAAAAATGCGGGATGGCCTCATCGAGGCGTCCCGCGCGGGCGAGCGCGATGGCCAGGTCGTATTGGATGAGGGCATCGCCCGGCCGCAGCTGCGCCACAGCGGCGAACTCGTCGACCGCTTCGTTCTGTTTCCCCTGAGCCGCCAAAACCACGGCCAGCCTCTGCCGCGCCTCGCTGTCGCCGGGCGCCAGGCGGACGGCGGCCGCTAACTCGGGTGCGGCCTCCTGGTTGCGTCCCAGCTCTTGAAGAGCGGTGCCGAGGTTGTAGCGGGACTCGGCGGAATCCGGATTCAGCCGCGCGGCGAGTTCGAGCTCCGGCAAGGCCTCCGCGGTGCGATGCTGTCTGGCCAGCACCGCGCCCAGACCGGAGTGGCCCACGTACAGCAGCTTCCCCACCGGATGCAGCTCCAGCGCCTTGCGGTACTCTGTTTCGGCCTCGGCCGGCTTTCCCGTCAGGCTCAACGCCAGCGCCAGGTTGAGGCGCGCCTCCAGGTACTCAGGATTGATACGGACGGCTTCCGCGTCTTCCTGGCGGGCCTCTTCGTTGCGGTTCTGTTCGAGGTAGTAGTCGGCCAGGTTATGGTGCGTGATGAAGTTGTCGCTGGTGACCTCCAAGGCGTGGCGGAGCAGCGTCTCGCTGGAGGCCCAGTATTGAACCTGGAACCACGTGACGGCGAGACATGCCAAGCAGGCCAGCACCGCCGATGCGACGATCGCGTTGCGGGCGCGCGGCAGCCGCCGGACCAATTCCGCCGCGCCCCACGCGAGCATCAGGAACAGCCCGATCATGGGCACGTAGGTGTAACGGTCGGCGCGCGCCTGCGTGCCCACTTGCACCAACCCGATCACCGGCGCCAGCGCCGCCAAATACCAGCACCACCCGATGGCCAGATACGGCCGCGCCCGGAACTGGCGCGCCACCAGGATCGAGATGCCGGCCAACGCCAGGCCGGCCGCCGCCACTGCGGGGATGGGCAATGTTCGCGGATAGGGATAAAACACCGCCAGGCCGGCAGGCCAGAACATGTCGCGGATGTACGCCAGGTACGAGACCAGCGCGTTTTCGAGCCGGAACGCCAGCGGCATCCCGGCCAGAGGGGCGACCGCGCCTCCCTGCCGCTGCGCCAGAAAGGTGAGCGCCGAATCGCCCGCCGCCATGGCGAAGAGCGGCAGCTTTTCGAAAAGCAGGGCTTTGGCCGAGGGCAAATTCCACGGCCACGGGGCGCGCCCGAGAGGCCATACGTCCAGCAGAAGCAGCACGAACGGCAGGGTCACGATCATGGGTTTGGACATCAGCCCGAGACCGAACGCCGCCACCACCGCCAGATACCGCTCCACCCCGGGCCGCTTGATATAACCCGCATAGAACCACAGCGTGAGGAACCAGAAAAAAGCGCCGAGCACGTCCTTGCGCTCGGCGATCCAGGCGACCGATTCCACGTGCAGCGGATGCAGCGCGAACAGAAACGCCACCAAGGCGCTCGGCCAGCGCGCCGCGGTCAAGCGCCGCAACGCCGCAAACAGCAGCAAAGCGTCGAGGGCATGCAGCCAGACGTTGGCCAGGTGGCGCCATCCACTGTCCATGCCGAAGAACCAGGTATCGGCCATGTGAGAAAGCCACGTCAGCGGCAGCCAGTTGGCCGTGTCAAAGGACGTGAACGCCCAGGCCACGCCGGCAGGGGTGAAGCCGGCGCGGACGTGAACGTTCCCGCCGACGTATTGCGGGTCGTCGTAATTGACGAAGTCGTAGCGCCGGACCTGGCTGTAAACCGCCAGCGTGGAGGCCAGCAGGAGCAGGCAGATCCACAAGTCCGGCCACCACCGCCGCGCGGGCTGAGGAGGCGACGCTTCGGCCGCCAGCCTGGGACGAGCTTTGCGCACTTCTTCAGTATGCCTGGACGTAAGATTTGCCGGAACGAAGGCTATGCCGGTCCAGTCTATTCTTGGCGCAGGGCCAGCGCCGGATCGACCCGCGACGCGCGCAACGCGGGAATGAGCGCAGCGAGCAGCGCCGACCCGCTCAGCAGCAGCACGGCGCCGCCAATGGCGAGCGGGTCCTGCGGCCGGATGCCGTACAGCATCGACTCGATCAGGTGGCCAGCCACGAGCGAAATCGCGATCCCGCAGGCCAGACCGATGGCGGCCAACCTCGCCCCGCTCCCGACCAGGATCGACACGACATCGCCGCCGCTCGCGCCGAGCGCGATGCGCACACCCATCTCCGCCTGGCGCTGGGCGGCCGCGTAACTCATGACGCCATAGACACCCGCCGTGGCGAGCGCGGCGGCCAGGCCGGCAAAGACGATCAGCAGCAGTGTGCGGAAGCGCGGCAGCGCGACGGCGTCGCTATGGAACTGGTCCAACGTGGCGACCTTCACGGGGATGCCGGGATCGATCCGGGCAATCGTCCTGCGCGCGGCGGCGGAGACGTCGCCTTGTGCGCGCACGACGATATGCAGGTCGTTGGCGTGATACGGGTGCTGGCGACAGGGCATGTAGAGTTCGGGGCCGGGCGGCGTGGCCGGGTTGTCGTTGCGCACGTCTCCAACGACGCCCACGACTCGCATCCACACGTCGCGTTCGAGGCCGCACTTGATGCGGCGCCCCAATGGGCTCTGGCCCTGGAACACCAGGCGCACGAGGGTCGCGCTGACGATGGCGACCGGCTCGGCCTCGTACAGATCGCGCTCACTGAAGTCGCGGCCGGCGATCAGCGGAACTCCCATCGCCGCGAAATACCCGGGGCTGGTGAGCCGGAATCCGGCGTGCGGGAGCTTGTCAAACTGGCCGGGAAGGAAGTCATGCATGCCCTCGACGGCATAGAGACCATCAGAGCCGTATGGCCCGGTCGGAAGTCCCATGACGCCCGCCGCAGCGCTGACGCCCGGCAGCTCGCGCAACGCGGCGAAGATGCGATCGAAGGTCGCGCCGGCCTGGAGGTGCTGCGCCTCGGTTTTGGCGGGAATGCTGGCGGTCAGCACGAGGCGGCCCTCGGTGTGGTAACCCAAGTCCACCGCATTGAGGGCGAGGAAGCTGCGGAAGAGCAAGCCGGCGCCAAGCGTCAGCACCATCGCCAGCGCCACTTCGGCCGAGACCAGCGCTCCGCGCACCCACTCACCGCGGCCGCCGCCCAACACACCCCGCGTTCCACCCTGCTTCAGCGCGTCGTGCAGGTCGATGCGCGCGGCGCGCAGCGCGGGCCACAGCCCGAACAACCCGGCCGCGCCGAGCGAGACCGCGAGATTGAAGAGCAACGCCGCGGGATCGACGTGGATCTCTTCGAGGCGCGGCAGATTCGGGGGCGCCAGGCGCAGCAGCGCACCCACGCCGGCGAATGCGAGCACGAGTCCGATCGCACCGCCGGCCAGGCCCAGCAGGGCGCTCTCGACCAGCAACTGGCCCACGAGGCGGCGCCTGCCCGCACCCAACGCCGCGCGCAGTGCCATCTCGCGGGACCGCGCGGTAGCGCGCGCCAGGAGCAGGTTCGCGACGTTGGCACACGCGACCATCAGCACCAGGCCTACCGAGCCCATCAGCAGCCAGAGCGTCATGCGGCTGCGCTCTACGAAGAGGTCTTTGAGCGGCGCCGCAGTAAACGACTTGTACTTGTGCGTGGATGGAAAGGCCTGCTGAAGGCGGGCTCCAACCGCGGAAAGGTGGGCGCGCGCCGCCTCCACCGTGACGCCCGGCTGGAGCAGAGCAAGAGCGCGATAGTTGCCCGCCGTGCGATTCGTGTTCTCCCAGGGCAGAGGGAACCACAATTCGGCCTTCAGCGGGAAATGGAATCTCGCGGGCAGCACGCCTACGATGGACATCGCGCTATCTTCCACGTGCAGGACCTGACCGACGGCGCGGTTCGCCTCGCCGAAGTGCCGCACGGCGAAACCTTCGCTCACGACCGCCACGGCGGCTTTCGTCCTGAACTCGCCGGGTGCGATCAGCCGGCCCGCGACGGGCTTCAACTGGAAGACGTCCGCGAACCCGGCATCCGTGCCGTAGGCCACCACGAACTCGGCCCGGCCGCCGGTCTCGACCGGCAGCTCACCGCCGGCGTAGCGTGTCGCGGCAGCGAAGGGCGAAGGTTCGGCGACAAGATCGGGGTAGTCACCGCCGGAGACGTTTCCGGCGTGATTCGTTTTGGTCCACAGCGTCTGGATGGCCACGATGCGGCCGGGCTCCGTGTAAGCCAGGGGCTCGAGCAGAACAGCCTTTACGACGCTGAAGATGGCCGTGTTGGCGCCTATCCCGAGCGCCAGCGTCAGCACAGCGACAATGAGAAACACCGGCTGGCGCGTCAAGACACGAAAGGCAAAGCGAATGTCCCGCAGAATCATATTCGTTTATACGCTACAAGATCGCGTTCGTTTCGAAGAATTGAGGACAACGCCCGCCCGAGCAGGTAAGCACCCGTCACGAGCAGTGGACGGTCCCTTTCGAAAACGTCTGTGGGCGCCATATACGTTGCGCGAACAGGCGAGCTTCGCTCGGCCTGGGCGGGTTGACAACCACTCCTGTCCAAGACGATTTTGTAGCACTGGCGGAAATCCTGTTAAGTTCAGATCTGGGTTTGCCTAGAACCGATCTTAGCCCAAAGGACTTCCGCCATGAATCGAGTATG
>Ga0316363_10001319_pt1 | contig 22535 bp, 19 predicted proteins | sample Sb_taG_3_FD_200459 | JGI IMG/M metagenome (GOLD analysis project Ga0316363, IMG submission 200459) | Peat soil microbial communities from Weissenstadt, Germany - Sb_50d_a_PC metaG (v2) (version 2) | ecosystem: Environmental > Terrestrial > Soil > Wetlands > Peat | place: Germany: Weissenstadt...
GCAAGCACCGATCATTGGTTTTCCCCGCGGCGCCGGAACCGAGCTCGGACGCTATCTGCAAGCCGTTAGCGTCAATGCGGTCGGCATAGATTGGACGGCCGAGCTCGCCTTCGTGCGGGACCGCATCCAGACGCAGCGGCCGATCCAAGGTAATCTCGATCCGCTGGCGCTGTTGGTTGGTGGCGCGGCGCTTGATCGCTCGATCGACGCTATTCTGCAGGCATTTTCGCGCGGGCCGTTCATTTTCAATTTGGGCCATGGGGTGCTACCGGACACGCCGATCGCACACGTCGAGCAACTCGTCGCGCGGGTCCGCAGCCAGCCGGCACACGCCTGAGCGCGCCGGGGTTCGGCGGGGAAGAACGACGGTGAATACCTATGCATTGGGTCAAGGCATTCCACATCATTGCGGTGATCGCCTGGATGGCGGGAATGCTCTATCTGCCGCGGCTGTTTGTGTACCACTGCGGCGCCGAGAAGGGCTCGGTCCAATCGGAAACCTTCAAGGTCATGGAGCGCCGGCTCCTGCGCGCCATCATCAATCCGGCGATGATCGCGACTTGGCTGCTCGGACTCTGGCTCGCTTGGTACGGACCCGATTCGCACTACGGATGGTTCGCTTCGGGGTGGCTCCAGGCAAAGCTGGCGCTGGTTGTTATCCTTTCGGGCGTGCACGGGCTGTTCGCTCGCTGGGTGAAGGATTTCGCTGCCGATAGAAACCGCAACTCGGAGAAATTCTATAGGATTATCAACGAAGTACCGACCGTGCTGATGATCTTAATCGTCATCCTGGTGGTGCTGAAACCACTCTGAGTTAAGGCATTGTCAGTGCACAATCGGTCATGGCACTTGCCTGAAGGCCGGTCTTTTCTTATCTTTGGGACATCCCACCGAACGTAGGCGGATGCAATTGAGTTTCGGCTCCAGTGGATTGGAGCCGGCTGGTGCATCGGGACCGGGGCCCCCAAAGCCCCTCGCAACCCAAGACCTACGACTCTCTTTCTTCGCCAGCGACGCTGCCACCCCACCCGACGTTGGCCCATTCCCATAGGACATCTGTATGCGGGAAATGAAACTCCAAGAACTAAAAACCAAGACTCCGGCGGAGCTCGTCTCCTTCGCGGAGGAGCTTGAAGTTGAGAACGCCTCGACGATGCGCAAGCAGGAGCTGATGTTCGGCATCCTCAAGCAGCTCTCCGCCCGGGAAACCGATATCGTCGGCGAAGGCGTTGTCGAGGTGCTGCCGGATGGCTTCGGCTTTCTGCGCTCGCCGGAAGCCAATTACCTGCCCGGCCCCGACGACATCTACGTTTCGCCCTCGCAAATCCGCCGCTTCGGCTTGCGCACCGGCGACACCATCGACGGCCACATCCGTAGCCCCAAGGAAGGCGAGCGTTACTTCGCCTTGCTCAAGGTCAACTCGCTCAACTTCGAAGACCCCGAGAAAGCGCGCCACAAGGTCAACTTCGATAATCTGACGCCGCTCTATCCCGACGAGTGGCTGAAGATGGAGTTCGAAGATCCGACCAAGAAGGATCTGTCGGCGCGCGTCATCGACATCGTCGCCCCGGTCGGCAAAGGCCAGCGCGCGCTGATCGTGTCGCCGCCGCGCACCGGCAAAACCGTGCTGCTGCAGAACATCGCCCACTCGATTACCCACAATCACCCGGAATGCTATCTGATCGTGCTGTTGATCGACGAACGGCCGGAGGAAGTCACCGACATGCAGCGCTCGGTGAAGGGCGAGGTAATCTCCTCGACCTTCGACGAACCGGCGGTGCGCCACGTCCAGGTCGCCGAGATGGTGATCGAGAAAGCCAAGCGCCTGGTCGAGCACGGCCGCGACGTCGTCATTCTGCTTGATTCGATCACTCGGCTCGGCCGCGCCTACAACACCGTGGTGCCGTCATCGGGCAAGGTGCTCACCGGCGGCGTCGACGCCAACGCCTTGCAGCGGCCGAAGCGCTTCTTCGGCGCCGCGCGCAATATCGAGGAAGGCGGCTCGCTCACCATCATCGCCACCGCGCTGATCGATACCGGCAGCCGCATGGACGAGGTGATTTTCGAAGAGTTCAAGGGCACCGGCAATTCGGAGCTCATTCTCGACCGCAAGGTGGCGGACAAGCGCACCTTCCCGGCGATGGACATCACGCGCTCCGGCACGCGCAAGGAAGAACTCCTGGTGCCGCCGGATCAGCTCAAGAAGATGTACGTACTGCGCCGCATCCTCAATCCGATGGGCACCATGGACGCCATCGACTTCCTGCTCGACAAGCTGCGCAACACCAAGAACAACAGCGAATTCTTCGATTCGATGAATACGTAAGATTCGAGCGCCGCCAAATGGTGAAAGTGCCGCCGCCGATTTGGGCTGTTGGTTTTGTGCTGATCGCGGCCGCAGCAAGTTACGTCGGCGGATGGCCTCGGGTTCCGGGCTTGCCGCTTGTCCCAATCGCCATTGTACTGATCGCAGTCGGCATCGCGCTATCCGCCGCCGCGATTGTGCTATTTCGGCGCGAGGACACGGAGATCAATCCGACGTCCGATGTCAACCGCAAGCTGGTCACCTCGGGGCCTTTTAAGCTCACGCGCAACCCAATGTATCTGGGGTTGGTGATCGTCACCTTGGGCATCGCATTCTGGGTTGCCGCCTGGCCCATGTTTCTGGCTCCGCTTGCCATGTTCGCCACGGCTAATTGGATGCATATTCCCTTCGAGGAGGCCAAGATACGCCGCCAATTCGGCGCGGCGTTTGACGACTATGTCCATAAAGTCAGGCGGTGGATTTGAGCGCGACTGTTGCCGATTTGACCGCAGCGTCAATTATGTCGCACTGCTTCAAGGGTGCTCATAAGAGCCGCCGGATCGGTCACCGGTAGCGAGCACGTTTCTCCAATGCAGACGAAGGCCTGCGGTTCGGCGGCGAGCCGGACTTTTTCCTGCGCCGGATGCGAGGGCGATAAATCCCCGGCAGCGCGGGCGTGGAGTACGATGCGGTCGAGCGGCGGCAGCGCGCGCGCCGCGGCAAGCAGCGCGTCGGCGCGCTCGCCCTGCCCTGTCACCACGATCTCGGCGGCGCGCAGCCGCAAGTCGATGGCGTTAAAGAGCGCCAGATGCATGTAGAGGTTCTCGACCGCGAGCGGCGCGATCGCCGCGATCAGCCGGTCGGCTTTCCCGCGCCAGCCGTCGTCGCCGGTAAGCAGCGCCAGCCGGACGAGATTCTGCGCGGCGACGGCGTTGTGGTTCGGCGTCGCCTCGTCGGCGGTTGAAGCGGGGCGGATCACTAGGCCCTCGGCGTCGGCGGCGGTGAGATAATACGTTCCCGTATCGGCGTCGGCGTAATCGCGATCGAGCGCGTGCTGCCAAGCGAGCGCCTGATCGAGATAATTTTGCCGGCCGCTCGCTTCGTACAGCGCCAAAGCCGCACGGATCATGGCGGCGAAATCGGAAGCAAGCCCCGGAAATTTAAGCTGCCCCGCGCGCCAGGAATGGCCAAGCCGATCGCCTCGGGTCATGGCGCGCGCGATGAAGGCAAAAGCGTGCTCGGCCATTTCAAGCCATGACGGTTCGCCGAGCAGCAGGCTCGCATTGGCCAGCGCCGCGATCATCAGTCCGTTCCAGTCGGCGAGTACTTTGTCATCGAGGCCGGGACGCACGCGCGTCTCGCGCGCGACAAATAATTTTGCCCGTAACGCGGCGAGCCGCGCCTCGTCCGCATCGCTACGCGGCTGCGGTTCGAGCCGGTTGAGAATGTTGTGGCCTTCGAAATTGCCTTCCGGCGTCGCGTCGTAGTGGCGTGCGAAAAATTCGCCGTCTTCGCCGCCGAGCTGACGCATCACTTCGTCGTAGGACCAGACGTAGAATTTTCCTTCTTCGCCCTCGGAATCGGCGTCGAGCGACGCCGAGAGCGCGCCCTCGCCTGTCGTCATTTCGCGCGTGAGCCAGGCGACGGTCTCTCGCGCGCGCTGCCGGTAAAGCGGCTTGCCGGAGCGCCAGTATGCGATGGCCAATAGTTCGAGAAGTTGGGCGTTGTCGTACAGCATTTTCTCGAAATGCGGCGTGAGCCAGCGCTCGTCGACAGAGTAGCGGGAAAAGCCGCCGCCGAGATGATCGAATATGCCGCCTTCGCAGACATGGTCGAGCGTGATCTCGACGGCGGCAAAATAACGCGGTTCGCCGGTGCGCAAGCCGGCGCGCCACAGGAGCTCGAACAACGCCGCTTGCGGAAATTTCGGCGCGCCGCGGGTGCCGCCGTTGACCGGATCGATGATGCCGCCAAGCTGGTGCGCGGCATTGTCGAGTTCGGCGATGCCGATCGTGACGGTGCCGACCCTCCGTGCCGTGGCCGCAAGCCGCTCCATCAGCGCGGCGCGGTTGCGCTCGATCTTCTGCGGCTCCTCGCGGAACAGCCGCGCCACTTCGCGTAGCACGTCGACGAAGGCCGGTTTGCCGTAACGCGACGAATTCGGAAAGTACGTGCCGCCCCAGATCGGCTCGCCGTCGGGCGTGAGAAACATGGTCAGCGGCCAGCCGCCCTGCTCGCCGAGATGATGTAGCGCCGCCATGTAGATCTGATCGATGTCGGGCCGCTCCTCGCGGTCGACCTTGATGTTGACGAACAACTCGTTCATCACCCGCGCGGTGGCGTCGTCCTCGAAACTTTCGTGCGCCATCACGTGGCACCAGTGACAGGCGGCATAGCCGACCGAGAGAAGAATCGGCTTGTTGGTGCGCTTGGCTTCCGCCAACGCCTGCGGCCCCCAGGCCCACCAGTCGACCGGGTTGTGCTGGTGCTGCAGCAGATAAGGACTGGTCTCGCGCGCTAGGCGGTTCGGGCGCGAGGAAGAAGCGTGCGGTGACGTTGACATTAATGCACCGTAGCAAGTAGCCCGCGTGGAGCGAAGCGCTGACCCGCCGATTGGTTCCGCAAGCTTATGGCCGATGCTCGCCCCACCATTTTCGCTCTCTCCTCCGGCCGGCCGCCGGCGGCGATTGCGGTGGTGCGCGTGTCGGGGCCGCGCGCGGGCGCCGCGCTGGAAAAGCTCATCGGCCGCGTGCCGGCGCCGCGGCAGGCGACGCTGGCGCGCCTGCGCGATCCGGCGACCGGCGAGGCCATTGACGAGGCGCTGGTGCTCTGGTTTCCGGCGCCGCGCAGCGAGACCGGCGAGGATACCGCCGAGCTGCAGCTTCACGGCGGCCATGCGGTCATCGCGGGAGTGCTTGACGCACTCGGCCGAATCGAAGGCTGCCGGCCGGCCGAAGCCGGCGAGTTCACCCGCCGCGCCTTCGAGAACGGCCGGCTCGATCTCACAGCCGTGGAGGGTCTGGCCGACCTGATCGCGGCAGAGACGCCGGCGCAGCGCCGGCAGGCGTTCCGCCAGCTCAAGGGTTTGATCGGCGACCGCGCCGAGGCCTGGCGCCGGGCCTTGATCGAGGCGCAGGCGCTGGTCGAGGCGCGAATCGACTTCTCCGACGAGGCCGACGTGCCCGAAAATCTGCTCGATGCTGCACTTCATGCTGCGCAGCAATTGCGCAGCGAAATCGCGGCAGCGCTGGCGGATGGTGGGCGCGGCGAGCGGCTGCGGGATGGCCTTGTCGTCGCCATCGCCGGGCCGCCCAACGCCGGGAAGTCGACGCTGCTCAATCGGCTGGCGCGGCGCGAGGCGGCGATCGTATCGCCCTATCCCGGCACCACCCGCGACGTCATCGAGGTGCACTTCGACCTCGGCGGCTATCCGGTGACGCTCTTGGACACGGCCGGCATCTGCGACAGTACTGATCCAGTGGAGCAGGAGGGCGTGCGCCGCGCGCGGGTAGGGGCGGCTGCCGCCGATCTTGTCTTGTGGGTCATTGACGTATCAGCCGCTGGCATGGCGCTGGACGATGCCGACAGAAGTTCTTTTAAATCAGATGGTTGGCTTATCAAAAACAAGATTGATCTGGCTGTGGATAAGCTGTGCATAAGTTGTGAATCAGGATCCGGTATTTCGTCGCCGATGACATTCTCGATTTCTGCCACCACCGGGGCTGGCACGGATGCACTCGTAACGGCGCTCACGGCCTTCGCCCAGAATTATTTCTCGGCCACAGAACCCGCCCTCGTGACCCGCGCCCGTCACCGCCGGGCGCTGGAGGACACCGTCGCGGCGCTGGATCGGGCGCTCGCTGAGCGCGGCTCCGGGCGCGAAGAGCTGATCGCCGAGGAATTGCGGGCGGCGGCAACGACGCTCGGCCGGCTGACCGGCCGGGTGGATGTCGAAGACATCCTCGACGTTATTTTCCGCGATTTCTGCATTGGTAAATGATTGGTTAACGCCCGCGCGGCGTATGTTTCACGTGAAACACGGCGCCGATTTCGCGTGATTTTGGCCCTGGCGTTGGCTAAAAGGCCCCTGCTCCCGGAGAATCGCGATGGACGCCGGCTTCGATGTGATTGTCGTTGGGGGCGGCCATGCCGGCTGTGAGGCCGCAGCCGCAGCCGCGCGCATGGGCGCGCGTACGGCGCTGGTCACCCAGCGGTTTTCGACCGTCGGCGCCATGTCCTGCAATCCCTCGATCGGCGGGCTCGGCAAGGGGCACCTGGTGCGCGAGGTCGACGCGCTCGACGGCCTCATGGGCCGCGTCGCCGACGCCGCCGGCATCCAGTTCCGCCTCCTTAATCGCCGCAAGGGTCCGGCCGTGCGCGGCCCGCGCGCCCAGGCCGACCGCAAGCTTTACGCCGCGGCCATGCAGGCGGCCATCCAGCGGCAGGCGAACCTGAGGGTCATCGAGGGCGAGGTCGACGATCTGCTCACGAGCGACCGCATCACCGGCGTGCGGCTGGCCGACGGCCGCATCTACGGCGCTGGCGCCGTTGTGCTGACCACGGGCACATTCCTGCGCGGTCTCATCCATATCGGCGACCGGCAGATTCCAGCCGGACGTGTCGGCGAAGCGCCGGCGACGGGGCTTTCGCGCACGCTGGAGCGGGTCGGTTTCGCGCTGGGGCGGCTGAAGACCGGCACGCCGCCGCGGCTCGACGGCACCACAATCGACTGGGCGGCGCTGGAGATGCAGCCGGGCGACGAGCCGCCGGAGCCGTTCTCGACCCTGACCGATCGCATCACGAACCCGCAAATCCAGTGCGCGATCACCCGCACCACCGCGGCGACCCACACCATCATCCGCGACAACGTCCACCGTTCGCCGATGTATTCCGGCCAGATCAAGAGCCGGGGCCCGCGCTATTGCCCTTCGATCGAAGACAAGATCGTGCGCTTCGGGGAGCGCGACGGACACCAGATTTTTCTCGAGCCGGAAGGTCTCGACGATACGACCGTCTATCCGAACGGCATCTCGACCTCGTTGCCGGAAGACGTGCAGCTCGCACTGGTCGTCTCCATCCCGGGGCTGGAGCACGCGCGCGTTGTGCGCCCGGGCTACGCGATCGAATACGACCATGTCGATCCGCGCGAGCTGCAGCCGTCGTTGGAGACCAAGCGCTTGCCGGGCCTGTTCCTGGCCGGCCAGATCAACGGCACGACCGGCTATGAAGAAGCCGCCGCGCAAGGTTTGATCGCCGGGCTGAATGCGGCCGCGCGGGCAGGGGGCGGGACCCCGATCGTGTTCGACCGCGCCGAAGGCTACCTCGGCGTCATGGTCGACGATCTGGTGACGCGGGGCGTCACCGAGCCCTATCGCATGTTCACCTCGCGCGCCGAATACCGGCTGACGCTGCGGGCGGACAATGCCGATCAACGCCTGACCGCTCGGGGAATCGCGCTTGGCTGCGTCGGATCCGAGCGCTCCGGGGCCCATCAGGCCCAAATGGCCGCGATTAACGCGGCCCGCTCGATCGCCCAGAGCCTGACGGTGACGCCAAACGAGGCCGCGGGGCACGGTCTCGCATTGCGCAAGGACGGGCACCGCCGCTCCGCCTTCGAGCTTTTGTCCTATCCGGGCATTGGGATCGGCGACCTTGCGCGGATCTGGCCATCCCTTGCCGAACTCGACCCGAAAATCGCCGAGCAAGTCGAGATCGATGCCAAATACGAGGTTTATCTCAGCCGGCAGGCGGCCGACGTCGAGTCTTATCGCCGCGACGAAAGCCTCGTTTTAGCGGACGATATCGACTATGCGACGCTGCCCGGGCTCTCCAACGAGGTCCGCCACAAGCTGCAAGCGCACCGGCCGCGCACCATCGGCCACGCCAGCCGGATCGACGGCATCACGCCCGCGGCCCTGACCTTGCTGGTCGCGCATATGCGCCGGCAGGACCGCAAGGCGAGTCGCGGCGCGGCATGAACCGGGGCGGGCGCCGCAAGCCGCTTAGTGAGCCGGGTCGCGCGCCATCGCGCCCGCGTTCTGGATCCCCTGAATCCCCAGATCTATCGGCTGATCGCGCCCAAGCCCTGGCGCTGACCCCTGTTTCACGTGAAACACTCCACCGGCTGGACCGCTTCGTGGCGACGCTCCTCGCCTGGCAGCGGCGAATGAACCTGGTCGCGTCCTCGACCGAAGCGACGCTGTGGACGCGCCATGTGGCCGATTCGTTGCAGCTTCTCGCGCTGGCGCCGGAGGCCCGGATTTGGGCCGATCTCGGCTCCGGCGGCGGGTTTCCGGGCGTGGTGATCGCCTGCGCGCTGGCCGATATCCCCGGCGCGCACGTCCACTTGGTCGAAAGCAGCAGCAAGAAAGCCTCCTTCCTGCGCGAGGCGGTGCGGGCCACTGGCGTCCCGGCCACGGTGCACGCGAGGCGCATTGAGGATTTCGTCAAAAATGCCCCGGTTCCAATCGATGTGGTCACCGCGAGGGCGCTGGCACCGCTGCCAAAGCTCCTTGTTTTGACCTATCCGTTGTTGAAAACGGGGACGCTGGGTCTGTTTCCCAAGGGGCAAGATGTGGCACGCGAATTGACCGAAGTCGCTAAATGTTGGAAGATTCAGGCCAGTCTGTCGCCGAGTCGGACTGATCCGAAGGCTCAAGTTGTCATCGTGCGTGGCCTCGAACCGAAGCTTCGATCCGCGACTGGGACTGATTCCGATCATGGTAAATGAACGGTAAAGGAATCGATGAGGCTACGATGAGTGACGCGTCATCTTTGGAGTCCTCCGCGGGCGTGGATGCCCTTTCGGCACTTCGTCGCGAAATGCCGGCAAGAGCCGGCAGACCGCCTCGGGTACTCGCTGTCGCCAACCAGAAGGGCGGCGTCGGCAAGACCACGACGGCGATCAACCTCGGCACCGCGCTCGCGGCCATCGGCGAGGACGTGCTGATCATCGATCTCGATCCGCAAGGCAATGCCTCGACGGGTCTCGGCATCGATCGGCGCAACCGGGTTCACTCCACTTACGACGTGCTGTGCGGCGAGACGGCGTTGCGCGATGCGATCGTCGAGACCGCCGTGCCGCGGCTGCATCTTGCGCCTTCGACCATCGACCTCGCCGGATTGGAGCTTGAAGTTGGTCAGGCGCGCGACCGCGCGTTCCGCCTGCGCAACGCGCTCGCGGCGCTGAAAACCCCGGCACCCGACCAGACGAATTTCACCTACGTGCTGGTCGATTGCCCGCCGTCGCTCAATCTCCTGACTGTCAACGCGATGGCGGCGGCGCATGCGATCCTGGTGCCGTTGCAGTGCGAGTTTTTCGCACTCGAGGGTCTGTCGCAATTGCTCAAGACCGTCGAGTCGGTACGCGAGCAGCTCAACCCGGAACTGACGATCCACGGCATCGTGCTGACGATGTACGATTCGCGCAACAACCTGTCGGGCCAGGTGGTCGCCGACGTGCGCGAGTTCATGGGGCGCAAGGTCTACGACACGATCATCCCGCGCAACGTGCGGGTATCCGAAGCTCCGTCCTACGGCAAGCCGGTGCTGGTCTACGATCTGAAATGCAGCGGCAGCGAAGCGTATTTGCGGCTCGCCACCGAGGTCATCCAGCGAGAGAAAGAATTGTGCGTCGCGTAAACAATGTTCCGGCCCCGGAATGACGATCAACAAGACGGAGCGCGCATGACCGAAAGCTCGGGAGACACCGCGATGGCGGAGGAGGGGACGCGGTCGCGGTTGGGGCGCGGACTTGCCGCCCTGATCGGCGACGTCGGCGACGAGAGTCCGGTCGACCGCCCGCGCGGGCAGCGGCGACTGCCGACCGGCTCGCTGCGGCCGAATGCGCGCAACCCGCGGCGCGAATTTCCCAATAGCGAACTCGACGAGCTCGCCGCCTCATTGCGCGAGCGCGGCATTATCCAACCGATCGTGGTGCGCGCGGTGCGCGGCGTTGCCGACGGCTACGAGATCGTCGCCGGCGAACGCCGCTGGCGCGCGGCACAGCGCGCCGGGCTGCACGAGGTTCCCGTCGTCGTCATCGAAGCGACCGATGCCGAGGCGTTGCAGCTCGCGATTATCGAGAACGTGCAGCGCGCCGACCTCAATCCGCTGGAAGAGGCGGAAGGCTATCGCGCGCTGATGGATGAGTTTGGCAACAGCCAGGAAGATATCGCCAGGATCGTCGGCAAGAGCCGCAGCTACGTCGCCAACACGCTGCGGCTGTTGAAACTCTCCGATGCGGTGAAGGCGTATATTCACAGCGGCAAACTCACCGCCGGGCACGCGCGCATGCTGGTCGGCGAACCGAACGCCGACGCGCTTGCGGAAGAAATCGTCGCCCGCGAACTCAATGTCCGCCAGGTCGAAGCGATGGCGCGCGAGCGCGCGCAGAAGAGCGGAAAAATCGCAAGCGGTCGCAAGGCGCGCGGTTCAACGGCGAAGACGGCCGACATGCTGGCCTTCGAAAAGCGGGTTTCTGATGCGACCGGCCTCGTCGTCAGCATCGATCATCATGACGATCACGGCACGCTGACCATCCGCTACCGCAGTCTCGAGCAGCTGGACGATCTGGTGCAGCGGCTGGCGCGAGGTCATTGAGCTAAGGTGTGACCTACCTGCTTCGTCATGGCCGGACTTGTTCCGGCCATCCACGTCTTTGATCTGATTTGTGCGTTAAGACGTGGATGCCCGCGACATAGGCGAGCGAAGCGACGCCGTTCTTTGAACGGCTATGCGCGGACATGACGGGTCTGAATATGCGACGGTTGGTTCTACTCCGCCGCCGTTCTTCCCGCGCCGGAGCCGAACCGCCGCTCGATGTAATCGATGACGATCTTCTGAAAATCATCGACCACCGTCGGGCCGCGCAGCGTCATCGCCTTCTTGCCGTCGATGAACACCGGCGCCGCCGGGTGCTCGCCGGTGCCCGGAAGCGAGATGCCGATATCGGCGTGCTTACTCTCGCCCGGTCCGTTGACGATGCAGCCCATCACCGCGACGTTGAGGCCCTCGACGCCGGGATAGCGCGTCTTCCATTCCGGCATGGACTCGCGGATGAAGCTCTGGATATTGGACGCGAGCTCCTGGAACGTGGTGGAGGTAGTGCGGCCGCAGCCGGGGCAGGCGGCGACCAGCGGCACGAAGGTGCGCATGCCAAGCGTCTGCAACAGTTCTTGCGCGACTTTCACTTCCAGCGTGCGGTCGCCGTTCGGCTCCGGCGTCAGCGAAATGCGAATTGTGTCGCCGATGCCTTGTTGCAGCAGCACGCCCATCGCCGCAGATGAGGCGACGATGCCCTTGGAGCCCATGCCGGCCTCGGTCAATCCGAGATGCAGCGCGTAGTTGGAACGCCGCGCCAGCTCGCCGTACACTCCGATCAGATCCTGCACCGCCGACACCTTGGCCGAGATGATGATCTTCGATCGCGGCAAGCCGATCTCTTCGGCGCGTTCGGCGGACAACAGCGCCGATTGCACCATGGCTTCGCGCGTCACGTCGCGCGCGTCGATCGGGTGGTTGGATTTCGCGTTCTCGTCCATCAGATGCGTGAGCAGTTCCTGGTCGAGCGAGCCCCAGTTGGCGCCGATGCGCACCGGCTTGTCGTGACGGATCGCGGTTTCGACGATTGCCGCGAACTGCCGGTCCTTCTTTTCCTTGAAGCCGACATTGCCGGGATTGATGCGGTACTTGTCGAGCGCCGCGGCGCAGGCCGGATGATCCGCCAGGAGCTTGTGGCCGATGTAATGGAAGTCGCCGACGATCGGCACGTCGACGTTCATGCGCAGGAGCCGCTCCTTGATGTGCGGCACGGCCGCCGCCGCCGCGTCGCGGTCGACGGTCACGCGCACCAGCTCCGAGCCGGCGCGGGCGAGCGCCGCCACCTGCTGGGCGGTCGCTTCGGCATCGGCGGTGTCGGTGTTGGTCATCGACTGCACCACCACGGGCGCGCCGCCGCCGACGGTGACCTTGCCCACCTTGACGGCGACGGTTCGATGCCTCTCAGCGGGGCCGGAGAATTCCATCATAGAGTGCAGTCCTTTCGGCGATCGGTTCCCCTGGCCCGGGGCCGGGGAATGGCAGAGATATAGCCTCACCGCGGCCGGTTTACGAGGACCAAGCCCAGGGCGACAAGGGCGACCGCGAGCGCAAAAGGCGGGGTCAGCGGCTCATTAAGGACGAGATGGCCGGCCGCCACGCCGAAAAGCGGGGTCAGGAAGGTAAACGCCGACAGCCGGGTGGCCGAATAGCGCACAACCAGCGCAAACCAGACCACATAAGTAACGCTGACGACCCAAACGATCTGGTAGGCCAAGGCGCCCAGCGCCAGCGCCGAGGGCATGGCGTCGATGTGCTCACCGAAGACGAGGGCGCCGACTGCCAACAGGGGCGCCGAAACCACGAGCTGATAGAGCATGGTCTTCTCGGCGCTCACGCGATTGAGCCTGCTCGCCTTGATGACGAGCGTTGTCGCCGCCCAGCCGGCCGCGGCGCCGACCATCATGACATCGCCGAGCATCTGATGCGGATCGGTGGCGGGGGTCGGCAGGCCGAAGGCGATGACGATGCCGACGAAGGACAACAACAGACCGAACCATTGCGAGGGATGGAAGTGATCCCCCGGGATCAGCCAGCGCGATCCGATCACCACGAAGAACGGTGCCAGATAGATAAACAACACCGCCCGCGTCGCCGTCGTCCAAATGAGACCGCGATAGATCAGCAAAAACTCAAACGCGAACAGCGCACCGGCTGCGATCCCCGCCGGCAACGTGCCGTCGCGATTGAAGAGGGGGATGCCGCGCAGCTGTGCCCAGGCGCCGACGAGAACGGCGGCAATGACCGAGCGCGCCGCCGATTGGATCAGCGGCGGGATATCGGGGATGGCGAGCTTGACCGCAACCTGATTGAAACCCCAGGTCAGGCACAGCGCGATGGTCAGCGTTATGGCGAGCGCGTCAAGCGGCCGGGATTGTGGGGAATGAGGCAAAGAGGCTCAGTTCACTTTCAAGGAGGCGGGGCGGGCGGGGTCGTCAGATCGAAAAAGCCCTGACGACGACAGAAAAGCAACGGGCATCATTCGCGGCAATGCGCGCAAATGCCGGCGATTTCGATCACCGGGCTTTTTGGCGCGAAACCGACCGCGCGAGCCGAGGCCTTGAGGGTTTCCGCAACCGCGCCGCCCGGCGCCTCGCCGACCGCACCACAGCGCTCGCAGAGAAAGAACACGACGATGTCGTTATCGGCGTGATTGTGCACGCAGGCCACAAAGGCGTTGCGGCTCTCGATGCGGTGGACGAGACCGTTGTCGCGCAGGAAATCGAGCGCGCGATAAACCGTGATCGGCGCCGGCCGGCCGGGATCGGCCAGCCGCTCGATGATCTCGTAGGCGCCGAGCGGCCGGTGACTGGCAAGCAAAGCCTCGAGCACGTGGCGGCGCATCGGCGTCAGCCGTTGCGCCCGCGCCGTGCACAGCTCTTCGGCGTGGGCGATGGCCGCGGTGGCGCAGCGCCCGTGATCGTGGTCGGGCGCCGGAAAAACCATTTGCGGCATCGTTGTCATCCTTCAGCCGGCGCGCACGGCGCTTGTTTCAGCACAAGGGCTCTCCCGTGCGCATTGTAACGGCTCGACGGGAAATCGCGAAAAGGTGACGCAGCCCCGGATTTTGATGTTGCGCCGCAGCAAGAAGCGTCCCAAATTGCCGCCACTTCGCGCAAAGTCCGGCAGAAATGGGCGCTTTTTCGCTAAAGCGCACCTCTTGAATTGGGGTTTATCATGCTGAAAGGAAAGACCGGCCTCGTCACCGGCTCGACATCGGGTATTGGCCTCGCCATTGCACGCGCGCTGGCCGCCCAGGGCGCCAACATTACCATCAACGGCTTCGGCGACAGCGCTGCGATCGAAAAGGAACGGCTCGGCATCGAAAAGGAATTCGGCGTCAGAGCCTTCTATTCGCCTGCCGACATGACCAAGCCCGCGGAAATCGCCGACATGGTGCATGCCACCGAGCGGACCTTTGGCTCGCTCGACGTATTGGTCAACAACGCGGGTATTCAATACGTCGCGCCGGTCGAGGAATTCCCCATCGAGAAGTGGGACCAGATCATTGCGATCAATCTGTCATCGGCGTTCCACGCGATCCGCGCCGCAGTACCCGGCATGAAGTCGCGCAAGTGGGGTCGGATCATCAGCACCGCTTCCGCGCACTCGCTGGTGGCTTCGCCGTTCAAGGCCGCCTATGTCTCGGCCAAGCACGGGATTGCCGGCCTGACCAAGACCGTTGCGCTCGAAGTCGCGACCATGGGCATCACGGTGAACTGCATCAGTCCCGGCTATGTGTGGACGCCGCTCGTCGAGAAACAAATTCCCGACACGATGAAGGCGCGCGGCATGACCGAGGAACAGGTCAAGCGCGACGTGCTGCTGGCCGCGCAGCCGACCAAGGAATTCGTCACCGTCGACGAAGTCGCCTCGCTCGCCGTCTATCTTTGCTCCGATGCGGCGAGATCCATTACCGGCGCCAACCTTTCGATCGATGGCGGCTGGACCGCGGCATGAAGTGTTGCCGCTGGACGATTTGTCGACCCGCGCAATCGTGAAACAAGCATCGTCATGAAAAATCCTTTCGCCTCGCTGCTGTCCGGTAGAGCCGCGGACGCGCCAGGCGGGCAAAAGACCAAGCGCATCAATCTCGCGCTGCAAGGCGGCGGCGCGCACGGCGCCTTCACCTGGGGCGTGCTGGATCACCTGTTGAGCGACGAGCGCCTCACCGTCGAGGGGATTTCCGGCACCTCCGCCGGCGCGGTCAACGCCGTGATGCTGGCGGACGGCCTGGCGCGCGGCGGCCGCGCCGAAGCACAGAAGCGGCTCGCCGATTTTTGGCGTGCGGTCAGCAGCACCGGCAATCTGCCGGCAGTGCAGCGCGCGGTGATGGAGCGGCTGTTATCGTTCACGCCGCTGGAAGGCACCCCGGTGCAGGCCTGGCTTGATGGCTTGTCGCGCTACTTTTCGCCGTACGACATCAACCCGCTCAATATCAATCCGCTCCAAGACCTAATCGAGCGCTTCGTCGACTTCGAGGCGCTGCGGGCGTTTTCCGAGCTGCAGATCTTTATCTCGGCGACTAACGTGCAGACCGGCCGGGTGCGGATTTTTCCCCGCGAGAAGATTACGGCCGCCGCGGTGATGGCGTCCGCCTGTCTGCCGCTGCTGTTCCGTGCCGTCGAGATCGACGGCGTGCCCTATTGGGACGGCGGCTATCTCGGCAACCCGGTGATCTTCCCGTTTTTTCGCACCACCCAGACTGAAGATGTGCTGGTCGTTCAGATCAATCCGCTGATGCGGCAAGCGACGCCGACCGCGGCCAGCGAAATCATGAACCGCATCAACGAAGTCACGTTTAATTCCTCGCTGCTGGCCGAATACCGCGCCATCGAATTTGTCGCCCGCCTGATCGATCGGGGGCAGTTGCCGCGCGGCACCGGCCCGGGCCAATACCGCCGCGTCAACGTTCATCGCATCGTGCTCGACCGGTTCGGCACTAATTTCGATGCCTTCAGCAAGCTCTCGACCGATTACGATTTCTTCCAAGGGCTGCAAGTCAGCGGCAAGCGCGCGGCGCGGCGCTTCCTCGATGATCATTTCGACGATATCGGCGTGCGCAGTACCGTGGATTTGCGGGCCGAAGCGCAGGCCGAATGGGCATGATAAGCTTAGCGCATGCGTCGAACGAAAATCTCGCCATGGCAAACGTCGCGCCGCTGCTGACCGCTGAAGTCGGCTCCGCCCGGCTTGAGATTTGTATTGCCGATATCACCACGCTTGCGCTTGACGCGATCGTCAATGCGGCGAACCGCACGTTGCTCGGGGGCGGCGGCGTCGATGGCGCCATCCATCGCGCGGCAGGACGGGAATTGCTCGCCGAGTGCCAAACCCTCGGCGGCTGCGAGACCGGTCGGGCAAAGATCACGCGCGGCTATCGGCTGCCGGCGAAGCATGTGATCCACGCGGTCGGTCCAGTCTGGAGCGGCGGCGGCAAGGGCGAAGAGGATCTGTTGGCATCCTGCTATCGCACCGCGCTCGATCTTGCCGCGGCGCATCGGCTGGCGTCGGTCGCATTTCCGGCGATCTCGACCGGGATTTATCGATTCCCGCCCGATCGTGCGGCGCGAATCGCCGTGGGCACCGTGGCTTCGGAATTGGCGGCGTCGCCGCAGGGCCTCGATCTGGTGGTGTTCTGCTGCTTCGCCCAGGAAGCGGCCAATCATCACATGGCGGCCTTCGCCGAACTGGGGCTCGCTTGACGCCAGCGCCGCAGTTGGCGGCGGAATGATCTCCTTGCAATGCTGCCTTGCGCCAGAGGCGGTACAAAATCATAAGCCACCTTATATTATGCTGGCTGCTTAAAGAATCACCAGCTAGGGGCGCCATTATGCCACCGTTCTCGCTTAACCGCGAATTTGCTTTTATTCTCAATGATGTAGCTCGCCTTTTGCGTACCTACGCCGATCATCGAGCGGCGCAGTTCGGAATCACGCGCGCCCAGTGGGTGGTTCTGGTGCGGGTCCAGCGTTCCGAAGGCCTCAACCAATCGGAACTTGCAGAAATCCTCGATTTGCAGCCGATCACGCTCACGCGGCTACTCGACAAGCTCTGCGATAGCGGCCTCATCGAACGTCGGCCGGATCCCGCGGACCGCCGCGCCAAGCGGCTGTTCCTGACTGCGGCGGCGCGACCTCTACTCGAACGGCTCGCCGTCCTCGGCGAGGAAACGATGGCGAACACGCTCGCCGGCGTGGAGTCTGAAGGCGTCGAGCAAATGGTCTCCAAGCTTGCCATCGTGAAGGACAATTTGCGCCGGCTGATTCAGCACCGCGGTAGCGACGGCACGGCCGGGGAACGGCGCTATGGCTGAAGCCCTTCGCAAATCCGTGCCGCCGCGTGACGAAGCGCCGGAGACTCCCAGGCCGGTCGCACCGGCCGTTGCGCCAGACAAGCGCTCTCGTGAGCGGACCGCCGCCGCCGACAAGGTACGCCAGCTGAGACGGCGGCAGCGGGTGCGCTGGCCGCTGTTTGCGCTGCTGCCGCTTGTCCTCATCGCCGGCGGCTATTGGTATGTCACCGGCGGCCAGGTGATGTCGACGGACGATGCCTATGTCAACGCCGAGAAGGTCGGCATCTCGACTGACGTCTCCGGCATCGTGCAAGACGTCGACGTTATCAACAATCAGTACGTGACGGCGGGGCAGATTCTCTATCGCCTCGATCCCCGGCAGTTCCAGATCGCTGTCGCCAACGCCAAAGCCAACCTGGCGCAGGTGGCGCTCACCCTCGATGCGATGAAGCAGGACTATAAGCGTATGCTGAGCGACGTCGCGGCCCAGCAGGCGCAGGTCGATCTCGATCAGACAAATTATAACCGCGCGGAGATGCTGCTGCACAACGGCGCCGGCACGCAAGCGACCTACGACCAGGCGAAATACGCGCTGCAAACCGACACCAGCAAGCTGCAGTCCTTGCGGGAACAGGCGCAGGTGCAGCTGGCCCGGCTCGGCGGCAACGCGGACACCCCGACCACGGAGCTGCCGCAATATTTGCAGGCGAAAGCGCAGCTCGACGAAGCCGAGCGCCAGCTTAACGACACGGTGGTCAGGGCGCCGTTCTCGGGGATTGTGACCGACGTGCCCGCCACCGCGCCCGGCCGCTATCTCGCCGCCTCGACCACCGCCTTCTATCTGGTGGATACCGATCACGTCTGGGTCGATGCGCAGCCGAAAGAGACGGAACTGACCCACGTGCGCGCGGGCCAGCCGGCCACGGTGACGGTCGACACCTATCCGAACGCGGTGTGGCAGGCGACCGTTCAGAGTATCAGCCCGGCGGCGGCGCAGGAGTTCTCGCTGCTGCCGGCGCAGAACACCAGCGGCAATTGGGTGAAAGTCGTGCAACGCGTGCCGATGCGCATTCGCCTCGACACTAGCGACAAGACGCTGCCGCCGTTGCGCGCCGGCATGAGCGTCGTGGTCAATGTCGATACCGGGCATGCACGCGGCTTTCCGGACTTCCTCACGTCCTGGTTCGGCGGCGGCCCGCGAGGCAAGTGATGGCCTCCGACTCCGCGCTAGCAGGCGGGGGTAATCGCGCGGCGATCACCGTCTGTGTGATCCTTGCCACGCTGATGCAGGCGCTCGACACCACTATCGCCAACGTCGCGCTGCCCTACATGCAGGGCAGCGTCTCGGCGAGCCAGGACGAGATCGACTGGGTGCTGACGTCCTATATCGTGGCGGCCGCGATCATGACGCCGCCGACCGGCTTTCTCGCCAGCCGGTTCGGCATCAAGCGACTGTTTCTGGTCTCCGTCGCCGGCTTCACCATCGTCTCGATGCTGTGCGGCGCCGCGCAATCATTGACGGAAATCGTGGTGTTCCGGGTGCTGCAAGGCGCGTTCGGCGCGGCGCTGGTTCCGCTCTCGCAAACCGTTCTGCTCGGCGCCTATCCGCGCGAGCGGCAGGGATTTGCCATGGCGCTGTTCGGGGTCGGGGTCATGGTCGGCCCCGTGTTCGGTCCGGTTCTCGGCGGCTGGCTGACCGAGAACTACAGCTGGCGCTACGTCTTCTACATCAATCTGCCGATCGGCATCATTGCGCTGCTCGGCATGATGGTTTTTCTGCCGGACTCCCAGCGCCACGCCGGCCAGAAGCTGGATTGGTTCGGCTTCGGCACCTTGAGTCTCGCCGTCGGCGCGCTTCAGCTCATGCTCGATCGCGGCGAAATCAAGGATTGGTTCAATTCCGGCGAGATCGTCATCGAGGCGATCGTCATGGCCTCGGCGCTTTATCTGTTTCTTGTGCACACCTTCACCGCCGACAAGCCCTTTGTCAGACCGGCACTGTTCCGCGATCGCAATTTCACGACCGGCACGCTGTTCATGGCCGTGGTCGGGCTGACGCTCTACGCGTCGATGGCGCTGCAGCCGCCGTTCTTGCAGGAACTCATGGACTATCCGGTCTCTGCCGCCGGCATCGTGATGGGACCGCGCGGCATCGGCACCATGATTTCAATGCTGATTGTCGGGCGCCTGGTCGGCCGGATCGACACCCGCCTGTTGCTGGGCTTCGGTCTTGCGGTCACGGCGTGGTCGTTCTACGCGATGACCGGTTGGACGCCGGACGTGTCGCGGGAGACGATTATCGGTGTCGGATTCATTCAGGGTGCCGGGCTTGGCTTCCTGTTCGTGCCGCTGAGCACCGTGACGCTGGCGACGCTATCGCCGCAGCACCGCACCGAAGGCGCCGGCTTTTACAATCTCTCGCGCAACATCGGCTCGAGTATCGGCATTTCGATCGTGAACGCGCTGTTGACGCGCAACACCCAGATCAATCACGCCGAAATCGTTGCGCACGTCACCGCCGTCAACCGCGGGTTCGAAGACCCGACGATCGCGCATTTCTGGAATCCGCTGACGGCATCCGGGCGCGCCGCGCTCGACGCCGTCATTACCCGGCAGGCGCAGATCATCGCCTTCATCGACGATTACAAGCTGTTGATGATCGCGACGCTGGCCGTGCTTCCGCTGCTCTTGATCTTCAAGCCGAAATACGGCGGCGCACCGGGGCAAATCCCGATTGCCGATTGAAGCAGACGAGCGGCGGCTTATGCCGCCGCTCGCGCCTGCCGCCGCTTGTTCGCAGCGAGACTATTCCCCGGCGGCAGCGGCTTGGCCCTCGCCGCCCTCCGCCTTCTGCTTGGCCTCGAGGTCTTCGCCGGTCGCCTGATCGACGGCCTTCATCGATAGCCGCACCTTGCCGCGCTCGTCGAAGCCGAGCAGCTTGACCTTCACCTTGTCGCCTTCCTTGACGACATCGGTGGTCTTCTGCACCCGGCGCGGCGCCAGCTGGCTGATGTGTACGAGGCCGTCCTTGGCGCCGAAGAAATTCACGAAAGCGCCGAAGTCCATGACCTTGACGACGGTACCGTCGTAAACGTGCCCGACCTCCGGCTCCGAGGCGATCGATTTGATCCAGTTGATCGCCGCCTTGATCGATTCCGCCTTGGCCGAAGCGATCTTGATCGTGCCGTCGTCCTGGATGTCGATCTTGGCGCCGGTCTTCTCCACGATCTCGCGGATCACCTTGCCGCCGGAGCCGATCACTTCGCGGATCTTGTCGACCGGGATCTGCATGATCTCGATACGCGGCGCATGCTCGCCGAGCTCGGCGCGGTGCTGGGTGATCGCCTTGCTCATCTCGCCGAGGATGTGCAGGCGGCCGTCCTTGGCCTGGCCCAGCGCGACCCGCATGATCTCTTCGGTGATGCCGGCGATCTTGATGTCCATCTGCAGCGAGGTGACGCCGCGCTCGGTGCCGGCCACCTTGAAGTCCATGTCGCCAAGATGGTCCTCGTCGCCGAGGATGTCGGAGAGCACCGCGTAGCGCTTGTCTTCGAGGATCAGCCCCATGGCGATGCCGGCGGTCGGCCGCTTCAGCGGCACGCCGGCATCCATCAGCGCCAGCGAGGTGCCGCAGACGGTCGCCATCGAGGAGGAGCCGTTCGATTCGGTGATCTCCGACACGATGCGGATGGTGTAGGGAAATTCCGTCTTTTCCGGCAGTACCGGGTGGATGGCGCGCCACGCCAGCTTGCCGTGGCCGATTTCACGCCGGCCGGGCGCGCCGATGCGTCCGGTCTCGCCGACCGAGAACGGCGGGAAGTTGTAGTGCAGCAGGAACGATTCCTTGTAGGTGCCCTGCAGCGCGTCGATCCACTGCTCGTCCTCGCCGGTGCCCAGCGTCGCCACGACCAGCGCCTGGGTTTCGCCGCGCGTAAATAGAGAGGAGCCGTGAGTGCGCGGCAGCACGCCGACCTCGGCGACGATCGGGCGCACGGTCTTGACGTCGCGGCCGTCGATGCGCGTGCCGGTGTCGAGAATGTTCCAGCGCACGATCTTGGCTTCCAGCTCCTTGAAGACGCCGGCCACCTGCAGCTTCGGAAATTTCTCCGCGCCTTCGAGTGAGAAATGCCCGATGACCCGCTCTTTAACGGCTTCGACGGCATTGTGCCGCGCCATCTTGTCGGGGATGGCATAGGCGGCGCGCAGCTCCTTCTCGACCAAGCCGAGCATCTCTTTCTCGAGCGACGCATTGTCGGGCAGCGTCAGCTCGCGCGGCTCCTTCGCCGCCTTCTCGGCGAGCTTGATGATGGCGTCGATCACCGGCTGGAAATGCCGGTGGCCGAACATCACGGCGCCGAGCATGATGTCCTCGGACAGTTCCTTGGCCTCCGATTCCACCATCAGCACCGCGTCCTGCGTGCCGGCGACGACGAGGTCGAGCTGGCTTTCCGACATCTCGTCGATCTGCGGGTTGAGCACGTATTCGTTGTTGATGAAGCCGACGCGGGCGCCGCCGACCGGTCCCATGAACGGCGCGCCCGAAAGCGTGAGCGCCGCGGAAGCCGCGACCATCGCCACGATGTCGGGGTCGTTTTCCAGATCGTGCGACAGCGTGGTGATGATGACCTGGGTATCGCAACGCCAGCCGTCGGCGAACAGCGGCCGGATCGGCCGGTCGATGAGCCGCGAGGTCAACGTCTCCTTTTCGGTCGGCCGGCCCTCGCGCTTGAAATAACCGCCGGGAATGCGGCCCGCCGCGTAATATTTTTCCTGGTAGTTGACGGTCAGCGGCAGGAAGTCGATGCCTTCCTTCGGCTGTTTGGCGGCGACCACGGTCGCGATGACGGTGGTGTCGCCGTAGGAAGCGAACACCGCTCCGTCGGCTTGGCGTGCGAGTCTGCCGGTCTCTAGCGTGAGCTTGCGGCCACCCCAGTCAAGTTGCACACGATGAATGTTGAACATTGCGATTGTCTCTCATGGTTTTCGCGAAAAGTGCGAAAGCCATAAGCAAGACGGCGAGACGCTGTCGGCGCAGCACGGGTGCTGTCAAGCTGCCAGCGTCTGGCGATCCTGCCATGGCCTCCGGACCTTCCCTTGATGTGGACGGACAATTGCCCGTCGCTCCAATCGGCAGTAGTGCTGCCGCACTTGTGAGCGGGCGCCTCTTGCGCTCCGCCACGGAACGCGCGGGGTCTCCCGCGCGCAAACTTTTCAACGGCGGATACCCAGCCGTTCAATCAACTCCTTATAACGCCCCTCATCCGTGCGCCGAAGATAGTCAAGAATCTGGCGCCGCTGCGACACGAGCTTTAAGAGCCCGCGCCGCGAGTGGTTGTC
>Ga0316363_10001321_pt1 | contig 22500 bp, 17 predicted proteins | sample Sb_taG_3_FD_200459 | JGI IMG/M metagenome (GOLD analysis project Ga0316363, IMG submission 200459) | Peat soil microbial communities from Weissenstadt, Germany - Sb_50d_a_PC metaG (v2) (version 2) | ecosystem: Environmental > Terrestrial > Soil > Wetlands > Peat | place: Germany: Weissenstadt...
GAATGCGCATGTGCCGATCACTCCGCCAACGCCACAAAGTCAATCCAGCCATGCAGCTGAGCGCACAGCTGCGTGACCACGGAATGGGATTGCACCCATGGGAAAGTGTCCTTGCCATGAGGTTCCGTTGCCGGCCGGCTTGACGGCCCGCTCCTGCGGCGAGGGGTGGCGGTGCAGGTGCGCGTCTGAGCCGTCCGGCTGACCTGCCGCTCGTTCGGCGCAGGTGTTATTACCCCGGCAAGAAAGTGCCGCACACAAGCCCGAAGCACCAGCGAGAGGACACAAGCCCGACGCGCCAGCGAGGGGAAGCCGACATCCCTCGCTGGCGCGTCGGGCTTGTGTGACCAACTTCCTTGCCGGGGTAATACGATAACACCACCGTTTTCGCTTCGGGAAAGGGCGCACACATGGCGAGCAACATCGTGGAAGTCGCGGGCACCCTGCGGGACGACGGCACGCTGGTGCTGGACGCAAGGCCGAACCTGCCGCCGGGCCGGGTGCGGGTCACGGTGCGGCCCGTGCCGGATTATAAGGAAACGGAGATCTGGAAATTCTTTGAACAGGTTCGGGCCGAGCAACAAGCGCGCGGCTTCGCACCCCGCTCGCGCGAAGAGATCGACGCCGACCTCGCCGCCGCCCGTCCGGAGGACGAGGGGCGCATGCGAGAGATCGAGCGGATTCACGAGGAATGCGAGCGACGGCAACGGGAGCCGCGCGGGGCCGGGCCGCCATGATGGTGTACCTGGATACGAACATCGTCATCTACGCCATCGAGTCCGACCCATCGTTCGGCGTGCAGGCTCAAGTGCGGATCGCCACCGCCCGGGCGGCCGGCGACACGTTGCTGGTTAGTGATCTGACGCGAATGCGCGCTGCCGTCCCGCGGGCCGGGCAGGAAGTTCGGCAGTTTCTCGACGGCGGGCCCCAGGTCGTGCAGCCGCCGCCGGCCGTTTCGGGACAGGTCCGTCTCAGCCGAAGCCACGGCCGCGCGGGTCCACGTCGAAGGGGTTCGAGAGCGCGAACACACCGGGGAAGTCGAACGCGTCCAGTTGGTACCGGCCACACGCGTTGATTGCAAAATGGCTGAACGTCGCCACGCCGTTCACGGCCGTTGCCTGCACCACGCTGCCCGGACTGAAGCCCGCCGGCCCCGTGGTCGCGACGGGGATCAGCACCAGGTTCACCACCACTCCGTTCAGCCGGTTGCCGAACTGGTCTACCGCCAGCACCTGGAACGGCGCCAGCCAGCCGTTGACCGGCGCTTGGCCCGGTTGGGACAGGAATACCAACCGGGCGGGGATCCCTTGCCGCGCCGCCGGCGAGGTGAACCGATACTGCCAGCTCTCCACGTCGGCGATGGTGCTCAGACCGCCCGTCGCGCCGGTGAAGCCGACGCAGGCAACGCTGCCGCCGACCAGCGCTGGAATATTCACCTTGTAGGATGTGGTAAACGTGTCGCCCGTGGACGTGTCCGCGATCGTCTCCGTCAGCGTGACGCCGTCGTAGGCGAGCGTGACCTTGAACGCGTCCTGGCTGTGCAGGTCGATGCCGGTGCTGCTCAGATCGACCAGGACGTCGCCCGGGCCGGAGGGGGTCAAGGGCGGGTCGCCGTTGACGAACAGGCCGGTCGAGTCAATCCCCTCGCCGGTGTTGTTGTACAGGTCGAACTTGATGGCGATGCTGTTGAGGATGGCCAGGCCGTTGGCGGCCCCCTGGCGCGCGGCGCCGAATAGGTCCGTGCCATAGCCGAGACCGCCGCCGGCCGATCCCAGGTCCGCCGGACCGTTCCCCTGGATGACGAAGGCCATGCCATCCGCCATGGGGGTGGTGCCGTCATGCAGGCGGAAGGTGAAGGCCGTGGTGAAGGTCGCGACCGCCACCCGGCTCGTCGTGAAAACGCCGCCCGCCTCGGCGAAGCCCCCGTCCGTGAGCCGGGCCACGGTGCCGGCGAAGCCGGCGCTGCCGGTGGCGGTGAGGTCGCCGGAGTTGGCAAACCCCGCCGAGTGGTCCACCATGACGGCCTGCCCGGGCGTGCCGACGATGACAGAACTCACGTCGGACAGACTGACGCCGCTGGGACCGACCGACAGCAGCCGGTAGTAATAGGTCCCGGCGGCGAGCTTGCTGTCGGTGTAGGCCATCGCGTTCGGGTCCAGCGTGGCGATCGTCGTGAAGTTGAGCCCGTCCGCGGATCGCTGGACCGAGATGCGGGGTTGATTGTAGGCGTTGATCGTCCAGGCGAGCTGGATGTCCGAAGTGTGGGCGTCGTGGGACCGCACGTCGGTCACCTTCAGACCGCTCGGCGCCGCCGGCACCAGGTCCTGGGTGGTGGGGTGATAGGTCCACTTCAGAACGTCCGCCGTCGTGGTCAGCGAGTCGGTGCCGGCGCCGAAGCCGGCGTAGGCGACGGCGCTGCCCACCAGGGCGGGGATGTCCACCTCGTAGGTCGTGCCGAAGCTGGCGTTGGTCGTCAGGTCCGTGATCGTTTCGGAAAGCGTGGACCCGTCATAGGTCAAGAACACCTTGAACGGGTCGCCGCTGTGGAGATTGATGCCGGTGGACGACAGATCGATGCTGGACTCGCCCGGCGCTTGCGCGACGGTGGGGCTGTCCCCGTTGAAGAACAGGCCGGTCGAGTCGCTCCCTTCCCCGGCGTTGTCGAAGAGGTCGAACTTGACGGCCACGCTGTTGCGAATCGTTTGATAGCCCAGCCCGCCGCCGGAGAACCCCAGGGCCGCCGGGCTATCGTTCTGAAGGATGAAGGAGAGCCCGTCGGCGACGGCATTCGACATCTGGAAAGTGAATGTGGTGGCGAAACTGCGGACGTCCACCTTCTGGGTCGCGAAGACGGTCCCCGCCTCATTCCCCCCGCCGTCCGTGAGCCGGGCGACCCCGTTGGTAAAAGTCGCGCTGCCGTTGGCGGTCAGGTCGAGGGCGGTGGCGAAGCCCGCGGCATGGCTCACCACGACCGCCTCGCCGACCGTGACCTCGACGGTATTGGAGAACGCCGTCTCGCGGTCCACGTCGAAGCCTTCCACCCGATACGCGTAAACGCCGAGAGGCAGGTTCCCGTCGGAGAACGTGGTGCCGCCGCCGGCGGCGACGTTGCCCACCGTCGTGAAGTGGACGCCGTCCGCGGACCGTTGGATGCCGTAATGGTCGTCGGCCGTGGGGGTCCAGGAGAGGGCCACCAGCGCCGGGCCGACGCCGGTCACCTGCAAGACGGCGGGAGCAATCGGCGTCACGGCGCTCGCAATATTGGACTCGGAATCTCCCTTGGCGTTCGAGGCCACCACCTCGTAGAAGTACCGGGTGGAAGGCACCAGCCCCGTGTCCGTGTAGGTCGTCGCGGCGCGATTCAGCTGGGCGATGAGCAGGAAGTTGCCGGCGCCCCCGTCGGACCGATAGATGTTGATCGTGCGGGCGTTGGTCGCGTGGTTGGTCCAGTTTAGCGTGATCGAGGACCCGTTGACCGTGAGGCCGAGGCCCGTGGGGGCCGCCGGCTTGCTCGTGGCCGCCGACAGCAGGCCGAACACGTACAGGCCGGTCTGGGTGCCGACGTAGACCTTGCCGTTGGCGATGGTCGGCGTCATGAACTTGTCGGCGTTGCCCAGCTGATCGAGCAGGCCCAGCTGGCTGCTGTTGTACAGCTCCTGGAGGGTGGTGGCGTCGTAGGCGTGCAGGACGGCCGGCCCGCTGTTCGGGTGCCCGCCGGTGCCGTTGAGGGACGTATCCACGACCCAGACGATGCCGTTCCTGGTGCCGTTGGCCGAGACGCTCGGCGTGGCGCCCGGGAAGCCGAACGTCTGGGTCGTCTCGGCGAATGGTGCGGTCGAGAGCTGACCGTCGGACAGGGTGAAGGACTTCAGCACGTCGTCCGAGCCCATGTAGTAGATGAGTTGCCGGCTGCCGTCGTTGAAGTAGGCGGGCGTGCCGTAGGAACCGCCGTTGACCGTGTTGTCGGGCAGGACCTGCACGACGTTGTCGCTGCTCGAGCTGAACCCGCCCATGTCGTCGCGGTTGATCAGGTAGACCCGGCCCGTCTTGCCGGTCTGCACCAGCAGGTGCGCCGGGCCGGACGTCTGGTCGGGCAGCAGCATCACCCCGCCGGAGCCCTGGTCCAGATCGACGTTGCTCAGCGACAACTCGTCGTGGGGGGTGAAGGAGTCCAGCACCGGCAGCTGGCCGTCGCTTCCCGGCTTGGGAGACACCTTCTCCACGCTCATGGCATAATCCGGGCCGGACGTGCCATTCTGGATGGTAAAGGTGATCCCGTCCGCCATCGGGTTCGTGCCCTGCCGCATGTCGAAGGTAAACGTGGTGGTGAATTTGGCGACATTGACCCGCGCGTTAGTGAAAATGCTCCCCGCCTCGCTGAAGCCCCCGTCGGTGAGCTGGGCGGAGTTGTTGGCGAAGGTCGCACTGCCGTTGGCGGTCAGGTCGCCGTTGCTGCCGAAGCCGCCGGAGTGGTCGATGACCGTGGCGGTTCCGTTGTTGTACGTCCACGACTGCACGTCCTGGACCGAGGTCAGTCCGCCCGTCCCGCCGGTAAAGCCGACGTAGGCCGTGCCGCCGCCGACAGAAGAGGTCGCCAATGCGATTATTGGCATTCGGGTTGATCGGCCCTTGTCGGGAACGCCCTCCGGAGACGCACTCGCTTTCATCCATTGTATCGTCCTGATCTCTTTCGGTGTCTCCGGCCCGCTGCCGGCCTGTTGGGGGATGTGCGGCCCTGGCCGGAGAAAATCTTGCGCAAGTATCCCATCTTGTCTTGACATCGCAAATTGCCCGAATTACAACATAGCTGATCTTGACGAGGCGCGGGGCTAACGAGTAGCGGGCGCTTCCTTGCCAGGCCGTGAGAGGTTTACGGCCGCACATCGATATCTGATTCCAGGATGCGCGCATGCCCCCCCCGAACCCCCGGCGTCGCACTCGGGGCCGGGGAGATAGCGCTGCCGCGCCGCCCGCGGAGTCGCCTCATCCGACCGCGTCAGCGCCTCGTCCCCCTCGCCCTGAGGAGCCCATCATGCCAGACACACCCGAGCCGCCCGCCCCGGCGACGCCGGCCGTCGCGCCGCCCACCCCAGCCCCCGCCGCGCCCGGGCCCAAGGTCCGGGCCTGGGACTCATCCACTGCGCCCCCGCGCGAGCGCCGCTCCGCGAGCACCATTCAGCCCGCGCGCCTCGGCCCCCAGGGGCTCGACCTCCCCGACGAGCTGCGCGAGGCCAAGCGACAACTCGTCAGCGCACTCAACTTCGCCGACCACGTCCGCGCGCGCTCCCAGGCGGCGACGCGGGTGGACCGCCGGCTCGGGCTGGAAAACATCGTCGGCGTCTACATCGGCAGCAAACTATTCGCCGGCCGCCCGACCGGCGAGAAGGCCGTGGTCGTGGAGGTCCTGCAGAAGTCCGGCAACGCCAAGCGCATCGATCCCTACTACAACATCCCGCCCGAGTTACGGGTCGGGGACAAGACCTACCCGACCGACATCGTGCAGGTGGCGGGCGACATCAAGGCCCAGGGCTTCACCGGGCTCGAATTGCCCAAAGCCCATTGCGGCGCTTCGATCGGGCGAGAAAAGGATGGCACGACGGGGACGATGGCGTGCATGCTCATCGTGGACAACAACGCCTACATCCTGAGCAACAATCACGTGCTGGCGGCCGTCAACCAGGGCGCCCAGGGCGACTTCATCGTGCAGCCCGGCCCGGCCGACACCGCCGTGTCGAACACGCGGCGGATCGCGGTGCTCGACGGCGGCAAGATCGCCCGCTTGAACCTGGCCAACTTCGCCAACGCGAGCGTACCGTTCTCCCCGGTGGACGCCTCGTTGGCGCTGGTGGACTACGACCTCGTGAGCTGGACGCACCATACCTTCACCATCCAAAACCTGTTCGTGGCGCCGGACGACCCCGGCCTGAACGCCGTCAAGAAGGAAGGCCGGACCACGGGCCTGACCACCGGCCGGGTCACCGGCGTTGACGGTGACCACTGGGTGAGCTACGAGGGCAACGTGTTCGCCCACTTCAGCAACATGCTCGTCATTGAGGGGAACGGGGGGCTGCCCTTCAGCCAGGCGGGCGACTCCGGGTCGCTGATCGTCAGCGACCCGGAGAACATTCCCGTGGCGCTGCTCGTCGCCGGCCAGGGCAACCAGACCTACGCCAACCCGATCAAGGACGCCCTCGACTTCTTCAACGTCGATAAGTTTGTCACAAAGAAGGAAGACCTTAACTGACGTCCGCCCCGGCCCGGGCTCCCGCCCGGGCCGGGGGCGTCGGTTGCACCCCGCCTCCGGCCCGCCTAGACTGAGAGGTGGATGACTGGCAGGGCGCCCCAGCAAAGAGAGGTGCGACCGTGAGCGACCCCATCGAACAAGTCTCTACTCGTGAACAGCTGCGTGAGGCGCGCGACAAGCACCTGGGGGCGCTGCAACGGCTGGGCAGTTACACGGGGAGCGAGGTGAGTCACGGCCAGGGTGCCCCACGGCTCGTCATCGCCTATGATCCTCTCACCCCGGAGGTGAAGCGGGCGGTGCTCGACCTGCTGTCCGGGTACCCCGTGGATGTCGTGGAAAGGCCCATGGCCCGTGCCCAGGCGGTCCGGCCGGGAGGGTGAGACCGGTCCCGTGCGTCGCGCCGGCCCTGCGGCCTGCGTAAGTTGTGAGGGCGCCGCGCCGGGCCGTTCGTGCCGGACCCGCCGGACCGAGGTTGAGTCCCCCCGCGTAGGCATTACACTCAAGATCGAGGGGCGTGCCCTTGGAGGCCGCATGAGGTCGCGTCCCGAGAACACCACCAGACGGAGGTGCATCATGCGGAAGACGGTCATGTGGCTTGCCGGGGCCGCGCTGGCGGCGGTCTTTCTGGTACCGGGCCGGGCCAGCGCCTGGCACCCCCACTACCGCGCCGCCGTGGCGAGCGGTTACTACGCGCAGGGTCAGGCCGTCAGCGCCCAGGGCCTGGGCCAGTTCTTGCCGCTGATCAACTGGGGCCTTCAGGGCCTTCAGTTGCTCGACCAGGGGGGGACTCCCATCCACCTGAACCTGCAGCCGAATCCGACGCCGACGCCCCCCCAGATCACCATCGACAAGGCCACGATGGACCAGCTCGACAATTCGCTGACTCGCCTGAACACCCTGAAAAAGGCGTTGCCTTCGCCGCCGCCCGAGTGAGGCGACGGGTGCGCCCCCCGGTCTCCCGCAATCCCCGGATCCCGCGCGGCTTGCCTGTGCCGCGCGGGGTCCGGCCTTTTCCCAGGTTGGCCGGCAATTGCGTAAACTCTGTCCCCCGGCCGGACGATGCTAGTGACAGGCTTCCGTCCACGCCGTGTACCGTCTCCGTCGCTGCGGACTACCCAGCTTCCCAGGCGCCTTCTGTAAAGGATCCGTTCATGTTGCGTCCCCTCGCGACCTCGCTCCTCACCGCGGGATGGCTGCTGTCGGTCTGCGCCGCGGGCTGGGCAGACTGCAAAGACTGCAAGGACGCCACCGGCTCGGCCCCCGCCCCCGCGGAGAGTTGCCCCACCCCGGCTTGCCCGCCGACCATTATCGTTGAGACGACTCCCCAGAACATCTACCTCCAGGCGCCCCCCTGCGGCGCGGAGCGGGGCGGCCCGATCAAGCGCGTCTGCTGGAACCACTGCTGCGCCCAGCCGCAGGTCGTGCCGGCGGTACAGTACACCACGTCGCAAGCCGTGTCGGTCCCGGCGATGTCCGTCGCACCGGCATTCGCCATGCAGCCGGCGCCCGCCTACTCGCTGGCGCCCGCGCCCGCCTTCTCGCTGGCGCCCGCGCCCGCCTTCTCGCTGGCGCCCGCGCCCGCCTTCTCGCTGGCGCCCGCGCCCGCCTTCTCGCTGGCGCCCGCGCCCGCCTACTCGCTGGCCCCGCCCGCGGCACCCGCCTTCTCACTGGCGCCGGCCGCGGCGCCCGCCTTCTCGCTGGCGCCCTCGGCCTCCCAGGCTCTGAACGTCCCGGTCACCCTGACGCTGAGCGCGGCGCAGGGTACGGCCAGCGCCGCCGAAAGCGTCGGGAAGGCGAATCTCGGTGGCGGCACGGGAGGGACCGGGGGCACGAGTTCGAGCGATGTGTCCACGGCGATCAACAAGCTCTCCCAGTCCGTGGACCTGCTCACCAGCATCGCCGAGAATCATGAAGGCCGCATCAAGAAGTTGGAGCAACTCCTCAGCGACCAGAAGAAGGCCATCGAAGACCCCGTGACTGGGCTCAAGGCCTTGAAGGCGCAGCTGGACAATAAGGTGGACAAGCCGATGAAGCCGGCCGGTCAGTGACCGCGAGCGACCCCTCCTCACGCGGGTGGTACGGACGCACGCCCGCGCCGCACACGGGCCTGGAACTGCCCTCTCGCGTCCCGGCAACGGACACGAGCGGGCAGTTTTCCGTTGACGGCCGCCCTTCCCTCACTTCCCCTCCGAACTCCACGCCCTTCGGCCCCCCAACCCGGCCTTCAGGCACGTGCGACCGGCCATGCGGCCGCCGGCAAGGATTTTGTGGTTTGTATCACTCGGGCGCTTTGCTTTTCCGATATGGACTTTACGGGCGATACGGATGAAACCGCGCGGCCCTTTCGTGGCGCGGCCGTTTTCCTCGGGAGGGATGCCCATGCGCCGCTGGCCGTTGTTTGCGCTGCTGACCGCCGCAATGGGCTGCCACGCGCCCTTTGGCAGGCACTGCGAGCCCTGCCCTTCCGAGTGCTCGGTCAGCTGCACGACCGCGCCGGAGCAACCCTGCCCGGCGGAGACCCGGCCTGACCCCTGTCCCGCGCCAGAGAACCCCTGTCCGCCGGAATGTCCGCCCGCCGCCCCGCCATGCGGCAAGGCGCCGCCGCCGCCGGCCCCGTGCCCGCCTCCCCAGATGGTGGAGAGGGTGGAAGCGCCGCCGCCGCAAACGATCCGCGTCAGAGTCCCTCCGCCGCAGGTGAACGTGTACACGGAGGCGGCGCCGCCTCCGCCTCCGGCCCAGCAGGTGCTGCCGCAGATGGCGCCCGCGCAGATGGTCACCGGGCAGCAGATGATGATAATGGCGCCTCAGTTTGCGACGTCCGCCTCCGCGGCCCAGTCGGTCCCGGTCGGCCGGGCCCGCCCTGGAATCACGTTCGATTTCTTCAGATTGCCGATCCCTTACCCGCGCCTGATCGCCGTGCCGACCACGCCGGAGGTGACCACGATCCCCATGGCCCAGTCCGTCGTGGCCCTGCAACCCCAAGCGACCGCGTTCGCGCTCCCCATGCAGGCCCAGGCGATGGTGCCAGTGCAGGCCCAGGCCGTCATGCCGGTGCAGGCCCAGGCCGTCATGCCAGTGCAGGCTCAGGCCGTCATGCCAGTGCAGGCTCAGGCCGTCATGCCGGTCCAGGCGCAAGCCGTCATGCCAGTCCAGGCCCAGGCCTTCATGCCGGTCCAGGCCCAGGCGATGGCCCCGGTGCAGGCGCAAGCCGTGATGCCGGTGCAGGCCCAGGCCGTCGCGCCGGCGCAGACAGTCATGGTGCAGCAGGCCATGCCCGCCCAGGCGTTGATCCCACAGCAGATGGCGCCCGCCCAGGCCGTGACCTCGATGTGCCCGCCCTGCCCGCTCAGGACTCTGACACTTCAGGAGGCGGAAGAGATCTGTCGCCAGCTGCAACAGTACAAGGCCGCGACAGGGCAGAAGTAGCACGGCCGGGACGGCTGTCAAGGGACACGAACCTTTAGAAACGGTAACGACAATGACTTTGCCGCTTGCGGCTTCGCAATGGTCCCTGCGAAGCCGCAAGCGGCAAAAGCGTTTGCGGCATTCTCGCGACTCGCGGCAACCTGCTGCTTGCCTGCCCCGCATGCCGCGGCGATAATAGCGTCGCCGCCCGCGCCCGCTCCTACCGATTCCCCGCAGCCTTTGGAGGACCACCCATGCGAAGCCTCGTCCCCGCCGCGACCGCCTTGCTGGTCGCCGCCGGCGCGCTCGTCGCCCAGGACAAGGAGAAGCCGCCGCACACCGCCCCCGAGAAGGACGCCATCGCCAAACTCGCCAAACTCAACGTCATCGTGCAGGACAGAGCGCAGAACGACGCGCACGTCGAGGTCTCCTACCTGCAGAAAGACGCGAAGTTCTCCGACGACTTCCTCACCCCGCTCAAGGACCTCAAGACGTGCCTCGTCCGCGTCGATCTCAAGACGCAAGACGTCACCGACGCACAGGTTCTGCACCTGAAGGACCTGACGAACCTCACGTGGCTGAACCTGTCGCAAACCAAAATCACCGACAAGGGCCTCGAGCAGCTCAAGGGACTGACGAACCTCGAGTACCTGAACCTGTACGGCAACGCCGGCATCACCGACGCCGGGCTGGTCCACCTCGAAGGGATGAAGAAGCTGAAGAACCTTTACCTGTGGCAGACGAAGGTGACCGAGCCGGCGGCGGCGAAGCTGAAGAAGGCGCTGCCCCAGTGCGACATCAACCTCGGCCTCGAGGCCGAGAAGCCCCCGGAGAAGCCCGCCGAGAAGCCCAAGGAAGAGAAACCCAAGGAGAAACCCAAGGAAGAAAAGAAGCCCGAGGAGAAACCCAAGGAGAAACCCAAGGAAGAAAAGAAGCCCGAGGAGAAACCCAAGGAGAAACCCAAGGAAGAAAAGAAGCCCGACGCCAAGAAAGACGAAAAACCGAAGCCGTGACCGCAGGCCAAGTCGCCGGGATTCGCTCAGCCCAGGGGCGTCATTCTCGATCGAGTCGCCCCGACCTGTGCAGCCGTCACAGCCGCGCGCCGGCGGGGCGAAAAGCCGTCCGAGGCGGCAGCGCGTTCCTTGCGAGGGGTCCGCCCGTCGGGTAAGTTTGGGTTGTTGTGGATGTCTTCCACAGCGATCCAATCGGGGTAGTGACTGGGCGGCGCTCGCGGTGAGTCGTCGCCTCGCGCTGGGAGTCACTACCCCGATTTTTCTCGAAATTCCCCGGGCCCGTGGCACCCTGCTGCGGGCCCGTTCTTTTCTCACGCGGCCATCGGCACCGGGATCGCGGCGCTGAGCGGCTTGAATGCCTTCAGCACCAGCACCCGGCCCATCAACCGCTCCAGCAAAGGCAGGGGCAGCCAGCGCCAGACGTGGGGCACTTCGGAGCGGCGCAGTTGCCGCTTGTAGACGCGGTGCTCGACGAAGCGCGCGAACAGGCGGTGCAGGCGGCGGGCACTGAAGCGCCCCGCCGGTACAGGACTCCGGTTCGGGTGGAACCAGCGCAGCCAGGGGAACAGGAGCCCCGACCAGTAAGCGACGTCGTAGTGCGCCGGGGTGACGGCCAGCACTTTCCCGCCCGGCTTGAGCACGCGGTAGACTTCGTTGACGACCGCATTCGGGTCGGCCACCTCGTCGAGCAGTCCGCTGACGCACACCACGTCGATCGACGAGGTTTCCAGTGGCAGCGACGCCGGTGGGGCCGACAGGAAACGGCCGGAAAGGCCGCGCAGCTCGAAATTGCGACGGACGAGGGCGAGTTGTTCCGCGGCCGAGGCGCAGACGACGACTTGGGCCCCGTGGCGGGCGTATTGAATCCAGTCGGTGCCGAGGCCGTTGCCCAGGCCGAGCAGGGTTTCGCCACCGTGCTTGGCGAATTCGAGCAGCCGCGGGATCCAGCGACCCTGGCGGCCGTGGCGCTGGTTCTCGATTTCCAAAAACCATTGCAAACTATACGGCTCGGACGCGGCGGCCGGCCGTTGCGGACCGGCGGCTGGGTTTAGCGCTTCCGCCTCGTAGAGCCGGTCGGCAAAGGTGCCCGGGTCGGAGGCGCCGCCCAGGGCGGTTCGGCCGGAGATGTGCAACGGCACGTCGCCGATGACGGCCAGCGCCCGGGTCGGCCAGACCTCGAGCTTTCTGGGGTAAGAGTCTTCCATGCTCTGCCCTTCCGTCGCCAACGAGCCGCCGCCTCTCCTGCGAACCCTTTCGACCACCTTGTCAGGAGCCGGGCATAGCGGATTCCCCCCCCCAGGTCAAGCCGGCTTTCCTCGCACCTCCCGTGCCGCTTCATCGTCTCTTCGCGCGAAATCTGGGCAAGCGAACGGTTCGGCGCACGAAACAAGAGATGGGGGGGCCCACGTCCGTTTACAATGACGCGGGGCGACGTACCGCCTCCAGGCGCGCGATTTGCTCAAGCGCACCCTGCTCCCCTGGTTCCCCTGCCCATTCGTGGAAGAGGGCCGTATGTTCAGCAAAGTGAGACGCCTCTTCTCGTCGGCCCGTCGTGAGGCGGAGCTTCAGGCTCACCTGGAGCAGCTCCGCTCACGCATCCCCGTTCCCGTCTTCTGGCTGTTCGGCAAGACGCAGAGCGGCAAAACCACTCTCATCAAGTACCTCACCGGGGCCACGGACGCCGAGGTCGGCCAGGGCTTTCGTCCCTGCACGCGCTTCTCGCGCGAGTACCAGTTTCCCACCCGCGAGTCGCCGATCCTGTCGTTCCTCGACACGCGCGGCCTCGACGAGCCGGGCTACGACCCCGCCGAGGACCTCGCCCGCTTCCACGATCTGGCTCACGTCGTCGTCGTCACCGTGAAGGCGCTGGACCACGCCCAGGAGAACCTGCTCAAGCACCTGCGCGCCATCCGCCAGAACCAGCCGCGCCGCCCCGTCGTCCTCGTCCTGACCTGCCTGCACGAGGCTTACCCCCAGCAGCAGCACCCGCCGTATGAAGTGGTGAGCGGGGCAGGGGCCGGGGACGCTGTGTACCAGGAGTCGCCCCCGGCGCAGGTCGCCGACCTGCTGCGCAGCCTCGCCGAGCAGAGGAAGCGCTTCGAGGGCCTGGTCGATCGCGTGGTGCCGGTGGACGTCACGCCCCCGGAGGAGGGCTTCAAGGACGCGGACTACGGCGGCGAGGCCCTGAAGCGGGCGCTGGTCGAGGTGTTGCCGGCCGCTTACCGCCAGACGTTCCTGACGGTCGAGGAGGCCAACCGCAGCCTGCGCGACCTCTACGCCCGCCACGCGACCCCGTACATCACCTTCTACAGCCTCCTGGCGACGACGGCCGGCGCCATCCCGGTGCCCTGGGTGGACCTCCTCATCCTCCCCGGCATCCAGACGCGGATGATTCACCACCTGGCCAAGTTGTACGGCCAGCCGTTGAAGGCCCAGCACTTCGCCGAACTGGGGGGGGCGATCGGCCTGGGTATGCTGATGCGTCAAGGGATCCGCGAGGTGATGAAATTCATCCCCTACGTCGGCTCGGTGGCCGGCGGCGCCCTGGCGGGGGCCTCGACCTTCGCCCTGGGCAAGGCGGCCTGCTTCTACTACAGCGGCGTGCAAAAGGGCCACGCGCCGTCGCCCGACGAGATCCGTCGCTACTACGCCGACCAGTTCGCGGTCATCGAGAAGTCGTGGTCGGCGCTGCGCGGCGCGCCGGCGGACGGCAAAGCGCCGCCGAAATAGCCGCTCGGGGAACACTTCATGAGCCGCTGGCGCATCGTCGTCGTGGTGCTGCTGACGCTGGGGCCGTTCGTCGTCCTGGCCGGCGTCGGCTCGTACTACCTGTGGACGAACGGCCACGGCTTCGTCTTCTGGTGGCTGATGGCGGCCTCCCTGTCGGCTGGCTATCTCCTGGGCTGGTACTGGCAGCGGAAGAAGCGCCTCCTGACGCCGCCGGACTTCGAGCCGCCCCTCTTCTGGACCGACCGCGACAAGCAGGCGTGGGCCCTGGTCAAGGCCCGCGCCGAGGCGGCGCCGCGCCTCGACCCCGACAAGCTGACCGACCTCACCTTCTACACCGAGCAGGCGAAGGACATGGCCCAGGAGCTGGCCGCGTTCTACAACCCCGGCGCCCAGGATCCCGTCGGCGCCCTGACCATTCCCGAGTTGCTCGCCGTCGCGGAACTGGCCGCCCAGGACCTGAGCCAGCTGATCGATCAGTACGTCCCCGGCGGCCACCTGCTGACGGTCAACGACCTGCGCCTGGCCCGCCAGATTCCCGACTGGTATCAGACGGCCTCGAACGTCTACTGGGTGATCTCGGCCCTGTTCAACCCGCTCCAGACGGGGCTCCGCTACGCCGCCTCGCGGGTCGGCCTGTCGCAGCCGTTCCAGATGCTGCACAACAACCTGCTCATCTGGTTCTACACGGCCTACGTCCACCGCCTCGGCACCTACCTGGTGGAGCTGAATAGTGGCCGGCTGCGCATCGGCGTGCCGCGCTACCGGCAACTGCTCCAGCGCCAGATCGAGAAAGACGGCCAGCCGGCGCCCGCGGCGCCCGGCGCGGCGCCCGCCCCGGCGCCGGCCGATGGTGTGCGCCAGGTGACGCTCACCCTGATGGGCCAGGTGAAGGCGGGCAAGTCGAGCGTCATCAACGCGCTGCTCGGCGAGCAGCGGGCCCGGACCGACGTGCTGCCGGCGACCGACGAGGTGACGCGCTACGAGCTGCAACCAGAGGGGATGCCGACGCGGTTGGTGCTGCTGGACACCGTGGGTTACGCCCACGCCGGCCCCAAGGGGGACCAGCTGAAGGCGACGCGCGAGGCGGCGCAGCATTCGGACCTGCTGCTGCTGGTGCTGCACGCTCGCAACCCGGCCCGGCAGGCCGACCTGTCGATGCTCCAGAGGTTGAGCGTCTGGTTCGCGGCCCGGCCGGACTTGAAGATGCCGCGGGTGCTGGCGGTGCTCACGCACATCGACCTGCTGTCGCCGGCGATGGACTGGTCGCCGCCGTACAACTGGGAGCAGCCGCAGCGGCCGAAGGAGATATCGATCGACGCCGCGACGGCCGCGGTGCGCGAGCAGCTGGGGCCGTACCTCGTCGGCGTGGTGCCGCTGTGCGTCGCGCCGGGCAAGGTTTACGGCGTCGAGGAGTGGCTGCTGCCGGCGCTGGCGGACCAGCTGGACGAGGCGCACGCGGTCGGTCTGCTGCGCGTGCTGCGGCTGGAGTTCGACGTCGAAAAGGTGCGGAAGGTGTTCCGGCAGATGAAGTCGGTCGCGATGGAAGCCGGGAAGCTGCTCTGGCGGACCCTCACGACCCCGGCGAGTCCGGGACCAACCAAGGGCGCACCCTGACGGACCATTTCGCTGTAGCAGTTTAAGAATGGGCGGCACTGGATTCAAACCAGTGACTTCCACCGTGTGAGTTGGTACGAGAGTAATTGCTCAGAGTCTCTGGGTGAATCCCAACAGCGCGTGGCGCAAGTCATTCATTGAAAATGAGTTACGACCGCTAACATCAGGCATGATTGTATTTTCTCCTAACCTTCTGAGCAATTACCGGCACCAGGCCTGTCGCCCAGCCCGCTCCCTTCTTGGCGCGGGTCGGGATCTTGCCGAACGGCGGATACCGATCCGCAAAAAAACTTCCCGGAGAATGAAAACTGCGGGCGTCATGCACGTTAGTTACTGTGGCGGGGCTGGTGTCGCGGCCCTGCGGTCGCCCTGTGTCCGTGTCGAGGTGGGTTTTGGCCGTGCGGAGCGCTGTGGATGTTGTTTTCCCCCCCGGCCTTGCCGTGAGGGGCCGCTTGTGGCGCGCTGCTCATCAAAGGAAAGCACCCTCGTTGCACGGGTTCCGCACCTCGGTCCGAGTGAGGGCGCGACATGACCCCGGCAGAACTAGCGGACTTCTACAACCGAAAGAAGGCCGACATGCGCAGATTCGCCGCACGATACTGCGGTGACAATGCCGCTGACGACGCGGTCCAGGAATCGTTCGTCCGTCTGCTCCCGCATTGTGACAAGATTGACGGAGCCGCTCCGGCCGGGTACGTCTTTGCCGCGTTGAAAACAGCGAGCATTGATGCGGTTCGGCAGAGAGGCAGACGGCGGGAGACCCTGATGGATGAGGTGCCGGAGGACGAGAAGCCGAGGCGGCTGCCTGGCGGCTTATTGCGTGGGCATCTCCTCGTGCAGGCATGCCGGGTCATCCTTCAGCAGGCGGTCGCCAGGTTGTCCGCTAATCAGCGGGGTGCCCTGAAGCTGTGGCTGGCAACGGAGGGCCACATGGGCCAAGCCCTGACCATTCTGCGCGAAACCGAGCCGGACGCGACCCCGGCGGTCTACGCGGGGCGGCTGCATCAGGCAAAAGAAAGGCTGAGAGAAGAGTTGCGAGATTACCGGGAGCTGTTTGATCAGCTTCTTCCTGCTACTACTTTCCGGAAACTTCTGAATGAGATCGTCTGCGAATTCCCCGGCCAGCCGGAAGGAGGGGGATCATGAACGAGTTCACTCCTAACGACCTGGAAAGGCTGGCGCGCGGGGACTCCATTGCCCCGGAAACCTTCAGAGCCATCCTCGCCAGTCCCGAGGCGGTCGATCAACTGACCAAACTCGTTCAGGTCCGAGAACTCTTCGAGGAGCCGAAGGACGACATCGACCTCACAAACGTCCCCGCGATGGACGTGAGCTTCGAGGAGTTGGCCCTCTATGTTGAGGGCCGACTTAAGAATCCCGCCCGGCAAGCAGCCGTCGCACAGTTTTGTCAGGAGCAACTCCCCGGATTCCCGCCCCCCTTGCCACGATACCGCCGGCGCGTAGCCGCAGTTCGGGAGGCGGTGGGTTTCTTCGGTCGTGCGGCGGTTGACTTCATCCTCAGCGGTGCTGTAAAGGCGGGCCGATGGGTGGCCCGGCGTCTTCCCAAGCGCGCCGTCGGCTTCGCTTGCGGAATGGTCGCCGGAGTGGGGCTCACACTCTGGGCTTTCATAGGGGCCGAATCCCGTGCCCGGGACGCCGAGGCCGAGAAGGCGAAAGCGTTGGTCGCAGCCCGCCATTCCGAGGCCGAGAAGGTCGCCGCGGAAACCAAGCTGGACGGGGCGCGGACGGAGTTGCAGAACCTGATAGTGGCCGAATCGACAGCCCCCATCACGCCCGAGTCTTTCCTGGAGAGGTCGCGGAGGGTCCGTGGTTACCGGGTACAGACCTACGAGGGCCAACCCGGCCGGTTGGGCTTGAGCTTTAGCCCGCTCCTCGGCCCGCCGTACTTCATGGGGCTACAGATCCGCTGGACTGAGGAGTCCGAGTTCGAGACGGTCTACTACGCCGAGCGGAAGGCACTCGAGCCGGTATACACGCACGACTACGGCACTGGTGACGATGACAAGCAGACGATCACTCTCCGGTTTCACACGACTGAAGAGTCGGCGCGGCAACTCGGAAACAAGCAGTCAGGCAACGTCTATTTCATCGATGAAAAAATCCCGATCATCCTGAGTCGCAAGGGCATCCGAATCGCCTCCGGGCACGACGCGGAGCAGACGTTCGCGAGCATTGTTCAGCCGAAGGACGAGCAGGAGGTCAGAGAACACTTCTTGCTCGAGCTTACTCTCCGTCGGCCCGACCAGCGCCGGCCTGGGAAGTCGAACCGGGTGGTGCAGGTACTCGTCCGGGCGCTGGACGGATATCAAAAGTGGCAGGAGCAGTATTTCGTCGTCCCGTTCCGGCAGCGCGTGGACGACCTGCCCGACGGTCCGCAGCACTACCCCGTCTGGGTTTCCTTGCGAGGCATCCTGGAGAGTGTTCCCGCCGGCGAGAAGCCGCCGACTCGATTTCAGGTGCTAGTGACTGAACTTCCGTTCGACTTGCAGGCGTGGACGGTTGCCAAGAGCCTGCTGAACCTTGACGACCCGGATATCGGGGCTGCGGTCCGCGCCCGTTGCCGAGTCCTCTTGAAACCCGACAAGGCCGACGAGTGAGCCTCGGCCGTCGCAAGCAGTCGGTGCGCGTGGGATCCGTGGGAAAGGCAAAAGGGCGGGCAGGGGCCCCTGCCCAGCGGGAGAATGGTTCTCATGAACGAACAGGCAACGGTGCCGATGAGTCGAAGTGGTTTTCCTCTGTGGTTCGGTATCGCTGTGGTCAGCGGACTGCTCGCGCTGCCGGCCGTCGGACTCGGTCAGAAGAAGGAGGAGCAGAAAGAGGAGCCCCTCCCACGGGTCTGGATTTACCGGGACATGCCGGGGACGGAGGAGAAGGACACGCGGACGGCCTCGGAGCGGTACTTCACCCCGTCCTTCTTCTTCCCCGAGTCAAAGGCGAGCGAGATCGTTGTTGATCCCAAAATGCCCGTCAGCAAGCTCGAGTCGGGCGGGGAAGGAACGTGTGTCGAGTTCGCCTTCGGGCTCAAGGGGGTCGATGACTGGGCCGGCGCGGGCTTCATCCCGGGCGACAAGCTGGGGGACAAATCGGCCTTTAATGTCGCCGAGAAGCTGCTCGTCGGGTTTGGCCGGCCCGTTCATCTCAAGTTCCGGGCCCGAACCAAGGACGGCCAGATTGTGAAGGCCCGCTTTGAGTCCTGCGGGGTAAAGTCCGGAGACCTCAGGGACGGGATCGAACTCCCGCAAACGCCGAAACCGGCGGTCACGACCCTGGGGGCGAAGTGGCAGGATGTAAGTATCGAACTGACGAAGAAGGCGGCCGGGCTGGATAAGGTCGTCTGCCCGCTCAAGGTCGTCGTAAGGGCCAACGAGAACGCCGGCAAGGAGCAGGTCACCGTCTACGTGGACGACATTCGCTTCGAGATTGGCGACAAGAAGGACGACAAGTAAGGTTCCTCCCGCAGGCGGAAGCGGTTGCCGATCAGGCCGTGAGAGTCCTGCGGGAGATGGTGCGCACATCCACGAACACTTTCAAGGAGAATTGCTATGAGTACGCGTGCTCTGCTGCTCCGCAGCCGGCTGGTGACGCTCATGCTCATGTTCGCCGTCGTCAGCCCGACGAGTGTCGGGCTGGGACAGGCGAAGGAGGAGCCTCTTCCGAGGGTCTGGATCTACCGCGACGTACCCGGGCCGAAGGACAAGGACACGCGCACGAAGTCGGAACTCTACTTCCAGCCGTTCTTCTACCTGCCTGAGAAGAAGGCCAGCGACATCAGCGTCGATATCAAGAAGCCGGCCAGCGACATCGACCCGGATGAGAAAGGCACTTGCGTCGAGTTCAGCTTCTTCAACCTCAAGGCGAATGACTTCGCCGGTGCCGGCTTTGTCCCCGAGGGTGACCTGAACACGGACAAGCCCCCCCTTAATGTCGCTGACTCTCTCTTGACCGGGTTCGGCCGGCCGGTCTTCCTGAAGTTCCGAGCCCGCGCCAAGCCTAAACAGACAATAAAGGTATGTTTTGAGTCGTGTGGGTTGAGTGCGGGCCCGCTCGTCGATGGCATCCGGCCCGCACAAAAGCCGGACACCTACCCGACCGTCGTCGCCGATAAGTGGAAGGAAATAACCATCGACCTGACGAAGAAGGCGGCCGGGCTGGACAAGGTCGCCTGCCCGCTCAAGGTCATCGTTCGCGCCAACGAAAACCCCGGCAAGGAGGAAATCACCGTCTACGTGGACGACATTCGCTTCGAGGTGGGAGATAAAAAGGAAGAATAATGTTAACGTGGCGGGGCGACTGCCGTGTGGGGTGAACTCACCGTCCGGCCACCGTAGCCGAACGCGAGAAAGGGAGGCTTTCATGCACCGTATCAAGTCCCGACAAGCCGCGAGTGGCACCGTGGCGGTCGCCCTGGCCTTCGCCCTCGGGGGCGGCGTTTCGTCGGCTGCCGAGCCAGGGGATGACGCGTCGAAGAAGCCCGCCGTCGTCTGGATCTACCACGACGTACCGGCCAAGGGCAAGCCCGACACCCGCAGCGAGCCGGAGCGCCTGTTCGCGCCATTTGGCCTGATGCCGGCTGAGCGCACCTCGCAGATCACGGTCAACCCGTCTCTGCCCATCGACAAGTCCGACCCGGCAAAGGGAACCTGCATCGAGTATTACTGCGAGTTCAAGGACCGGACCGACTGGATGGGGGCTTACACGCTGCTGGAAGGGGGCACCGCCTGGGGGACCAAGCCGGGCATCAACGTGCAGAAGCTGCTCGGCGTGAAGCCGGATACGAAACTCGCCTTGCGCTTCCGGGCCAAGGGTGAAGGTACAGTGACCTTCAAGATTGGGGGCGTGGACAAGGGCCCCCATGCGAGCAGTTTGGCTTTTCCCAAGCAGGTGGACCCAAGCCCAACCAAGCTGAAGGCCGACGACTTCCGTGAGTACACGATCGGGCCGATCCCGGCGAAGGATCTGACCAACCTGATCGATCCGTTTTGTATGGTCACCTCAGGCCTCGACAACCGCGGGCGGGACTCGGTGCGCGTGTTAGTCCGCGACATCCGCCTGGAGCCCTATGAGAAGCCCGGGGCCCAGGGTGCCTTACCCAAGGACTGGCGCGAGCGGCTCAGCCAAACCCTCTTCGTGTGCTACACGCCGACTGGCTTCGATCCCACGAAGAACCCGGTCGTGCAACCCACAGACAAGGACATCAAGGCCGACCTGGCCGCCATCCGCGCCCTCGCCGACCGCGCCGGCATCAAGGGGGAGCGTGCCGGGATCATCACTTACGGCTGCAGTGCCGGCCTGGATCAGATCCCTGCCCTTGCTCGCGAAGCACATCTCTCGGTCATCCTGGGCGTCTTCAACCCCCGCGACGCCGACGAAGTGGGCAACGCCGAGGCCCTCCTGGGGCGCGAGGAATTGCAAGGCACCATCGTCGGCTGCTGCGTGGGGAACGAGGCGATCACCTTCCGCCGCGCCACCCTGGCCGAAATCCAGAAAGTGGTTGAGCGGCTCCGGCAGGTGCGCCTGGTCGCCATGACCACGACCGAGATCGTGCAGGCCTACGGCGATGAGAAACTCTTTTCCTTCGACTTCACCCTCGCCAACGCACACGCACTCTTCTCCGATATCTTCAAGCCCGAAGAGGGGGCTCGCTGGGCCGTCGGGCGGATCAAGGCTCTGCGGGAGGCCGCACCCCGCGACCACCTTATCCTGGTCAAGGAGGTCGGTTGGCCGGCGGGGCCGAAGCCGGCGTTCGACGACAAGCAGCAGGCCGCCTACTGGAAGGCCGTCCTCAGCGACCCCATCGCCCGTCAGGTCAACTTCTGCGTCTTCGACGGCCTCAGCAACGTGCCGTGGAAGAATGAACCGGTCACCGTCCCCGGCGGCGACAAGGTGAACGTCGGTCCCCACTGGCCGGTGCTGTTCGGTCCCGACCGCAAGCCGAAGCCGTCGGCCGAGGACCTGCTGGCCCTCTGGGCGAAATCGCGGGCCCGCTGACCTTCCGCCTCGCCTCCCGGGCACTCCCGACAGTGCCCGGGACGGCTCCCTTTGTGCTCTTGGTGCAGCCGTCTCCTCTCCCTGAAGCGCTACCCTCTGCGACCCTTCCACGCCTGCCCGGGCGCTGCGATTCCGTCGGCATTTCTCTAACCGCTGTGCCCGAAACCTTCCTGGGGAGGCAAGCTGCTTCCGCTGCTGCTCGTCTGCACAGAACAGGATGGGTTGAGTACACAACTCGCCTGACAGCCCGCCGCCGGACTCTGGAACGAAGTCTGCGCCCGCGGCACGAATGCAAAAAATGCCAAGCTGGAACGTTAATGTTTATAAGCACCGTGGCCAGGCACCCTGGCGGCCTTCATGGCCCACTCTCTCCCAGGTGACAAGGAGTTGAAAGACATGGTATCCCAACTGTTATCCCGCGCTTCTCTCTGGCGGGGGTGCCGCCGTTCTCTACTGGCCCTGGTGTTGGCCCTCAGCACCGTCTACGCCCTTCTCGGCGACGAGTTGTGGCAGCGGGTGAGCGCCCTCTTCGGGAGGGCGGCTCTCGGCGTCGCGGACGGGGCGGCCGACTGGCGGCTGCGGTCGATGGACGCCGACGTGAGCCGATCACAAGAGATGTTCGAGGAGCTGCTGGCCCGTCGGCGAGCCCTCGAGGCGCAGGTTCAGGCCCTTGAGGAGCAGCGGGCGGACCTGGCCGACCACCTCCGGCAGGACGACGAGCTCCTGCAGGCCGTCCTGCAAGTCCTGGCGGGAAAGGCGAACTTCGCCGACGCAGGGGTGTCGCGGCCCGAGGCCGAACGGGACGCGGTGGAAGTCCTGCGGCGCGTGCAGGCTCGGCGGGCCGGGCTGCGAGAGTGCGAGGCGGCGCTGGCCCACCTGTCCCGGGCCCGCGACGCTCTCGACCGCAAGGTCGCCGACGCCCGCGCCGCGCTGCAACACCGGGCCGACGACCTTCGCCGCCGCCAGGTGAGCTTCAGTGGCCGCCAGGCCTATTCGCAAGGCCTCGAGGCGGCTCGCAAACTCGAGGACGCCGAGCGGGATTGGGACTATCAGGCGCCTTCCCTCCCAAACCCCTGACCATGCTGCGGCCGGCTCCCGCCGGCCGCGGACCGCCAACGGACGAGGAGAACCATCATGAGCATGTGGTGTTATGCCCTGTTCACCCTGGCGACCGTCGCCAGCCTGGCCGGCTGCGGCGGCCCGCAAACGCCAGCCGCGCGGAACGAGCCTGCCGAGGGAGCAGGCGCGAAGAGGCCCGCCGCCGGCGCTCAGCCGCCCCCCCGCGATGCGGAAACCTCCGCCCTGGCCGCGAAATACCAGCCCGCGCGGGCCGCGGCCTTGCGACCGTCGGCTACCGAACCGATCCGGCCGGCACACGGTCGTAAGGCCGAGCCGCTCGCCATCGAAGGGATCTGGGTGCCGAGCGGCTGGATGGGCGATGCCGTCTCCGGGAACGCCCTCCGCTACCGGGTGTGCGAGGACGACCCG
>Ga0316363_10001322_pt1 | contig 22474 bp, 27 predicted proteins | sample Sb_taG_3_FD_200459 | JGI IMG/M metagenome (GOLD analysis project Ga0316363, IMG submission 200459) | Peat soil microbial communities from Weissenstadt, Germany - Sb_50d_a_PC metaG (v2) (version 2) | ecosystem: Environmental > Terrestrial > Soil > Wetlands > Peat | place: Germany: Weissenstadt...
TGAGCTGAACTTCACGCAGGACGCGCTTGCCGGAATTTTTCTAGGAAAGGTCACAAAATGGAATGACCCCGCGATCACCGGGCCGAATCCCGGTGTGAAACTGCCTTCCGCGGATATCATCGTGGTCCACCGCTCGGATGCCAGCGGCACGACATTCATCTGGACAGACTACCTTTCGAAGATCAGCCCGGAGTGGCTGATGAAGGCCGGGAGGGGCCCGGCTGTCAGCTGGCCGGTCGGTCTCGGCGGGAAAGGTAATGAAGGCGTGTCGGGACAGATCAAGCAGACTCTGAACTCCATCGGCTACGTGGAACTGATTTACGCCCGGCAGACTAAGATGACCTACGGCAAAGTCCGTAACAAGTCGGGAGCGTTCATTAAAGCCGAACTGGCTTCGGTCAGTGCGGCGGCGGCGGGCGTGACGATGCCGGATGATTTCCGTGTGTCGATCACGGATTCGCCGGCCAAGACCGCTTATCCAGTGACCTCCTTCACCTGGCTCTTGGTTCCCGAAGAAATCAAAGACAAGCAGAAGGCTAAGGTGATCACCGATTTCCTGAAGTGGATGCTGGGGCCCGGACAAAAGATGACCGAGGCTCTGGACTTCGCCCAGCTCCCGGCGCCCGTCGTGGCGAAGGAACTTAAGGCAGTCGCGAAGGTACACTAGTCGTTGAATGGCCACCGCTCCCGCTCCCGCGTCAATGGAAGTTTCCGCCGGCCGTTCCCTGGGCCACCGGCTGCATGCCGGGGACGCGGTGGCGTATTCGATCACAATGGTCGCGGCGGGCAGCATCCTGTTGGTTACGGTGCTGCTCGTCTACTACTTGTGGGTGGGTTCCGAAATTACGCGTCACAAGTTCGGCTTCGGCTTCATTACGAGCCAGGTGTGGGACCCGGTGGCCGAACAGTACGGCGCCCTGCCCTTCATATTCGGTACCGTTGCCACTGCAGGCCTAGCACTGCTGATTTCCGTGCCTCTGGGCGTGGGAGCGGCGATTTTTCTGGCGGAACTCGCTCCGCGCAGACTCTCCAGCAGCATGACGTTTCTGATCGAGCTGCTGGCCGCGGTGCCTAGCGTCATCTATGGCCTGCTGGGCATCTTCCTGCTGATTCCCGCGCTGCAGTCGTACGTGGTGCCAGCCCTCAAAGCGGTCTTCGGATGGCTTCCCATCTTTGCCGGCCCCTTCTATGGAGTGAGCATTTTTTCCGCCGGCATCGTGCTGTCGATCATGACCGTGCCCTTCATCGTGTCGGTGTCGCGGGAGGTACTGCTGGTGGTACCCACCGATCAGCGGGAAGCCTCCTTGTCGTTGGGCGCGACCACCTGGGAAACCACCTGGAAAGTGGTGCTCCCCTATGCGCGGCGCGGCATCTATGGCTCGATCTTTCTGGCGTTAGCACGCGCGCTGGGCGAAACGATGGCCGTGACCATGGTGATCGGCAACACTCCTAAGCTGCAGTCGTCGCTGCTGGCTCCGGGCCATACGATCGCCGCGGCGATCGCCAGCGAGTTTGCGGAGGCCACCAGCGATACCTATTTGCAGGCGCTGACCGAGCTGGGCCTGGTGCTGTTCGCGCTGACCATCATCCTGAATGGGCTGGCGCAGTTATTGATTTTGACCACCGGGTCGAGGGTCAAGGCATGACCCTGATGCGATGGCGGAAATCCTTGAACGCGGTGATGCTAACGCTCACCGGTCTTTGCACTGTGCTGGTGGCTAGCGTGCTGTTCGTCATTTTGGGATACCTGGCCTGGAATGGGGCCTCGCATCTCAGTTGGAACTTCTTCACCAAACTTCCCGCTCCAGTGGGCGAGATGGGCGGAGGCATGGCCAACGCCATTGTGGGCAGCGCCAAGATGCTGCTGGTGGCTGTGAGCATTGGTGTTCCGATCGGATTTCTGGCGGGCATCTACTTGTCGGAATACGGTCACGGTCCATTCCCCTTTGTGGTTCGCTACGCGACGGACTTGATGAATGGCGTGCCCTCCATCGTGATCGGAATTTTCGCCTGGGCGATTGTGGTCCGTCCCGTGCACCACTTTTCTACCCTAGCCGGGGGAGTGGCGCTGGGCGTGATGATGATTCCGATCGCACTGCGCACCACTGACGAGTTCTTGCATAACGTGCCGAATTCGCTGCGTGAAGGCGCCATGGCCCTGGGAGCCAGCAAGGCGCGGACCGTATTTACCGTCGTGGTTCCCGCCGCCAAGGATGGCATCATGTCCGGTATGATGTTGGATCTGGCGCGCGTGGCTGGAGAGACCGCGCCGTTGTTGTTTACCGCCTTAGGGAACCGCTTTTGGAGCCGGGGATGGCTGGAACCCACCGCGTCCCTGCCTGTGATGATTTATACCTACGCCATCGGAGCCTATGAGGATTGGCACCAGCAGGCTTGGGCAGCGGGCTTTGTGCTGTTATCCCTGGTGCTGGTGGTGAATATTGTCGCCCGGACGATTATGGCCCGGGCCAGCGCGCGTTTGCGCCACTAAGAAGAAATCCATGCGGATCGCTTGACTACTATGAGCAGCATACCGGAGCAAAGATTGGCCGTGACTCCCACACCAGAGCCCTCGCACACCGGCCAGATACCGCCGGCCTCCCAGCCCGCCGACCAGACCCGCATCAAGATGCAGGCCGAAAATCTGAACTTTTACTACGGCACCTTCCAAGCCCTGCACGGTGTCTCGCTGGAAGTGCAGGAGAAGCGCATCACGGCGTTGATCGGGCCTTCCGGGTGCGGCAAATCGACGTTCCTGCGCACTCTGAACCGGATCAGCGAAACCATCCGCAACACCCGCGTCGAAGGCAAGATCCTGATGGATGGCGTCGACCTGATGGAGATGGACGTGACCCACGTGCGCAGGCGTGTGGGGATGGTATTTCAACGGCCCAATCCTTTCCCCAAGTCGATTTTCGATAACATCGCCTACGGCGTGCGCGTCAATGGTTTAAGCCGCGGGCGTTCGGCGAAGGAAGTGGTTGAGGAGAGCCTGAAGCGCGCAGCGCTGTGGGACGAAGTGAAGGACAAATTGAACCAGTCCGCCCTGGCGCTTTCCGGCGGGCAGCAGCAGCGGCTGTGCATCGCGCGCGCACTTGCGGTAGATCCGGAGATGCTACTGTTGGACGAACCGTGCTCGGCGCTGGACCCGATTGCCACCGCCAAAATTGAGGATCTCCTATTTGGATTGAAGGACCAGTGCACCATCGTAATCGTGACGCATAACATGCAGCAGGCGGCGCGCGTCGCCGATCGCACTGGGTTCTTCCTGATGGGCAAGCTGATCGAGTTCGATTCGACGGAAGTCATGTTCAAGAAACCGTCGCGGAAAGAAACCGAAGACTATATCACGGGGCGGTTCGGATAGCGCTCCCCCGGGCGTCCGTGCGCGTTCACTGAGGAGAACCCAAGCTGTGCGTCATTTTGCCCAGGAACTCGAAGAGTTAAACCAAGCCGTCTTGCAGATGGGGGGCTTCGTCGAATCCTCCATGCACTGCAGCGTGCAGGCGTTGCAGGAACGGGACGAGCGGCTGGCCAACCGTATCATCGAGGACGAGCCCCGCATCAACCAAATGGAGATGGACATCGACTCGCGGGTGACCCGCCTGCTGGCGCTCCAACAACCGGTCGCCAGGGACTTGCGATTTCTGACTTCGGTGCTTAAGATCAACGGCGACTTGGAGCGCGTGGGCGATCTGGCGGTGCACATCGCGCGGCGGACTCTTTCTCTGATTCATCGTCCGCCCATGAAGGACATTGGGGACATCCCCAAGATGGCGGCCCTGGCCGAAGATATGCTGCACAAGAGTCTGGACGCATTCGTCAAGCAGGACGCCGAGCTGGCCGAGTCCGTTCTTCCGGTGGATGCCGAAGTGAACGAGCTGCGCGACCGGGTGTTCACCGAGGTCGTCCAGGTGATGCAGACCGAGCCCGATAACGTTCCCTCCGCGCTGGATCTGATGTTTGTGGCGCGGCACCTGGAGCGCACCGCGGACCATTCGACCAATATCGCCGAGGACGTCATCTTTCTGGTGCGGGGCGAGGATGTCCGGCATCACGCCCTGCGCTGACGGTTTGTTAGCCCGCCCGCAAAGGGCGTAGCTCCGTTTTGCGGGCGATACCATAGAGAAGCTTGCCCCAACTCCGCGTAGTCAACCAAACCCGCGGCCGGCCGCTAGCGGACCGTGCCGACATCGCCGACACCAGCGCCAAGCGCCGCACGGGACTCCTGAAACACTCCGGGTTAGCGCCGGGCGAAGGCTTGTGGATTGTGCCCTGCGAGGGTGTGCACACGTTTCGCATGAATTTTCCGATTGACGTGGTGTTCCTCGACAAGAAGCGGACCATCTTGAAGACCCGTCCGAACATGGTGCGCGGCAGAATTTCGCTGTGCCTGCGCGCGCATTCGGTACTGGAGCTGCCCGCCGGCACACTGGACGCGACAGGCACGGTGGCCGGCGATCAACTGGAACTCGAAAAGTTCGGCGAGTAGGGGTGCTCTGACCGCGCGATCTAAATCCCTGGACTCACGTCCGGTGCTGCAGTCTTGCGCACCGCCTGATCCATGACCTCCGCGAGCATTTCGCGGACGGTGCGGCGCGTCACGGGATGGCGAAGATCGGGGGTCAATTCCGCCAGTGGCTCGAGTACGAAGCGCCGCTCCGCCATGCGCGGATGCGGAATCGCCAGCCCGGGAAGATTCACTACCGATTTCGCGTACAGCACGATATCGATGTCGATCACGCGCGGACCGTTCCGCTTGCCCGGCGTGCGTCCCACGGCCTTTTCGACGCCGCGGGTGGCCGAGAGCAGTTGGCGCGGGAAGAGGGTCGTCTCGGCTTCAACGATCTGGTTGAAGAAGCGAGGCTGCGCGGCGAGGTACATCGGTTCGGTCTCGAAAATCGAGGAGGCGCGCAGAACGCGCACTCCGGACTCACTTAGAAGCTCCAGCGCGCGTGCCAGATTCGCACGGCGGTCGCCGAGGTTGGAGCCCAGCGAGAGATAGACGGTCTTGGCCAGCGCCATCGATTAGAAACCTGCCGCTTAAAACCCGCTTAAAACCCACTTAAAACAAGGTGTTCTGCATTCCGCGAACGCGGCGCGGTACCTTGAAATACTCGAAGGCGGTTTCGGTAGCCACGCGGCCGCGCGGCGTGCGATCGAGGAAACCCAACTGCATCAGATACGGTTCGTAGACTTCTTCGATCGTGCCGGGCTCCTCGTCTACGGACGCCGCGATGGTGTTGAGTCCCACCGGCCCGCCGGCGTATTTCTCCAGCACCGTCAGCATGATCTTCTGATCGATTTCGTCCAGTCCGTGGCGATCGACTTCAAGCAGGTCCAGCGCGCTGTGGGCGACGGCGGCATCGATGTGTCCGGAAGCCCGTACCTGGGCGTAGTCGCGCACGCGGCGTAGCAGGCGGTTGGCAATGCGCGGCGTCCCACGGCTCCGGCCCGCGATCTCGCGTGAGCCTTCAGCGTCGATCACAACGTCCAGCAGCTCCGCGGAGCGCTCCACGATTCGCGTGAGCTCCTCGACGTCGTAATGATTCAGGCGGAGCACCAGGCCGAAGCGTCCGCGCAGGGGCGCGCTGATCAGACCCTGGCGTGTAGTAGCGCCGATGGCGGTGAAGTGCTTGATGTCCATCGGCACCGTGCGCGCGCCCGGCCCCGTGCCGATCAGGATATCCATGCGGAAATCTTCGAGCGCCGAATAAATCATCTCCTCCACGTCCGGCAGCAAGCGGTGGATTTCGTCGATGAAGAACACTTCGCGTTCCTGCAGATTGCTCAGCACGCCCACCAGGTCGAGTTTCTTCTGTAACACCGGACCCGAGGTCTGCTGGATGCCCACGCCCAGCTCGGACGCGATGATGCCGGCCAGCGTGGTCTTGCCCAAGCCGGGCGGGCCGTAGAGCAGCACGTGGTCCATGGCTTCGCCGCGGCGGCGCGCGGCTTCGATAGCGATGGAGAGATTTTCCTTGACCTTGGATTGGCCCGCGAAATCGGCCAGGCGGAGCGGGCGCAGCGATGCTTCAAATTGCCGCTCGTCCGCGCGCGGCGCGGCGGAGACTATGCCCTGTTCGCGCATGAAGTTTTCGAGCGCACAGGCGATGTCCGTTGTGCGCGTGAATCCTTAGTGTAGTCTACCGGACCAGCTTCAGCGCCCGGCGGAATAGCGGGTCGAAATCGTTGGGCAGTGTGTCCGAGCGCGCTTTGATCACTGCGTCCCCCGCGGCGGGACGGGACACGCCGAAGTTGGCGAGCGCCGAGATCACGTCTTCCTCGACCGCGTTGAAGGCGCTCTTAGCGGCGGCCGCGGCAGCCTGCGCCGGAATGCCGATCATGTCCAGCTTGTCGCGCAGCTCCACCACCATCCGCTCAGCGGTCTTCTTGCCGACGCCCGGCAGGCGCACCAGTTGTTCCAGCGCTCCCGAACGGATGGCGTTAGCTAGCTCTGGAGCCGTCAATCCGCCCATGGCGGTCATCGCGAGCTTGGGCCCGATGCCGCTGACGGAGATCAATTTCTCAAACAGCGCTTTGTCGGCCTTGGTCAGAAAACCGAACAGCAAGAGCGCATCCTCGCGGACATGCGTATGGATGTGCAGCCGCACCTCCGCGCCCGGCGCAGGCAGAGACGAATAGGCGGAAACGGGAATGGCGACTTCGTAACCTACGCCCTGCACGTCCACAATGACAAGATTGGGGTGCTTCTCCAGAACCGCTCCACGAAGATGCGCAATCATTGTTAAAAGAATACAGGAGACAGGAGTCAGGAGTCAGAATGCGGAGGAGATTTTTCGTAAGCGAAGTGCGCAATGGGCACGCGGGAGTTGAGGGCGAGGAAGCGCGGCATCTCACGCGCGTGCTGCGCGTCGAGCCTGGGCAGCGTTACGAGATCTCCGACAATCGCAACGTCTACCTGGCTGAGATTGAGACTGCGCGCAAGGAACACGTGATGTTCCGCACGCTGGAGAAGCTGCCACCCGAACCGGAGCGGGTGCATATCACGCTCGCGATGGCGCTGATCAAGTTCGAGCACTTCGAATGGACTATCGAGAAGGCCACCGAGTTGGGCGTCGAGGAAATCGTCCCGGTGGAAACCGTGCGCAGCGAGCGGGGCCTGGAGCGCGCGGCTTCGAAGCGCCTGGAGCGGTGGCGGCGGATTGCGCTCGAAGCCAGCCAGCAATCGCGGCGCGCGCATTTGCCCGAGGTAGCCGAGCCGGGGAGTCTCGCAGAAGTCTTATCGCGAACGGCCGACTACCGCTTCGTTTTGGATGAACAACCGGGCGGCGCGCCGCTTTCTGCCGCTGTGCCGGCCCGGCGCGACGTTTCGGATCGCGTGGCGCTGCTGGTCGGACCCGAAGGCGGCTGGACGGAGGAGGAGCGGGCGCGCTTCGCACTCGCACGATGGACCCCCGTATCGATGGGACCCCTGATTCTACGCGCCGAAACAGCGGCGATCGCCGCGCTGTCTGTAACCGTCGGCGCATGGCTGTTACACTAAAAAGTTGATTTACCGTCTGGTTTTCGAAAATCTCAGGCACCGTCCGGTGCGCACCCTGCTGAGTGTCGTGGCGATTGGCGTGGGCGTCACGATGATCCTGACGCTGGCGGGCGTGAGCCGGGGAATGCTCAACGGCATGGCGGAGCGTTCGCGCGGCACCGGCGCCGATATCATGATTCAACCGCCGGACAGCAGCGTGATCGGATTCACGGGCACGATGTCGGAGAAGTTCGTGGACCTGGTGCGTAAACAGGACCACGTAGCTCTGGCCACCGGCACGCTGATGCAGCCGGTGCACTTTCTCGACTACGTCACCGGAATTCACCTGGACGAATTCAGCGCGATCACCGGCGGTCTGCACTATTTGGAAGGCGGGCCGTTCCGCGATCCCAGCGATTTGCTGGTGGACGAAATCTACGCGCGCGCCCATAACCTGCACGCCGGCGACATGGTCGACATGGGCCACAAGTGGCGCGTGTGCGGAGTCATCGAACAAGGCAAACTCTCCCGGGCCTTCGCCGATCTCGGGTCGCTGCAAGATCTGTTTTCATCCACTGGAAAGATCTCTGTGGTGTGGTTGAAGTTGGATGATCCCGCCAACATTCCGACGGTAAAGGCAGCGCTGGAACAGAAGCTGGAAGGCTACAAGATCGTTCCCATGGACGAGGTGGTTTCGCTATTCTCCGTGGACAACGTGCCGTATTTAAAGCCCTTTACGCGCGTGGTTATCGCACTGGCCGCATTCTTCGGTTTCCTGATGGTGTCGTTATCGATGTACACGGCGGTGCTGGAACGCACGCGCGAAATCGGTATCCTGAAGGCCCTGGGCGCCTCGCCGGGCTACATCGTGGGGTTGCTGTTGCGCGAAACCGTCGTCCTGGCGGTCGCGGGCACTGTAGTTGGGATCGCGATGACGTACGGAACCCGCGAAATAATGGCCGTATTCGTTCCCAACATGCCTCAGGCGATCGTGCCGGACTGGTATCCCGTCGCAGCCGCGATCGCCGTCGGCGGATCGCTCATCGGCGCGGTTTACCCCGGACTCAAGGCCGCCAATCAGGATGCGATCGAGGCGCTGGCTTATGACTGAGGTCGAGATTCACGGGCTCACCAAGGTGTATCACACCGGCGACGTCGATGTGCAGGCGTTGCGCGGCATCGATCTTCTCGTCGAGCGCGGCGAATTTGTCGCGGTGGTGGGGCCTAGCGGCTCGGGCAAATCTACTCTGTTCCACATTCTGGGAGGTTTGACGCCGCCGACCGCGGGAACTGTCGCTATCGAGGGTCAGGATCTCACCAAGATGAGCGACGCTCAGCGCACCGCTCTGCGCAAGAACAAGGTCGGTTTCGTGTTTCAGAAATACAATTTGCTGCCGACCCTGACCGCGGCGGACAACATAGAAATCGCGCGCGATATTGCCGGCAATCGCGGCCGGCCGCCCGATGCACAGTTTGAAGAGGCGCTGAAGCTGTTGGACATTCAAGCCCGTCTGAATCACAAGCCGCGGGCACTTTCCGGAGGCGAGCAGCAGCGCGTGGCCATCGCCCGGGCCATCGTTAATCGTCCGGCATTGCTGTTGGCCGACGAACCTACCGGAAATCTCGACACCCGCAACTCCGACGCGGTGCTGACGCTGCTGCGCCATCTGAACAAGCGCCTGGGCCAGACCATCCTGATGATCACGCACAATCCCGAAGCGGCCGCTTTCGCCGACCGCATCGTCCACATGCGGGATGGGCGCGTGGTCGATCCTCCCCCGGAGGCCTAGCTGGGGTGCGCCGCGCTGCTTGGATCCTGTTCGCCATCGCCGCGGGCTTTTGGTGCGCGGAAGGACTGATTTTTCACACCAGTCTCTACGCGAGTATTATCAGCCCGGCTTCCACCACAGGTGTGTTGGAGACGTGGATCGAAAACGAATTGCGGCGTCCCCGCGACGCCCATCCCCAGATTTTGACGATCGGCGATTCGCGCATGGGGGCGCTGAAGCCGCGCATCGCGAACCGGTTCACGGGCCAAACCGGGCTGACGTTCGCCAGCGTCGGAGCAGCCGGCGCGACGCCGCGCTGCTGGTATTACATGCTGCGCGACGCCGATCCGGGCGCGAAACGCTACGCCGCGATCGTGATCGGCCTGGAAAGCTACGACGACGCCGAGAGCTGGGAAGACTATGCGGACCGCGAATCCGATCTGCACTATCTGATCGCGCGCCTGCGCTGGAGCGATCTTAAGGAGTTCAGCGGCTCCTATCACAACCCACAATTGCAGCGCGAGGCTTTTCGCGGCATTCTGTTTAAAGGCTTGGTTTTCAAGCGCGATTTTCAGGATTTTCTCCTGCACCCGGCCGCGCGCCTGGCGTACGCGCAGCTTTCGCGCCGCGATTCGCACATTTGGTTTAACGATTTTGTCGACACCTCGGACAGCCTGAAGGACGTGCATGTGGATTTCGCGGCGCGCACGGTGAGCACTCCTCGGGGCGCCCGGCCGGATCTCGAGCAGGCGCTGCGCACGCGGCTTCTGGACCCGCTGCCTCCGGATACCGGCCGCGAGAGCGCGTACATGCATTATTGGTTGGGCCGCATCTACGGTCTCTACCGCGGATCGAAGACGCGGCTGGTGTTTCTGCGTCTGCCGCGGGGCGGATTTGTGCGGCCCGATCCGGCGCCGCCGAACTCGCATAGCTCCGTGCGTGAACTGGCAGCGCATAGCGAGGTCCGCCTAATCCCCGAAACTTTCTACGATGCGCTGGAGCGGGCGGAGTTATTCCACGATGAAGTGCATTTGAACGAGCCCGGCTCCGAGGAGTTCTCGCGCATGCTGGCGTTCGAGATACGCGATTTACTCGCCGGTTCGTGATCGCCGATGCTCTTCAACACCGCGCGCTTCTTCCTATTCTTCGCCGTGGTGCTGGCGTTGCACTACGCCTCGCCGAAGCCGCTGCGCAAGTGGATCCTGCTCGCCGCCAGCTACTTCTTCTACATGAGCTGGAACCCCAAGTTTGTGCTGCTGCTGCTTACGCTCACCGCGATCGATTACACCTCGGGGCTGTGGATCGAACGCTGCCGGGAGCCCGCACGGAAGAAGTTGTTCCTGGTGCTCAGCCTCGTGGCCAATCTCGGATTCCTGGGATTCTTCAAGTACTACAACTTCCTGGCCGCGATGATCGCGGAATTGTTCCGCCTGCCGCCGCAATCCTTCGCCCTGGCGATCATCCTGCCTTTGGGCATCAGCTTCCACACCTTTCAAAGCATGTCCTACATCGTGGACGTGTATCGCGGACAGCAGAAGGCCATTCGCAATCCGGTGGACTACGCTCTGTTCATCGCGTTTTTTCCGCAGTTGGTGGCGGGCCCGATTGTGCGCGCGCGGGAGTTCTTCGGCGGCCTGTACCAATGGGTGGCGCCGACGTCAGAAGAGTGCCTGCGCGGCGTGATGCTGATGCTGGTGGGACTGACCAAGAAGATGGCGCTCGCCGACCAGTTCGCGGCCATTTCCGACTCCTACTTCCAGCACCTGACCGCGCATCCCGGCATGGCCGCGGCGTGGAGCGGGACGGCGGCGTTCGCCATGCAGATCTTTTTCGATTTCTCGGGCTACACCGACATGGCCATCGGCATGGCGCTGCTGCTGGGGTTCCATTTCCCGGTGAATTTCCGGCGGCCGTACCTGGCGTTTTCGATCACCGACTTCTGGCATCGCTGGCACATCTCACTCTCGCGATGGTTGCGCGATTACCTGTACATTTCGCTGGGCGGAAATCGCTACGGCCCGTGGAAAACCTATCGCAATCTGATGCTGACCATGCTGCTCGGCGGGTTGTGGCACGGTGCGAGTTGGAATTTCGTGATCTGGGGCGGATACCACGGGTTGCTGTTGAGCCTGGAGCGCATAATGGGGCGCAGGTATTTCGAGGAACGCGGGAGTGCGCTGCTGTATCCCTTCCGCGCGGTGCTGACGTTCGCGCTGGTGTGCGTGGGCTGGGTCTTCTTCCGCGCCGCGACGCTTTCCGATTCCTCCTACGTGCTCCGCCAGATGCTGGTTGGAGCGCGCGGCATGGCTGACTTCCTGATCCCCGCATGGTTGTTGGTGCTGGTGGGAATCGCCTTGCTGATCGCACTGTTCGAGGAAAAGTCCGAGTGGATCGACGGTCTGGCACGCGGTCCCGCGTGGGCCTACGTCGCTGCGGCGGTCGTGCTGCTGCTCATGGTCGAGATGATCGGAGTCACCGAGAAGGCGGTGCCGTTCGTGTACTTTCAATTCTGAGTCCGACTCTGAATTGGTGCCCGGATGCTATACTGAAGTTCGGGCCGACTCGCCTGCGATTCGGCCCATTGTCTTGTCGGGGCGTGGCTCAGCCTGGTAGAGCGCCTGGTTCGGGACCAGGAGGCCGGTGGTTCGAATCCACTCGCCCCGACCAACTATCTCTTTCAACGTCATTGAACTGCAGCGATTGAATGCTTCGGGCTTTCGAGCGCCGTTTCGTCTTTGTGCTCAGTTTTGTGCCCACCCTGTACTTCTCTGGCGCGTTCGATCGCCGCCACGATTGTATGCACCTCGGGATGAACGTAGCGCCGCGTGGTCGCAAAGTCACTGTGTCCCGCGAGGTAGGCGAGTGTGTACGGGTCCATGAACGCCGCCCAGCGAGTGATGCACGTGTGTCGAAAGGTGTAGAACGTAAAGAATGCAACTCCGGCGAGCTTGCAGGCCTTCGCATGCTTTTTCTTTAGGGTAGATTTCTCCATGTGCCCAGACCGCGTCGCGGCCGGGAACACCCATTCGCCGCTCGCCGCCTCACGCCGCATTTCAAGAAGCAGCGTAGCTCTCTTGGTCAATGGGATCACGCGGCGAGCATTCTTCGTCTTTCCTCGTGGCACGTGGACGGCGCCTTCGCGGATATGCTCCCACCGCAATCGGAAGCATTCGTCTGGTCTCAAGCCACAGTCACTCAGAACCGTCGCGACGTCCCGGAGTAGGAAAGGATCGTCCGGCTGGATTGGCTGTTGGGCTCGCATGGTCGCGCGGATACCTGCGAGGGCTCGTCGATAAGCATCCAGCAACCCTTCGCCGATGGTTGTTGCGGCTTTCAGATACTGCTCTTCCTCGCAGGCGGACAGAACGCGATCACGGTGGTTCTCGCCCGGCAGCATTTCAATCTTGGGAAGCACGCGTTCCACGCGCCCCCACTCCATCGCCAGCTTGAGGATTCGACGCAAGACTTCAAGCCGACGGTTGATGGTCGCAACTGAGGAATATCGATGCCGAAGCTTCGCGATGTAGCCGGCCGTCTTCTCACTGGTAATCGTATCCAGTTGGCAGTTCGCCAAAAGAGAATACTCGATCAGACACTTCACGCCGGTTTTGTAGTATTCCAACGTGTTCGGCTTGTCTTGGAAACGGGCTTCGACGAACGGAGTAAAGTCTCGTTCGGCAAATTCCCGCAGCGTTGCGGTGGGGACTCGGTCGCGGATGCCAACCTCGCCCTTGGCGAGCGACGTTTTGTGCCCAGCTTCGATCTGTTCGGCGACGCGCTTGTTCGTCTGCTTGGTGCTCTCCCGAATCGGTTCCCCGTTCCAGGTGAACTTGTACCACCAGACGCGGCCGCGCTTGTATAGCGCCATCGCTACGCGCCCGCCCTTTCCGCGGGCCATGACATTGGTCGCGTGGTTCGAGGGACTAAGTCAACCGCGAATCCGCGTTCGCGGCTGATCACTGCGGGGCATCCTTTCCGAAGACGCCACGCGCCCGTTGGCGCGCGATCTAATCCGCGCTCGCACATGTGCATGGCTCCCATTTCCCGTCACGGAGCATCGCGCCCTCGCCGCGTTTGGTGGAAAAGCAGGTCGGACACTTGTAGCTGCGCTCTTCGGCTTCGGCCGCGGTAACCGGGCGGCCGGCCGCGCGGGTTTTCGCGCGGAAACGCCTGGAAAGATCCCGGAGGAAGCCAGGAGGATTGCGCCATTCGTTTTGGGCATGTTTCCTCACTTCCAGGACGAAATCCTGCATGGAGACACCGGCCATTTCGAGGCTCACTCGAATGGCGTCCAGCACCTCGATCGTGATGCGCTCGCCAGTCTTGGTTTGGTAGATCGCCTTCAGTTCATCATCGGGCGAGGCGTATCGGACTTCGGGGTCATCAGCAACATCATCACCTTTCTGAGAAGAAGTAGCGGCACTGCCGGGCGCCCCGGAATGCTCGGTTGTCGACGCAGCGTGCGGGCGTTCTCTTCCCTGGGGTTCAGTTCCAGTTCCTTTTCTTTTCGCTTCCTGATGATGATGTTCTGTTCCCTTCCCTTCTACGGCACCCTCCTGCGGCTTTGTCGCACCATCCTGCGGTCTTTCCGCACGAGGGTGCGGTGTCAACCTACTCTTTTTGGGAGGCTTTTCTCCGCGAATCTCTAAGAGGCCGATTGCTAGCAGACGCTGGATGGCGGTCCTTATCACCGTCTCGGGCAATCGCGTCAGGCGAGCGAGCGATTCTGCCGTGTGCGGCCGGCCGCCCCCCGACACTAGGAAGCCTCGCGGCGTCGCTCTAGATGCGGCCATGAGCAGGGCGATCCAAACTCCGAGATGCGCTGCGCCGTCCTCGTGAGACACCAGCTCCACGTAGCTGTCGGCACTGAGATCGTTGGGCGCCGGGAACCAGTTCGTCCGTTTCATATCCCGGCTCCTGTTGTTCTCATAGAGTTGCTCCCAATCACGCACGCGCATCATCGGCGGGGTCGGCTCCTTCATGACCTTGCTCCAGACGATTGCCGTTATTCGGCGCCGCTCATGGCCGTGGTCCGCCGCAAGTTGCGCTCAAGGTGTGCTCCCACATCCTCAGGGCGATAGCGCACGAGCGCGCCCAGTTTTACGTAGGGGCAGCCCTGTCCAAGCAGCCTGTCGCGGCGCACGCTGGCCACGCTGCGCTTGGTAACGTGGGCGTACTCGTGCTCGGTGAGAAGGGTTTCTAAGTTGAGATCAGCGAGGTTCTTGCGCTCGCTCGGTAGTGAAGTGTGCATGCTCCACTTCTAACCGCACCACGTGCCCCCCGCCAAAGAGGATGTCGTAAGTCACGCTAAATACATGGGTCTTTGTCACACGGGAGAGTAGAAGCTTCACGTGAAGCAAACTAGAAGCTTCACGGCTGATAAAGGTCTTCTACCTCACGATTCATCAGATTCGCCAACTTCGTGACGGCGGCGTCGCCATGATACATGCCGTTGTTGCGCAGGGATGAGACCGTACGAACGCTTATCTGGAGCGCGGAGGCCAGATCTTTATTGTGGTAGCCCTCGTCTCTCATCCACTTGCCGATCAACTCGAGGTCGAGCCTCCTGGCTTGGGGCTGAGTTATTTTCGGCTCAACAGGAGCAGGTTCCGGACGCGAAAGGCCCGACGCCTGCTCGATCGCTTTGGACTTCCAGAGGCCGGTCCGCGCGTTCAAATGCGTGCGCAGCCGACTTTCAAGATCTTCAGTATGAGGTCCCGACGGCACTTCTGTTAGTAGGCCCGCGAGAGCCCGTTTCGCGCCCGCGATTTCCTCAACTCCGCGGCCTTCGCCGAGAGCGTCATAGACATGTTCAACAGTCTTATGGAACTGGCCAATCATTGGTGTGCAGATATCATCGACAACCGCCGGAATGCAACTCGATTCCAGCCAACGCAGATAGCGTCCCACGGAGATTTTGGACCCAAGCGTTCCGAGCCGGTTTTCCGCGGCCCTATCAAAGATCGTCTCCGCATATTCTGATAGAGGGCGCCATAAGACCTGCGCCAACTGGCGGCGGTCACCGAGTAGATCTTTCTCTATCGCATCTGTTGCTGCTCTGCGCAATTTGGATTCCGCGGCTGGCCTAGCGGTCAGTACAAGCTTGAGAAACGCGCCATCGCGGCTGCGCTCACGACGCCCCGCTTGCAGCATCTCCTTCGAACCCATGAGGATGAGTAACTCCTGGAGGTCCCTGCCGACGCGACGAAGCGCTGTCGCGGAGGACCGAGCCAATTCCTCTTCATGCTGGTCTGACACGGCCCAGCGGATCTTGCTCGTGCGCCGGGCCGTTCCAATTTCCTCCAAGAGCGGTCCCTCTGCGGTACGGAAGGCACTCACCGCGCTCTCGCCGCGGAGACCTCGGTCTAGAACGTGATTTGCTTGAAGTACGGCGAGATCATAAGACAGCCCGACGATGGCATCGTTCAGTTTTGCAGCCGGATCAAGCCCCAGCGAATCGCCTTTGCGTTTGGTGTCTTCGATGATTCGGCCGAAATCTTCGATTAGCTCGCGAAATCTACCCCAAATGTGAGAAGTCCAGTAAGCAAGTTCCGCTTCAGGATCTGCCAAAGGCTCGTGGCTGTGGTCGTACAGCCACGAGACCAGCGGATACTGATCGCGTCGAAGACCGTACGGACCGCTGGACGCCGCGGTTGTTTTCAGCTCGATTTCGCGCGTCTCCAGCTTTTTACAGGTGTCCGCTGACGCAAGACAAGGCTGATTAATCACCTGGCCCTTGTGCCCGGTGAACTGCGGGCTTTCGTCTCGAACGCAGTTCAACCAGCCGTCCCGCGCGTTCGAAAGATTCGGCACGCCGGCTTTGATTCCGGCGCGCCTAGCCAGCAAGTCAAATTGGTTGCGCTGGAGCGTTCGCTCGTGCGTGTCGCGGGGACCGCCAGTGAGGTTCCAATGTGTCCCAAAACCATTCGCGTGCAAGTCTCCTTCGGACTTGGATAGCTGTCTGAAGCCGGCTTCGAGCTTGGGCCATGAATCTGATGTGTTCACAAAAGACCGATGCGGCCGTCTGACCGCTAGTCATAGCGGGCAACACTTAACAACAGATAACATCTGATTTTACAGCGTTTTGCATAATCTCTGACCTCGCATATAATCGGGCATGGAAACAGCCCCTGGCGCGCGAGAAGAACACCAACCTGAGCCCGCGATGAACCTGCACCGAATGGCGAAGCATATCGAGCTGTGGTTGATCGACAAGCTAATTCCGTGGGCACGGAATCCCCGCACCCATTCCGACGCGCAGATCGCCCAGATCGCGGCCAGCATTGCGGAGTTCGGTTTCAACAACCCGATTCTGGTGGACACCAAGGCGGGCATCATCGCCGGCCACGGACGTCTCCTGGCCGCGCAGAAGTTGGGTCTTACCGAGGTCCCGGTGATCGTTCTGGATCACCTCAGCGAGGCGCAGAAGCGTGCCTACATCATCGCGGACAACCAGCTCGCGTTGAACGCGGGCTGGGACGAGGACCTTCTCCGGGCCGAACTTGCGGCCCTGCAGGAGGAGGACTTCGACATCAGCGTCATCGGATTCGAAGACGAAGAACTGGCGCGCCTGCTGGCCGCGCAGGATGCGATCGCCGGGCTCACCGATGAGGATGCAGTCCCGGCGCTTCCGCAAACGCCGACGTCAGTAACTGGCGACCTTTGGAATCTCGGCAACCACAAACTGCTCGTCGGCGATGCCACTCTGCAGCCGGATGTAGAGCGCCTGATGGCGGGCGACGCGGCCGACATGTTGTTCATTGATAGCCCGTATAACGTTGACTACGAAGGGTACACTGACGAAAAGCTGAAGATCAAAGGCGACCGCATGAAGCCCGAGGAGTTTGAACGTTTCCTGCGTGCGGCGTTTTCCAGTTGTCGGGCCGCGGCGAAGCCCGGCGCCTCGCTATACGTCTGCCATTCTTCTTCGTGGCAGCGCGAGTTTCAGAACGCGCTCGAAGTCGCGGGCTTCGAGGTCCGGTGTCAAATCATCTGGGCCAAGAACACTTTTGCATGGGGATTCGGGCGTTACAAATTCCAACATGAACCGATTTTCTACTGCTACGTCGCTGGCCAGAAGGATCTATGGTACGGCAATAAGTCCCAATCGACGCTGTGGGAAGAGAACAAACCCGCAGCCAACAGGCTGCACCCAACCATGAAGCCCGTGGAGTTGATCGAACGCGCGCTGCTAAACAGCAGCAAGGCGGGCGATCTGGTGGCGGACTTGTTCGCAGGATCAGGTTCAACGTTGATCGCCTGCGAGCGACGGAACCGCAGGGCGCGGCTCATGGAACTCGATCCCAAATACGCGGACTGTATCTGTCAGCGGTTTCAGGAGTACACCGGCAAGCCGGCCGTCCTGGAGGGAGACGGACGCACCTTCGACGAAGTCGCGCAGGAGCGGCGGAGGGAAGCGGCGTGAACAGGATTCACAGACGGATTGAGCTATTAGAGCAAGCGCTTCTGCCGGTGGAAGAGGGTCCTCCTCAATTCATGAACATCAACTTTGTCGACGCAGACAGGAAAGTGGTGCACACACTGGTGCTGAAGATGGGTCCAGTTCGGCCGTTGAACGACCGTCGCTGGAGCCGGGGCAGACGGCGTGGCTAGAGCACTGGAGGACCAACGAAAAACGCCGCCGGGCGCGAACCCGGCGGCGCGATGCGAGCAGCAACGACTGGTTCTAAGCTTTCACGGAGTAGCTGCGTTCCCCATCCTCGCCCTTGGTGGACGTGACGGCCAGCCCCATTTTCTTGCCCAGCGTACCGCTGATGAACCCGCGCACCGAATGCGCCTGCCAGGAAGTTGCTTTCATGATCTCCTTCAGGTTGGCTCCGCCCGGCCGCTTCAGCAGGGCGAGGATTGTTTCGGTCTTGCTGCCCTCGCGGGGACCCTTCTCCTTGGCGGCTTTCACCGCGCGAGCGGCCTTGGGCTTGGGGGTGGCCCCACGGGCGGCTTTAGGCGCCTTCTTCGCCGGGCTGGCCTTCTTCCCGGACTTGCCCTTGGCCGGCGCGACGTTGCGCGCACGTTTGGCGACGTTGGCCTTTTTCGTGGCTTTCGGCGGCTCAGCCGTCGCTGTGGCCTGGGGGGCGGCTGTTTCTTCGATATTCGCGATCATGTTGGTTTCTCCTTTGGCGGTGATTACCGCGGTCACGACATGGATCACTCTGGTGCGACGGAATTGCAAGGGAAATATAGAGCGACGTGCACCAGGCGATGGAACGGCGATGGACGCGGAATCGGTGCCCAGATGACCGCAGGTGACCGCAGATGACCGGACATGGGACGAAATTCGCACACAAGGCAGAGCAGGCAATCGCCGCGCTGTTAACGCGCCCGAGCATCGAAGACGCTGCCCGCGTTGCGGGCGTAGGCGAAAAGACGCTTCGGCGGTGGATTCAGGAGCCGGAGTTCAAAGCGCGATATTTGCGAGCACGCAGGGAGTCGGTCCAGCAGGCCCTGGCGCGAATTCAACAGGCCACCAGTGCCGCTGGCACGACCATTCTGAAACTGATGACCGACCCGAGCGTGCCTGCGACCGTCAGACTCCGAGCGGCAGAGTGTGTTTTTGACCTTGCAGTTAAGGGCGTTGAAATCGAGGATATCGAGGTACGCGTCTCCGAGTTGGAGCGGGCGGCGCAGGAAGCGAAGCAGAGCCGATAAACCGGTCTTCGATCCGAACAGTTACGAAAGGACTAGCGTGTCCGATCAGTTGCGTAGATCGAAGCTCGGGCGGCGGCTCGCGAAACTAGAAGCGGAGCTCACGGACGAGCGGGGCTTGGTCCCGCACTCGGCCAAGTGGCGAGCGTACTGGACGGAGTGGATGCTGAAACTCGCGAACGGCGAGAATCCGCCAGGCAAAATCACGGATGAGGCATTGCGAATGTGTATGGAAGAGGTCGAAATACCGCCGCACAAGTATGACGACGAATGAGTCGGCCGACCCCACAGACCGGACGCCGATGAACACCTGAGCAGACAGTTTCTCAGGGCGAGCGACTCAGCAAGTTGCTTTATTGGTTCTCGGAGAAACTGCCGGGACCAGGAGCCGCGACAAGATGCGAACCTGCCCGTCGTCGAGGCCGTGCCGGTCCACTGAATCCTCATAGAGGTGCTCAAACAGTAGCCCGCGCAGCTCAAGTTTACCTGGGGTCAATGGCAGCTTGCTTTTGCCTGGAACTCTTCGATCATCGGTCATTGGTTCCTCCCCTCACTCAGAAACGCGCGACCTCACGGCAAGAGGGATCAAGAGAATTTCGGAAAGCAGGTGTTTTCCGAATGCAGCACATGTGATCGGCCAGATCAGCTCCCTGTGTTTTTCGCGCTGACCAGGACGGAAGCAACCCTTGAGAAGATCTGGCTGATGCTGTTCGCGACACCCGGTATAATAACGGCGGCTGCCACCGCTACGAATCCTCCCATCAGAGCGTACTCAATGAGGTCCTGAGCCCTATGGTCGACCCAGATGCGGAGTTTGAGAATGAGTCTCATGACCTATCCTACAGGGAAGCTGTGCTTTTGGAGCTTAGCCACTGTCCCTATTGTCGTAAATGCAATCTCTTAGAATAGTTCGATCTATCGCTTAAGCAGTCCCCGGACTTTCGTTTCACGAAGTGAAACAAAAGGCAGCTGTATTCGCCAGCTTGTCGTTGGAGCGGGCGGCGGGACTTGCCTACCGATAATGTGAGTTGTCAGGTCCGAAACAAGCCGGTCTCCCGCTACGGCCCCGCACCGGATGCCGGGCCGCTCCGGACACGGACGTTCACCGGGATTTGTTCGCTTGCCGTCATGATCCCGCCGGAATTTGCTAGACGGAAACATACTTTTACCGTCTCTGATCGCTCAACGCTACGCCGTTTTGCGGATTACATCCACAAGGCAGCCCGGTCAGAGACGGAGCGCTAGCACAGAGATCGGCCTGAAGTCAGTCGTCCTGTCGTCCTGAATGTTAGCCATGAAGTAGAAGCTCTTCCCGACAACGACTCCTGTTGTTACCCCGTCAAAGAGCGGGTTACCGCGTTCCAAGACGTCAAAGCGTACCGCAGATTTCTCATCGCGCGCCAAAACAATTCGGATGACTCGCGTGGCCATGATTCCGTTTTGGATAGCGATCAGGTCACCGCGGTAGAAATACAATCCATCCACGTTTGCGAGACACAACCCAGCGGGCCGTTGCAGGGCCGAAGCCGTGTGCGTTCGCAAATCGAACACGGTTACTCCGTCCGGAAAACTGGAAACATACAACCACTTCGCATCTGAAGAGATCGCGATCCCATTTGCAAATTCGAATCGGCCGGGGAGCATCCCCAACTCTTGCGCGCCTGGTGCAAGATGCCAGACCGCTCCGGCACGTGTATCGGTAAAGAATGCTTCCCCGCTGGGGGAGATCACTAGATCGTTGAGAAGGTGTCCAGCCCCAACCGCGTGCTTTCCGACGATACGCCCCGTGTGGAGCTCGTAGATCATAACATCTGACTCTTGATCAGAGTTGTTTAAGAGCCAAAGATTCCTGCCATGGACCTTCAGGCCCAGAATCGTTCCCATCCCCGTCAAGAAGTCCCCACAGGCCCCACCAGGGGAACAGCGGACTACTTTCCCCTTCCTGAGGCTCCCGAAGTAGAACATCTTGGCGTCCGGATCGTAGGCCACGCTTTCAGGCGCGAGGTCGCCCTCGGCGACACGGAATGCCTGCCTGCTGTTTGCGACTGGAGTGATTGCTTCCCGGATTGATTTGACTACTTCCTCGAATTCCACCGTTCCGCGAAGGCCAGCGAAGATCCGATCTTTCGACGGATCGATCCCGCTTCTCGGGTCGAGGCGCCGAAGCCACTGCATTGCCTCTGGCCATTGCTGTCCCGCCGCCGACGTACGAGCTAAAGCGTAATCGACGGTCGCTTTATCGGTTGCTGTCTCCAACAGTCGTTCCAGCCTGGACAACTCGGCTCTGAACGGCCGCTCGTCTTCCGCAGACAAGGTCCCGGACTTTGGAAGTTGCCCATAAACCGCTGTCCCCGCGAGCAACGCGATGCGCAACGCCAGATTGAGCCGCATAAATCGATGCACCTCTTGATGATCGCCGATCTTCGAGAAGATAGCTCCTCCCTTGTCGCTTGGTGTTTATCGATCCTATGCCGGGCCATGGCGGGAGACTGGCCTGTTTCGGGCCTGACAATTCACATCAACGGAACGTTGTCAGCAAGACCGTGAGTATCGATCCTTTAACGCCGCTTTCCGGCTCCGGGGCGGCGGGCGCCGGTGTTTGCGACGCCTAGCTAACTGATGGTAGGGCCGATCAGGGCATTTCGTCCATCTGGTCGCTACCCGGAAGTTGAGCGTTTACGTGGAGATTCGAGTGGCGACCTGGACCTTTGCGGGTCCGCGCTCGGGTGATCGAGGCTCCGGCCACATGTCAGAGAGGGAATCGCTCCAGCTTCCGGTGGCCTGGACGCGCTGGGAATCCTGGACTATTCTGAGCAAGGAGGTTCACCATGTTCAAACCGAGTAGTCGCGGTCTTTGGCGGATGGCTCCGGTGTTGGGATTCCTGACTGTGGTGTTTTTTTCGGGCCCCTCAGCGAGGACGAACAATCAAGCCGGCCTGGTTCTTCCACATGTACGAAACATAATGGCCATCTACGGCGCCGACGTCGTTACCATCGATCGCAATGCGCGAGATTTCAAATTGCCCGATCAGTTTGAATGGAAAGGCCCGGAAGGAGCCGCCAGCAAAACGGTGAGTCTATTTGGCGATCCATCAAAACCCGGTCTATACGTCCAGGTCACCAAACGCGGCCCAAACGAGTGGAGCCAGCCTCACTCGCATCCGAATGAGCGATTCATCACCGTGTTGGCGGGAACCTTCCTGATCGGCACGGGGGCGAAGTTCGATAAGAACAACACCGTTGCTATCGGGCCGGGGGGCGTAGTCCACGATCTCCCGAATCAGATGCACTACGACGGAACGGGGCCCGAGGGCGCCACTCTCGAGTTCATCGCTATGGGTCCAGCGGCGAGGAATTAGCGAACTAACGGTGGCAGATTGCATGCGGCGGTCCACGCGATAGCCTCGGGGATCACCCAAAATCCGGCCAATGAAAATCACCTGAAACCGGCTAATGGAGTTGAGTGCAGGACATTGACGGGACGTGCGCATCCGAGTTATCTCACCAGTTCTGGTCCCGAAGCCGCTGGAAAAGTTACCATCCCCCGCACGCGGGC
>Ga0316363_10001325_pt1 | contig 22436 bp, 28 predicted proteins | sample Sb_taG_3_FD_200459 | JGI IMG/M metagenome (GOLD analysis project Ga0316363, IMG submission 200459) | Peat soil microbial communities from Weissenstadt, Germany - Sb_50d_a_PC metaG (v2) (version 2) | ecosystem: Environmental > Terrestrial > Soil > Wetlands > Peat | place: Germany: Weissenstadt...
TGCGGGACAGCGGGTGGACCAGCCACCCGGCCGTCGAGATCGCGGGCGCGAAGATGGTTCGGGAGAATCGCTCCTTCCGGATTTACGACGCGGAGCTATCCTCGTCCAGCCTCCCCGTGCATTCTCACGACGTGCCGACGGTGGTCGTTCTGGTGTCCGGCGAAGCGACGGTAGGCGCCAAACACCTGGATCATCCCGGCCAGTGGGTGCTGATTCCCGCCGGTGAAAACCACACCGTCGCCGCGCAGGCCGACACTCACATTATCGAAATCGAAGTGCGCTGAACGCCCGTGTAGCCGGTTGCCGGATGCCTAACGGACGGTTTTTCCCCCGGTGGCGACGCCCCTCACATACTTGTGGAGCACGCTCGCGATTAAGCTTTGATACGGAAGTCCCTCGTCTGCAGCGCGCCGCTTAAGCATTTCGAGGTCCGCTGTAGATAGGCGGATGTTGATTCGGGCATTCTTTCGCAGGTAGTTCTTGGCGGCGTCAACGGCATCTTGCCGTGCTCCTTTCTGATCCATGACTGGTCTGAACTCGCCGCGCTCATAGGCGGTGATTAGCCTGCGCTCTTCGTCATCGTGCAAGACGGGGTTCTTCGTTTGGGCTCTCCCTTCGTGCGTTTCCTGGTGGCCTTATGGCTCGGGTATATGGTCTTGAGGAACAGGGTCCGTCCTTGGTGGACGACGAGCACGACGTAAACATAGCCGTCCACATCGACTTCATACAAAAGCTGATTCGGGTATCTCGCCTGATCCGCGTGCTCCAGCACTTGAATCAGCTTTCCACTCTCAATCAAAGCGATGATCTGGTCGAAACTGATCCCACGCTCCCGGAGGAGCCGGGCGTTCTTCTCGGAATCGAAGGCGTAGTTCCATTCTAGCCAGTGCTGCGTGGCAGAGCCGCCCACGCTCCGAACTTTCCTGAGAATTTCCGTTCAGGATGTACACCTCTTTGGCGGAGAAACATCATGCAAGTCACCGAGCGAAACCGTCTGATCGCGCAGGCCGTCCTGCAAATCGAAAAGCAGTTCGGCAAAGGGGCCGTGCTGCAACTGGGGTCGCGCAACGCGCTGCCGGTGAGCGTGATCTCCAGCGGATCGATTTCCGTGGACGCGGCGTTGGGCGTGGGCGGATTCCCGCGCGGCCGGGTGACCGAAGTCTTCGGGCCGGAGGCGTCCGGCAAGACCACTCTAGCGCTCCAGATCATCGCCCAGGCGCAGGCGGAGGGCGGCGCCGCGGCCTTCGTCGACGCCGAGCACGCCCTCGATCCCACCTACGCGCGCAACCTCGGCGTGGACACCGACAATCTTCTGGTTGCGCAACCGGATTACGGCGAGCAGGCGCTGGAGATCACCAGCGCGCTGATTTCCTCGGGCGTGATCGACGTGGTGGTGGTGGACTCGGTGGCGGCGCTGGTTCCCAAGGCCGAACTTGAAGGCGAGATGGGCGACAGCTTCATGGGCCTGCATGCGCGGTTGATGTCGCAAGCCTTACGCAAACTCACCGGGGCGGTGTCCAAGGCCAACGCCTGCATGGTCTTCATCAACCAGGTGCGGGAGAAGATCGGCGTGATGTTCGGCAACCCGGAGACTACCACGGGCGGCCGGGCGCTGAAGTTTTACTCGTCGGTGCGCGTGGAGGTCCGGCGCATGACCGCGCTCAAGGACGGCGACGTCGTGATCGGGAACCGCACCAAGATCAAGATCGTCAAGAACAAGGTGGCCGCGCCGTTCCGCGAAGCCGAGGTCGACATTCTGTACGGCCAGGGGATCTCCCGCGAGAGCGACCTGATCGACCTTGGCTCGGAGCAGGGCATTGTGGAGAAGTCCGGAGCCTGGTTCAGTTTCGCCGGGGAACGTCTGGGCCAAGGCCGCGAGAACGCCCGCTTGTTCCTTAAGGAGCATGCGGAGGTAGCGCAAAAGATCGACGCCGCGGTGCGGGAAAAGTTGGGGCTCTCCAAGGCGTCGGCCAAAACTGAAGCCCCAGCCGAATCAAAGCCCCCGGCGAGCCAGCCCAGCCGGGTGGTAGCGCAAACCGCTTGAGGTCTTAATTAGTGAGTGGGGCAGGCAATCTTGCCCGCCGCCGGCTTTTCAGCGGCGTCTAGCAGGACAGGAACTCCATAAGCCTGAGGACCGCAAGCGGATTGTGTTAGTTCGGGATGAACCAAAGTGTTCTGTTCAAAGTGTGGGGCCCAAATCGTCCCAAGCGTCAACTTCTGTTCGAGATGTAGATACGCCAGGCCTACCACTGCTCCATTGGTCTCAAACGAATCGAAGGCTGGATCAAAGGGATGGATGTGGCCGTTGCTGTTCTTGATCGTGCCCGCAGGATTCATCATTCTTGGCTTCGTCCTGACTAGCTTTTCTGAGCAGTCCACCAAACCAGAGGTGGCGCCCGTTGAGCGCAGGGCCAGCACGGGTAACGTGGCACATGATGGTCTCATGGCGCACAGCGAGAGTGAGCAAGCGATGCTCCTCGGACAGATCGTTGAAGATAGCTGCACCGGCAATCGTGCATTCTACATGGGAACGGGCTCAGCGCATGACGCTATCTGGAGCGTCGGTTGCACCAATGGACGAAGCTATGAAATCCTAATCCACGCAGATGCGACCGGGAGCACAAAGGTTTTGGAATGCTCCGTCGTGAAGGCAGTCTTGAAGATCGATTGCTTCGTGAAGCTGGAAGGTCAGTAGACGGGGGTGCACCCGAATGCAGCTTGGGATTGTTTTCGCTCAGCCGAGCAACTCTATGAACTGGCGAGGAGTCACGATCCGGACGCCTTCAAACTCACCGAGCGATAGAAGGTCATTGTCGCCGGTAACCACAACAGCCACCTTTGCTTCAAGAGCACAGGCGAGCACATGATCATCATTTGGATCACGGCTCGCCGTTACAGTGCGCGTGGGTTCCACAATCTCCGCCAGGGCGAGGATTGAATCAAGCGCCTCCGCAAGATCCTCTTCCGACCATTCAAAGCCTTCGCGGAGCACGCGGTGAAGCTCATCGATGATGGATCGAGATAGGCAAAGGGTAGACTCGTCTGCTTCGCATCGGGTTAGGATCTCATTGGGAATGCCCCCAAAGTTCAAGGCTGATACGAACACGCTCGTGTCGAGAGTCGCCCTGATCATGACTTGGGCGACTTAGGGCTCCGCTCTCTAAGACGAGTCTCTTTGAGGATCCTCACCACGTCGGCTTCCGTGATGCCGCGTTCCGCGGCTTTCTTGCCGTACTTGCCGATCAACGTTTCCCGGCGTTCCTGCTGGTAATGCCGGAGAGCCTCTCGAAACAGTTCACTCATGGTGCGGTTTTCGGCCTTGGCCAGCCGTTCAGCTGCCTTAATCTGGGCCTCTGGCATGGAGATTGAGATGTTCTTGCTTGGCGGCATGGATAGTAACTCCTAATAGTATTTATTAAGACTACCACACTCCTAGGCGGGAAACTGCGGGGGATCGAGCTGCCGATTTCGTTTCGTCCACAAGTGCCTCGGCGTAGCGGCGAGTCGAGCGCGATGAGGTCCGCGGCGGATTCCAGTTCACGCCACGCTGAATAAGTCCAGGTTGCTTGGTGAGCCGACACTCCGTCCGGCATTCGGTTTCGTCCTGGCTGACGGTTTGCCCACACTGGCTTCGCGTAGCGCGCGTTCAATGCGCTCCCGCACATAGATGGCTTGCTGGAGACCATCCCGCGTCGCGCCGTCCGCGAGCGCGTCGACGAAGCGCCGCATCTCGTCCTTGGTGCTTGGCATCAAGACCAGTATAGAAACGCGCTAGCCCCGCAGCAACTCCGCGATTCTCGTGCGCGCTGTTTCGGTCAGCTTGCCGCGATCGTGCGAAAGCATTCCCTCGGTCGAAATCGGCTCACCCACGCGGATGCGGACCAGCCCGCGATGGAACGTCCCCGAGCCCATGGCCAGGATCTCGCGCACGCCAATCAGTGCGATCGGAACGATCGGAACCTGCGCCTTGATGGCCAAGTACGCGGCCCCGTCGATGAAGGGTTGCAACTCGCCGTCCATGGAGCGTCCGCCCTCCGGAAAGATCATGAGCGAAATCCCACGCCGGCGGATCATGGCGGCGGATTTTGCCAGCGTCTTGACGGAGGCCCGCGGATCCCCCAGGGGGACCGGGATGTGCCCAGCGCGGTGCAGATGCCAGCCCAGGAATGGGATCTGGAACAGGCCCTTCTTCGCCAGGAAGCGGAACTCCACCGGCAAGTTGCACAGCAACACCGGGGTATCCATGTAGCTCAAGTGGTTGGCGACCATGACATAGGGAACGCCCGGCTGGAGGCGCTCCAGACCTTCGGCCTCGACTTTCACGCCTACGATCCACAGGAGCGAACGGCTCCAGGCCCGCGCGACCTTGAGCTGCGTGCGACCGGTGCCATCGAAAACCGACAGGATGTTGCTGACCGCGCCGTGGAGCAAGGTCGAAAGGATGATCCCCGGGCTAACAAAGAACAGGCTCCACAGACGCGCGGCGCGCTCCGGCGCCGGGCCAACCCGTGAGTTGCTCGCGCCGGACTCCTTGGGCGAGTTCTTCAGTTGGGCCATTTAGTACATTTTAGGGACCGGGCGAAGGAAAAGGGCGCGAGCTTCTCCGATTAGAAACAGCGAACCGGTGATGACGATGACATCCTCGGCGGCGGCGCGCTCCAACGTCCAGTTCAAAGCCGCCTCGACGGTTGGTTCGGCGCGAACGGGGCCATCGGTAAACTGGCTGGCCAGTTCCTGCAGCGCTTCCGGACGCAGGGCGCGCGTGCCTTGGGACGCCGTGCAAATCAGTTGATGGGCTAGCGGGAACAGGGTCTCGGCGACTTCGTCCAGGGCTTTGTCGCGCATGGCGCCGAAGATCATCCAGATCCGGCGGTGCGCGTAGAAGCGTTCGAGATATCGCGCCAGCGCTCGGGCCCCGGCGGGATTGTGGGCGCCGTCTAGCAGGATGTCGGGATTGGGCGCGACGTGCTCAAGGCGTCCGGGCCAGCGCGCTTCCGCTATGCCGGAGGCTGAAACACCGAGTGCGCGCAGGGCTAGCGCGGCGGTGACGGCGTTGTCGACCTGGTGCTCGCCCGCCAGCGGGCAGACGATGGTTTCGTCCGACGCACCGAGCCGGAAGCGGCTGCCACGCGCGTCCACATGGAGATCGCGGATCTCGCATTCGGCGGCCCGAATCACCGGACAGCCGAGTTCCGCCGCGCACGCGTCGAGCACCGCTGCGGCTTCGGGCCGCTGCCCGAAGAACACTGCCGGGACTCCGGGTTTGAGAATTCCGGCTTTCTCGCCGGCGATAGCTTCGAGCGTATTGCCCAGGAAAGACTCGTGGTCGAAATCGATGGGAGTGATCACGGTGAGCGCGGGCTGGACTACGTTGGTCGAATCCAGGCGTCCGCCCAGGCCCACTTCGACCACGGCTGTGTCGACGCGCTTCTCGCGGAACAGCCAGAAGGCCATGGCAGTGACAGTTTCGAAGTACGTCGGGTGGCAATCTAGGTCCAGCTTTTCGGCGGTCTGGTGGATCACGTTGAAGGCGCGCTCGAAGGTCTGGGGCGAGACGGGGATGCCGTCGATTTGGATTCGCTCGGTGGGTTCCTGGAGGTGAGGTGAGGTGAATAAGCCGGTGTGGACACCGGCTCTACCACTACTACGCAGACCGGCCTCTATCATCGCGCACGTGGAGCCTTTGCCGTTGGTGCCCGCTACGTGGACCACTCGATACGCGCGCTCGGGATTGTCCAGCGCCGCGAGCACCGCTGTGATTCGCTCCAGACCTAGCTTCGCGGTCTTGATCTCGTTGCCTAGGGCGTAGAGAAACTGGACGGAATCGGTGTACGTCATGTGCGTTGGCTACGGCGGTACACCAGCCAGGCCGAGACGATAATCAGCGCTGTCACCAGGGCCAGCTTGAATTCGAACAGCCAGACGTTGGTGACCTCGGGCGTCGGCACCACGCTCGATACCAGCGTCAGCAGCGTCACGCCCATCCCCGCGGCGGCGGCGATGCGGCGCCCGCATTTCCAGGCGCTGCCGAAGATATAGATGTAAGGGATGAAGCCTGCCAGCACCATCAGCGAGACCAGGGACTGATACGCGGCGCGCATGGTGTCTCCCAGTTGGATCGTGACCAGCAGCACCGAGGCGACTCCGCCGAAGACCAGGATCGAAACATGGGGCACGTTCCAGCGAGGGTGAACGCGGGCGAAGATCTCTGGTAGCAGCGTGTCCACCCCGGCGGCGTAGGGCATGCGGGAGACCGATGCTCCGAAGGCTCCGAATCCGCCGATGCCGTTGATCATCACCAGCACTGCGATCAGCGGCGTCAACCACGGCAGGCCGAACAGGGTCGCGGCGACATTGGCGCCGTCGGCGAGGCCGTGCAGTTCGCTGATCGACGCCGGATCGAGCAGGACCAACAATGCCACGGTTGTGACGGCATAAAAGACGGTAGCAAACACGGTCCCGATCCAGGTTGCGGGGACGACGGTTCGCTCTGGGGAGCGGATCTCACCTCCCATCAGGCCCAGCACCTCCATGCCGCTGAGGGCGAAGGCGATGGCTCCGAAGAAGCCTAGCGTGTCCCAGTTCAGCCCGCTCCAATTCGACGCCTGCCACAGGTGCTGCGGTGTAGCGCTCCCGCGGTGCGACCAGACCAGCGCCGCGACGGCAACCAGCAGCGCGCCCAGCACCCACGACGTGATGCCACCGGCGTTCTCGGTCCACTTGCCGACCTTCATGCCGACCAGGTTGGTGCCGATGGCGATCCAGATCACGACCAGCGAGATGACCAGCACGTAGACGCGGCTATCGGCCAGGTGGGCGTAGGTGGGTCCGAGGGCGTAGGCGCTCATGCTGACCGCGAACATCACCGAGCCGGGCAGCGTCAGCGCGATCCCGAACCAGTAGATCCAGAACGCGAGAAAACCGTGCCAGGAGCCGAAGTCGTTGCGGGTCCAGAGGTACAGACCGCCTGCGCCGGGATACTTTTGGAGCAGGGCCGCTACTGCTACGCCTAGCGGCGCTGCGAACAGGACTGCCGCGATGACCCACAGCAAGATCGACCCCGGGCCGGCGTGCGCGGCGATGGCGATCCAGCGCGGTCCGACGATGAAGGCGATGGCGAACAGGGTGAGGTCGCGGAGGCCGAGTTCGGGCTTGAGTTGGACGGGCTGGGAGGCGGTCGGCGCGGGTTTGTTCACCTTGGGCTTACCATGGGCTTACCTTGGTCCACGCGCCGCCCGAAAGGGCGGCGGCAGGCCAGAAGGCCTGACCCCACATGGGTTCTCCATGGTTGCACGGGCGGCGGCTTGGCGCAACGGGATGTCGGTATGTGGTTGATGGATTGGCTGTTACGGTCCGGTGGGTTCGTTTTGCAAGTGGCGTGCGTGGTGTGATACGCTGTATTACATGAAGACTGAGGTTTGCTGTTGGAGGTTGTCCAAGGAGTTGAAGGCGGAGCTGGAGGCGGAGGCGCGGAGGCGGAAGGTGTCGTTCTCGGCGTTGGTCGAGAGCCTCGCGCGGGAGGGGTTGGCGGGGCGGAAGGCGGCGGGGGAGGAGGCGGCTCAGGCTCGGCTGCAGGCGGCGGCTGGGAAGTGGATCGGGGCGCTACCTGCGCGGCCTGGTGGTATGACATGACGGCGCATGGGGTGATTGACGCTGGGGCGATTCTGGCTCTGCTGGATCGTGAGAATCCGGGGCATGAGCGGTGTGCGGCGGCGTTCCGGGAGGCTCGGCTGCCGTTGCTGACGTCGGGCGCGGTTTTGGCGGAGGTCTTCCGGATCGTGGGGAGTGATCGGAGAAGAGTCGAGGCGGTTTGGGGATTCCTGCGGTCGGGGGCGGTGGTGCTGGGGGCGATCGCGGATGCGGAGTTGGTGGAGGTGCAGGGGTTGATGGCGCGGTATAGCGGGGTTCCGATGGATTTTGTGGACGCTACGTTGGTGTACCTGGCTCGGAGGGAGTCGCTGGGGACGGTGTTTACGATGGATGGGGGGGATTTTGAGAGTTACTTTATCTCGGGGAAGCGGAAGTTTATGGTGCTGCCGGGGCGTGGGTGAGGGGCGATGGAGACTTGTGTTTTGCGGGTGAGCGGAGTCGGACATAATGGATGGAGACACGGAAACTCGGCGAACTCTTCCGCGAACTCTTCCGCGAACAAAGGCGCAGGCGTCGCGAACGGCGAAGGCCGCCGCGTTTAGCCTGAAGGTCGAGTTTGACCGTGAGGTGGACGGGCGTTGGATTGCGGACATTCCGGCTCTGCCGGGTGTCACGGTCTACGGCCGTACCCGGAAACAGGCGTTGACTGCGGTTGAGGTGCTCGCACTGCGGGTGATCGCGGACCGGATCGAGCATGGGGAAGCGGTACCGTTATGAATCTGGAACGCCCTGAACCGCATCACTATCGAGGAAGGCAAATGTGGCGGCCGTCCCTGCATTCGCGGGCAGCGGATTCGCGTTAGCGACGTGCTGGAGCTTCTCGGGGCCGGGGCTTCTTTCGACGAGATCCTGAAGGATTACCCCTTCCTTGAGCGCGAGGACCTCCTTGCGGCCATCGACTACGCCGCGCGTCAAACCGATCACATCGTCATTCAGGCCTCGGGTTATCCAGGTTAGAATGAAAGCGGTGAAGACGATTCCGATTCCGGTTTCGAAGCCCCGGAAGCCGAAAGAAGACCCACATTATGCGGCGGCGGTCGAGCGCGCGAAAGAGACCGCGCGCCGACTCGTTGAAGCGGGAATCATCGATGCCCGAGGGCGGCGGATCCGTAAGGATGTACCCGCCGACATGCGACACGGCTCCGATCACGACTTCGGCGGCTGATGCCGCCCCGGATGATCGTGGTGGCCGCGCCGCCGGGAGGCGGCAAGTCTTCCATTTTTCCGGTGTCCGGATTCGGAGTTTCCTACTTCAACGCCGATGATCGTGCCGCGGAGTTGAATCACGGCTCCTATGCCGGGATTTCTAAGGATATTCGAGTCACGGTGAACCGCGAGTTCGAGGCATTTGTCCAGGGCTGCATCGAACGGCGAACGAGCTTTGCCATTGAAACTACGCTGCGTTCCAACGTCACGTTCGATCAGGCGGCGCGGGCGAAGGCAGCCGGATTCACAACGGAGATGCGTTACCTGGCTCTGCGCGATTTTGCGATGCACGTGGAGCGTGTCAAAGTCCGAGCCGACGCCGGGGGCCACAGCGCCTCCGAAGGCACGCTGCTGTCGATCTACCGGTCGAGTCTCGCCAACCTTGCGAGGGCCATCGCGGAGATGGATGATCTTTGGGTATACGACAACTCGCCCGTAGGAGGACCGCCGCGGCTGGTGCTGGAAGCCGAGAACGGTGAGATTCGTTTTCTTGTGGATGACCCTCCAGACTGTCTCAGGACGGCGCTCGACGTGGCCTGAACGGCCTCGGGTTCAGCGGTATAGTCGGGGAAGACGCGCCTTCGACTTTTTCCGGCCGACTCTTTCCGACCAACTTTTTCCGTCCGGGCGGCGTCTTTATGAACGGAGCCAGAAGTTGATCTTCCGCGAGGTTGAGGATCGCGACCTGATCGCCCACGCGCGAAAGGGGGACGTGGAGGCGTATAACCTCCTTGTGTCCCGGTGGGAGAAGCGTGTTTTCAATTATCTGCTGCGGCTGGTGAACCATCGGGAAGATGCACTCGATTTGAGCCAGGACGTGTTTTTGAAGGCCTACCAGAACCTGCCCAAACTCGAAGATCCGGCGAAGTTCGCGGGATGGCTGTTCCGGATCGCGCACAACGAGGCGTTTTCGCTGCTGCGGCGGCGGCGGCCGGATGTCGAGTTGACGGGCGAGCCTCGGCCGGCGGAAACCGGCGGGCGGCTGTTGCCGATGGAGTTGTCGCTGGCCGTGGATAGCGCTCTGCGGCGGTTAAATGAAGACCAGCGCGCGGCGGTGCTGCTGAAGGTTTACCAGGGATTCAAGTTCGAGGAGATGGCGGAGATCCTGGGGTGTCCGGTGTCGACGGTGAAGTCGCGGTTGTATACGGCGCTGGATGTGCTGAAGACGGTTTTGGCGCCGGCTGTGTTGTGAAACTAGCTTTTTTAGCCGTTAATGAACGTGAATGAACGCTAATTGAGTTCTGCGAGGTGACCTTATGATGTGCACTGCGCCTGACGCTACACCGGATTGGAAAGCTTACGCGCTGGGTGAGTTGGATGCGGCGGCTCGGTGGGAAGCCGAAGCGCACGCCGCGGTCTGCGCCGGATGCCGCGACGAGCTGGCGGCGTTGCGCGTGACTCTGGACGCTCTGTCGGTGCTGCGGGAGGAAGAGATTCCGCGCCGCATCGGGTTTGTCTCCGATAAAGTGTTTGAGCCGCACTGGTGGCAGCGGGCTTTCCGGTTGACCTTTGCCAACCCTACGTTTTCGGCCGCTTGTGTCGTAGCCGCGGCGATTCTGGTACATGCCTTCGTCCGGTCGGGAGATGCGGTGGTTCAGGCGCAGATCGACGCTGCCGTCACCAAAGCCGTGGCTCAGGTGGAAACCCGGCATGCCCAGGAACGGGCCGAGATGCTGGCTGCCTCCGAGTTAATGCAAAAGTACGCCACCCAGATGTATGTCGTATCGAACGGTATTGTTCGTCAATAGAAATCAGGAGACTCCCCCACACATGAAAAAGTTTGTTGCGTCTTTCCTCCTCCTTGCCGCGGCCGTTTGTATTAGTGCCGCGGACTCGCCGCGCGTGAGCCGGGCAGCGCTCAGCAGCGCAGAAAAGAGTCTGGATGACCGGATCAGGGCGCTGTGGGAAGACAATCCCCTGGCGCTGGTCGGCACCACGCGCGGCATTTATTTAGAAGGCTACGGAGCGGTGTTCACGGCCGAGGTGAATCCGATCTCGGCGCCGCTGGCGCTGTTTCACGGCACCGCGTACTCCAAGGCGGAAAAGGACGGCTACCACAAGAAGCGCAAGGATCGCTTGCCACAGTTGGTGAGCGCGATGAAGCAGACGCTGGTGGCGTCGGCGGCCTCGCTCGATCCGGTTCCCGCCGATGAGCAGATCATCATCGCCGTGGTGCTGGATCACAATATGTGGGAAGACGTGAGCGGCATGCCGGCGTCGGTGATGGTGCAGGCGACCAAGAGGAAATTGTTGGAGGCGCAGCGGGCCGGATCGGGCGGCGCGGCTATGCTCGATCAGGCTATTCGGGTTACGGAGTACTGAGTCGAGAAGACAGAATACAGAAGACAGAATACAGAAGACGCCGGAATGAAGCTGGGCGAAATCCTCATCGAGCGGCGGCTGATTACTCAGGAGGATCTCGACCGGGCGCTGGAATTACAGCGCGAACGGGGCGGCGATAAGCTGGGCAAGATCCTGGTGGATCTGGGCTACATTGCCATGCGCGATGTGCTGGCGGCGCTGTCGGATCAACTGCGGGTGCCGTTGCTGACGGTCGAGGGTCCGCCCGCGACTTCGCCGGAGCTTGAAACGCTTTCGCCCAAATTTCTGCGCCAGTTCCGGTTTATGCCTGTGGCTTTGCACGATCACACCGTAATGCTGGCTATGGCCGATCCATTGGATTTTGAGACGCGGTCGACCGTGGCGTCCTGCACTGGGCTGAGTGTCGACGCGGGGCTGGCGCCGGAGCAGGAGATCCTGGACGCGATCGACCGCTACTACGGCGAGAACAAGGACGAAACCGAAGTCACCACTACCACCGGCGACACCGACGACCTGGAGCATCTGCGCGACATGGCTAGCGAGGCTCCGGTGATCCGGCTGGTCAACGCCATGATCGCTATGGCTGTGGAGAAGCGCGCTAGCGACATCCACATCGAACCGTTTGAGAAAGAGTTCCGCGTGCGGTACCGGATTGATGGGGTTCTGGTGAGTCAGGACCCGCCGCCGCGTGAATTCAAGGCTGCCATTATTTCGCGCGTGAAGCTGATGGCCAAGCTGAATATCGCGGAACGGAGGCTGCCGCAGGACGGGCGCATCAAGATCAAGACGCTGGGGCACGAAGTGGATCTGCGCGTGTCGACGCTTCCGACACTGTACGGAGAGAGCGTCGTGATGCGCTTGCTGGATCGTTCGGCGGGCGATTTTTACGATCTGGAACGGCTGGGGTTCGATGGCTTCATGCTGGGGCGCATGACGTATTACACTTCGCTGCCGCACGGCATTTTTCTGGTGACTGGGCCGACTGGCAGCGGCAAGTCGACCACGCTTTATTCGGCATTGAAGCGCATTAACCAGACCGATAAAAAGATCATCACCATCGAAGATCCCGTGGAGTACCAGATGGACGGGATCAACCAGATTCATGTGAATACGCAGATCGGTCTGACGTTCGCGCAAGGGCTGCGGCACATTGTGCGCCAGGACCCGGACGTCATCATGATCGGCGAAATTCGCGACCGCGAGACGGCGGACATCGCCATCCGCGCGGCGCTCACCGGACACTTCGTGTATTCGACGCTGCACACCAACGATGCTCCCAGCGCGATCACGCGGTTGACGGATATGGGCGTCGAGAACTACTTGATGACTTCGTCGCTGGTGGCGGTGCTGGCGCAAAGATTGGTTCGCGTGATCTGCCCGCACTGCAAGCGGAGCGCGGGGACGGCCATCAATCCTCAAGGCGATTCGATCGAGGTATTCGCGGGCGCGGGCTGCGAGGAGTGTTTCGGGACCGGGTATCGCGGCCGCGTCGGGATCTTCGAATTGATGGAGCTGAACGAGGAACTGCGCGGCGCGGTGATGCGCAACGAGGACGCCAGCAAGATCACGCTTCAGGCGCGGCGCAACGGGATGCGAAATCTGCGAGAGGACGGGTGGATGAAGGTGCGGGACGGGACTACTACGGCGGAAGAGGTGATGCGGGTTACGCAGGAGTTTTGAGGAAGAATACAGAAGACAGAATACAGAAGACAGAATAAGAGCCGGGGCGCGGGAGTTTTGAGGGAGGGTACGATGCTTCGCTATTCCGATGTGACGCCTAAGCAGGTTTACTTGAACCGGCGGCGATTTCTCGCTACTGGCGCTACCGCGCTGGGCGCGCTTTCGTTGGGATCGTTGGATGCCCGGGCGGGAGTTAAGCTCGACGGCGTCAATCGGAGCCCTCTCAGCACGACCGAGAAGCCGACGCCTGCGACTGTGATTACTGGGTACACCAATTTCTACGAGTTCGGGACCGACAAGGGCGAGCCGGCTAAGAATGCGCGGAATTTCAAGACTTCGCCTTGGACCGTCGCGGTTGAGGGCGAAGTGGGCAAGCCGAAGGTCTGGGACCTGGATGCGGTGATGAAGCTCGCGCCGCTGGAGGAACGCATTTACCGGCACCGCTGCGTGGAGGGATGGTCCATCGTGGTGCCGTGGATCGGGTTCCCGCTCGGCGCTCTGCTTAAGCAGGCCGCGCCTACGTCGAAGGCGAAGTTTGTGGCTTTCCAGACGGCTTACGATCCCAAACAAATGCTCTCTTCGCGGCAGGCGCATATTCAGTTTCCTTACGTCGAGGGACTGCGGATGGACGAGGCCATGCATCCGCTGGCGCTGCTGTCGGTGGGCCTGTACGGGGAGACGCTGGCTCCGCAGAACGGCGCGCCGCTGCGGCTGGTGGTGCCGTGGAAGTATGGATTCAAGAGCATCAAATCGATTGTCAAGATTCGGCTGACGGAAAAACAGCCGCCGACCACGTGGAACCTGGAGTGGGCGCAGGCTTACGGCTTTTACGCTAACGTCAATCCCGCGGTGGACCATCCTACGCATAGCCAGGCGCAGGAAGAGCGGTTGGGCGTGGGCTTTCTCGGACAACGGATGAAGACGCAGGTGTTCAACGGCTACGGGGATCAGGTGGCGGGACTGTACCAAGGCATGGATCTGCGTAGGAATTATTGAGCGCGAATGGCCACTACCTTTTTCTTCAAAGCAGTCGCTTCCGACGGGAAGGTCCGCACCGGAACGCTCAGCGCCGATAACGACAAATCGGTGCTCGCGGAGCTGCGCCGGCAGGGGCTGATCCCGGTGCATGTCGGGCTGGAGGAGAAGAAGGCGGGGGTCAAGCTGCGTTTACCCAGCTTCAACGCCGGCAAGCGCAAGGACGTGTTGTTCTTCACTCAGGAAATGTCCACACTGCTGAACGCGGGCGTGCCGGTGGACCGGGCGCTGGGGATCGCGGCCGAGCTGACTACTAAGGCCACATTCAAGTCCGTGGTCACGGACGTGATGCGGCTGCTCAAGAGCGGCAAGACGCTGGCCGACAGCCTGGTGGCTTACCCGGCTTATTTTTCGGACTTGTACGGGAACATGGTGCGCGCGGGGGAGGCCTCGGGGTCGCTGGCCCCGATCTTCGAGCGGCTGGCCGAATTCGAACGCACTCGCGACGACCTGCGCGGCTACATCATCAGTTCGATGGTGTACCCGGGATTGCTGACGGCCACCGGCATCGCTTCGATATTCGTGCTGATGAATTTTGTGGTGCCGCGCTTCGCGTCGATCTTTTCGGATCCGCGGATGAAGATTCCTACGCCTACGTTTCTGATGCTGGAGGCCAGTAAGATCGTGCAGGCGTACTGGGTGCCTACGGCGGTGGCGCTGGCGCTGGCGTTCGGCGCGTTCCAGGGCTACATTCAAACCGTGGCGGGCCGGATGTGGTGGGACACTACCCGGCTGAAAATTCCGCTGTTGGGCGATGCTCTCCGCAAGGCCGAAACTGCGCGGTTCGCTCGCGCCATGGGGACGCTGGTGGCTTCCAGCGTTCCGCTGGTGCAGTCGATCGGCATCTCGCGCGGGATTCTGAACAACGTGCGGATCGCGGGATCGCTCGAGCAAGTCGCGCAAGGGGTCAAGCGGGGCGAGGGCATCGCTACTCCGCTGCAGCGCGCGGGGCAGTTTCCGCCGCTGGCCGCGCATTTATTGATGGTGGGCGAGGAGACCGGCAACCTGGACGCCATGTTCCACCGCATGGCCGATATTTACGAGAACGAGACGCGGACCTCAATCCGGCGGTTCACTTCGCTGTTCGAACCGCTGATTATTCTGGTAATGGGCATCCTGGTGGGGACCCTGATTCTAAGCTTGCTGCTGGCGATTACCAGCATCAACGATGTGGCGGTGTGAACATGAGAAGAGAAGACAGAAGACAGAATACAGAATACAGAAGGCGGCGCTCGCGAGTTGGAGAGCGCGGCGTTACGCTGATCGAGATGCTGGTTGTGGTCACCATCATTGCTTTGTTTGCGGCGCTGGTCGCGCCTCGGATGATGGGTAAGGCGGACGCGGCTCGGCGGGTGCAGGCGCATGCGCAGGTCAATTCCTTCATGACGGCGCTGGGCGCTTACAAGCTGGACACGGGAGTCTATCCGGCTACCGATCAGGGCTTACAGGCTTTGCGCGTGAAGCCCGAGGGCGTCGAGCAATGGTCGGGACCTTATCTGCCGCAGGACATCCCCATGGACCCTTGGGGGCACCCTTATCTGTACAAGTATCCGGGGGATCATGGCGATGAACCGGATGTGGTGTCGCTCGGCGCCGATGGGCAACCGAACGGCGAAGGGAATAATGCCGATATTGTCAGTTGGAATAACAAGTAGGCGGGGGTCGCGCGGCGTCACGTTGATCGAGTTGCTGATCGTGATGGCGCTGATCGGAATTATCGCGGGGCTCACATTTCCTGCTATCGCTTCGGGGTTGGACACGCTGCGGCTGCGCTCGGCTTCGGATTCTATCGTGGCTTTCCTGAACAAGGCTTTCGATCGCGCTGAGCGGCGGCAACGCGCAGTCGAGGTTTGGATTTCGCCGTCGGATAACGCGATTACGGCTGTGTCGGCCGATGCTGGGTACGAGCAGCGGCTGGATGTTCCCGAGCCGATCCGGATTGTCTCGGTGCAGCCTCCGCTGCCTTACTCAGATCCGGGGATTACGCGGCGGTTTCTGTTGTATCCGGGGGGTGCGCCTCCGCGTATCGCTATTGAGATCGCTAATCCGCAGGGTAAACGAAGGCTGATCAGCGTCGATCCTATCACTGGATTCCCGCGGTCGGAGCTGGTTACGCCGTGAACGCCCCGAAGCGGACACCGGCTAAAGCCGGCGCTACCACGGAGCGCGGGTTTACGCTGCTTGAGGTTTTGGTGGCTACTTTGATCATGGGGATCGCGGTGGCGGGGACGCTCAGCGGCATCGCGGCGGCGGCGCGGAATGCTTCGCGGCTTACGCAGTACGATCGGGCTACGCTGCTGGCGCGGCAGAAGATGGATGAGCTGTTGGTGGACTCGAGCGGGGCGGGCGGGACGCGGGAGGGTTTTTTCAACCCTGCGCAGACTGGGGGGGCTAGCGTGGGCTGGCACGCCAATGTGACTGCGTTTGAAGGCGGTCCCAGCCCCGGAGTGGTGGACCGGATTGAGTTGGAGATTTGGTGGATGGATGGCGACACTCGGCGGGTGTATGCGCTCGAAGGATATCGCCGCGCGCGGTTGCGTCCGGGCGAGGCGCCGCCGCGGGGGTTGTGATGCATCACGTGGCACCGCTGGGCGAGGCCGGTTGGCTATCTGGGGGCGATCATGAGTCGGACTGGGCTCCGATCCGAAGACCCGGAGGCGGGTTTGCAACCTGCCGCAGGATTTCATCCTGCCCCACATTCTGCTCTACAAGCTCTGGCGAACGGGGCGTTACGCTGGTGGAATTGCTGATTGCGATTACGCTGGTGGCCGCGCTGGCTGCGGGGATGTTGATGGCGCTTCGTTCCAGCCTCACTACTATGGATCGGATCAATGCGCGCCTGGAAGGGAACCGGCGCGTGATGGGGATCCAGCAGATTGTCAGCAGCCAGATCGGGGGCGTCATTCCGGTGGGTGGAGCTTGCCGTTTGAATGGCTCGCTGCAGTCGCTGCAACTGGTCACCACCTATTCGATCGGTGAGGGCGCGCGGGGATTTCCGCACGTGGTGATGTTCAAGGTGGAGCAGGACCCGGAGGGCGGGCTGCAACTGGAAGAGATCGAGTCTCCGTACACGGAGGGCGGGGGATGCGGCGGGGGCACGGCGGGGCCGAATTCGCAAACGCTGGTGCTGGCGCGGCGCTTGTTTTCGTGCAAGTTCTCCTATCACGCGCCGCCGCGGCCGGATGGGGGGATCGTCGCCAATTGGGTGGACTCCTGGAATGGCCCGCTGCTGCCGTCCGGGATCCGCATCGAAACGGTGCCGCTGGATGGTGTGACCTCCAACCTGCCGGCGCTGGCGGTGAACGCCCAGATTCATATTACGAAGTTGCAGATGGCATATGTGGACGACTACGAGTAACGCTCGCGCGGGGGGCCGGCGGCGTTCGCGCCAGCGGGGCAGCGCGCTGTTGATGGTGCTGTGGCTCTCGGCGGCGCTGGCGGCGATCGCTTTGTCGGTGTCGGCCACGGTGCGCGCGGAGACCGAACACGTCTCCACGGCCGCCGATGGGTTGCGCGCGTGGTATCTGGCCACGGGGTCGGTGGAGCGCGCCATCCAGTACATGGCATGGGGCGGTCTGGAGGGTCCCGACCGCTACTGGAACCGCCGTAAACCGCGCATCAACTTCAACTATCCGAGCGGGGAGGCCGCGGTGGAAATTATGGCGGAATCCGGCAAGCTCAACGTCTTGACGGCGTCTCCGGGGGATTTGATGCGGGTGATTTCGGCCGTGGCCAGCGATGCGGCGCAGGCCGGCAAAATCGCGGGTGGCTTGGGCGGAGGCGGGCGGGGGCGTTCGGCTCCCGGTCCGACTTTTCCGGGCGGGGGCGCGTCTTTTCAGGAGATTGAAGATTTGCTGACGCTGCCAGGGATGACGCCAGAAGTGTTTTACGGCAACTACATCGCGGATCAGAGCGGGCGGCTATACGCACGCGGAGGACTGCGGGACTGTCTTTCGGTGTGGGGATCGACGTCGGGTCCGTTCGATGTCAACGCCGCTAGTCCGGCGCTGCTGGTGGCCTTCGGGGCCAGCGAACAGGGCGCCCAGCAGTTGGTGGAGCGCCGCAAGCAGGCGCCGTTCCGCAATATGGGCGAGGTCGGCGGGCTCCTGGGCAGCAATTCCGGACGCTTCCGCGTAGGAGGGAACACCATCTACACGGTACGCGCGACGGCGCGTCTGCGGCTCCCGAACGGCCGGCCTTCGGAGGTGGTGCGCACGGCGTCGGCGGTGGTGAAGGTGTTGGACCCTTTGCTTTACTCCCCCAATCCGGTGCACGTGCTGCGTTTCTATGACGACGCTTGGTCCCAGGATGCGGCGGCGCCGCCCGGACCGGGTTCCGTTTCCGGAGTCACGCAGCCATGACTCCCACGGGGACGCCGGCAGAGACCGCCAACGGAACTGCCACGGGGACCGCCGCGGGAAGCCCCACGGGTCTGACGCCTGCCGGATGGAAGCGGTGGCTGGCGGTGGGCAGCGGCGTGGGAATTCACATCGAGGGGCCTCGGGGCGCGGAATCCGCGCGGGTCGCGGCGGTGCGGCTTCGTCCGAACGGCGCGCGGCTGCTGGGGAGCTTCACCATCGAAGATCTTCCGCGGCACCCGGCGGCGGAGTGGGGCGCTACGATCACCGCATTTCTGCGGAAGCTGGGATTGCAGAATGTCGCCGCGACCGTGCTGCTGCCGCGGCGCGATGTGATTGTGCGCGTGCTGGCTATGCCGGGAGTTTCGGCTTCGGATCTGCCGGCTGCGGTGCGGTTTCAGATGGACGGTTTGCATCCTTACAACGACGACGATGTGATATCGAGCTGGGCGCGGCTCCCGGAAACGAGTTCCGTGGTGGTGGCTATCGCGCGGCGGGATGTGATCGAACGCTACGCTACTTTGTTCGAGGAAGCCGGGGTACGGATGGGCGGCTTCAGTTGTTCGGCCGCGGCGGTGTATTCGGCGCTGCGCGTGTTTGGGCGGTCGCCTGGGCGCGACATTCTGGCCGCGGACGCTTCGTCGGAGGGGATCGACGTGTACGGCGAGAGCGGCTCGCGGCCGGTGTTTTCGGGGTTTTTTCCGCTGCCCGCGGCAGGGCATGGCCCTGCGCCACAGCAGGCTGAGGCACAGGATGAGGATCGGGGCTCTGAGTCGCAGGTCGAAGCCACTGAAGTGGACCTGACGCCGTCCACGACTCTGGCCGCCGCGGAACTGCGGATCGAGCCGCCCGCCGAGCCGTTGAAGCTGGGTGCGTTGCTGGGTTCCGAACCGGCGCTGGCTTTCGCGGCTGGGCTGGTGTCGGCGAGCCCCCGGCGCGGGCTGCGTTTGAATCTGCTTCCGGTGGAGCATCGCCGGTCCGGATCGAAACTGGTGTGGATCCCTGCGGCCACGTTCGGCGTGCTGGTTCTGGCGCTGGCCGGATACCTGGCGGCGTATCCGTCGGTCGAAAGCCGGCGCTACGGACAAACCCTGGTGGCCCAAATCGCGCGGGTGCAACCGGCCGCCTCGCGGACCACTGCGCTGGACCATGAAATCGAGGCGGTGCGCCGCCGGACGCTCTTGCTCGACGATCTCCGCCGCCGTTCGCGCGAGGATATGGACGCGCTCAACGAGCTGACGCGGCTGCTGCCGCCGCCGGCCTGGCTCAATCTCCTGGAAATGAATCCCGGCGTAATCACGATCGCGGGAGAGACGGATCAGGCGGCGGGGTTGCTGAAGACCATCGACGCATCGCCGCTGTTTAAATCCTCGGAATTCGTGGTGCCGCCTCTGCGGCTGCAAGGCAGCGAAGGCTTCCGGGTGCGCTTCCGCCGGGACGGAGTGCGGCCATGAACCTGAGCCAGCGCGATCGCCGCGCTTTGATGATCCTGGCCGCGGTGGTGGCCGTGGGATTGATTTATCAGTTCTGGCCGGACAGCGCTCCCGCGCCGGTGGCGGTGTCCGCGGGCGAATCGGTGGCGCAATCCGAGCAACGTTTGGCCCGCATGCGCGAACTGGCCGCCACTGTGCCCGCCAAAGAGGCGGTCCTCAAACAGGTGCAAGCGGAACTGGCCCAGCGCGAGCAGGGCCTGATTCAAGCCGATACCGCGCAGCAGGCGCAAGCGCAGATGATTCAACTGGTGCGGCGGCTGGCTTCGGCGGAAACGCCGCCGGTGGAGATCCGCTCCACCGAAATCGGCCCGGTATTTCAAATGGGCGATGTTTACGGTGCCGCCAATGTGTCGTTCCAATTCGATTGCGGCATTGAGCAGTTGGTGAATCTTTTGGCCGGCCTGGGATCGCAGCGCGAACTCGTGGCGCCCTCGGACTTGCGGGTGACCTCTGCTAATCCCAAGGACAAGATGGTCGGCGTGCGCTTGACCATCACCGGCGTGGTACCGGCGAAATTGCTCCCCGCCCGGCCGGGGAAGAAAGGAATCTGAACAGGACACACGGTTATGAATCGCAAGGTCATTCTATTGAATCTGGTTTTGATCGCGCTGGCGGGAGTGTGCTTCAACCAACTGCGCTTGAAGCGCCGCGAGTCTGCCGCGCATGAGCAAACGGTGTTGAGCCGCGCTCCGCACCCGCCCGCTGTCGTGGCGCCGCCTCTGGCCGTGCCGGTGCGTCCGCCGATGCCGGCCGAATACATGGAAGTCGCGCAGAAGACTTTGTTCGCGAAGGACCGCAATCCTAACGTGGTGGTGCAGGCTCCGCCGCCTCCGCCGCCTCCGCCGCCGATGCCGCAACTGCCCACCTATAGCGGCCAGATGGCGCTGGGGGAACCGGTGATCTTCCTGACGCTGGGGGGAGTAGAGCAGAAGGGCTACCGCGCGGGCGATGAGATCGGCCCCTTCACTCTGGTCAGCTTCAATCGCGACCGGGTCACGTTTGAGTGGGACGGAAAGACGGTGGAGCGCGAAGTGAGCGAACTGAAGCCCAAGGAGATTGCGCCGGGACCAGCGGTGCAGAATTCTGTTCCTACGGCGGGGGTTCCGGCGCCTGGGGCTGCGACTGGGGCTGGCGGGGGCGGAAGCACGATCACGTCGCTGGCCTCGGCGTCCGCCGCCAACGCAGGCTCGAATTCCGATAACAAAGGTCCTTCGCTGGGCAACGATATGGGCGGTGGATACCGCGGATGCGCCGCCGGGGACAGTTCGCCTGCCGGCACGGTTTTGAGCGGGTACAGAAAAGTAGTGTCGCAGGGGCTCATGGGAGCTTCCTGCCACTGGGAGCAAATCAAGTAATGACGACTTTCCGCCGTTTTCTTCTGGTTCTTCCGCTGGGGTGCGTGGGGATCGCTCCCGCGTGGGGGCAAGCCCCGCCAGCCCCGGCTCAACCGGCTCCAGCACAACCAGCTCAAGCACAACCAGCTCAAGCCCAGGCAGCGGGCCAACCGGCGCAAGCGGCGCCCGCGCCGGTACAGCCGGTGCCGGTTCAACCCGCTCCAGCGCAAGCGCCGACGCCGGCCGCGGCGCAACAACAAGCTCCGGCTCCCCAGGCTCCGGCTCCCCAGGCTCCTACGGCGGCCCAGGCACCGGCGCAGCCCGCAGCGGGACAGCCCGCGCCCGCACCGGCGGCGGGCCAGCTGCCCGTGGTTCCCGTCGGTCAGATGACGCTGCAGAACGCGTCGCTGACCGAAGTCATCGATTCTCTGGCCCGCCAGCTCGGCATGAATTACATCCTGGACCCGCGCATCAAGGGCGGCGTGTATCTGAACACTTACGGCGAAACTAAAGGCCTGGACGCGCGCAATCTGCTGGAGCTGATCCTGCGCATCAACGGCGCCGGCATGGTGCAGCAAGGCGACTTGTGGCGCATCGTGCCGCTGAAGGACATGCCCCACCAGCCCATCCGCCCCACCGTCAACGGCAAGGATTTCGCCGAAGACGAGCAGACCGTGCTCAACATGGTGTTTCTCAAGTATGTCACCGTCGATGAGCTCAGCAAGATCCTGGAGCAGTTCACGGGCGAGAACGCGGTGCTGTTTTCCTACCCGCCCGCCAACCTGCTGTTCATTCTCGACAGCCGCCGCAACATGCGCCGGACCATGGAGCTGATCTCGCTGTTCGACAGCGACATGTTCGCCAACGACCGCGTGCATCTGTTCGAGCTCAAGAACGCCAAACCGTCGGACGTGGTCAAGGACCTGGAAAGCGTTCTGAAGGCCATTTCGCTGGACGGGAAAACTTCGACCATTAAGTTCCTGCCCGTGGACCGGATCAGCATGCTGATCGCGGTGGCTCCGAATCCGGGCGTGTTCGACACGGTGGAAAGCTGGCTCAAGAAACTGGACGTGCCGGTCACCATCAGCAGCAGCACGGTGGACACTTACGTCTATCATGTGCGCTACCAGCAGGCGGCGTGCCTGGCATCGTCCATCAACCAGCTTTTCGGAACGCTCAACGGAATCGGCTATGGGGGCTATGGCATGGCTGGTGCGCCGGGTTATGGTGGCGCACCCTACGGCGGCGGCTACGGCGGGAGCCCGTATGGCGGCGGATATGGAGGCGGTCCGTACGGCGGCGGAGGTTACGGCGGGGGGTACGGCGGTTACCCCGGCGGTGGTGGCGGCGGTGGGGGT
>Ga0316363_10001336_pt1 | contig 22292 bp, 14 predicted proteins | sample Sb_taG_3_FD_200459 | JGI IMG/M metagenome (GOLD analysis project Ga0316363, IMG submission 200459) | Peat soil microbial communities from Weissenstadt, Germany - Sb_50d_a_PC metaG (v2) (version 2) | ecosystem: Environmental > Terrestrial > Soil > Wetlands > Peat | place: Germany: Weissenstadt...
AAGACGGCCTCTCCCCTGCCCTCCGCGTCAAGGCCGGCAGCCGCCCCGTCCCCCACATCGCCCTCGACGCCGCCGAAGGCCGACGCTTCTACCCCCGCACCATCGAAATCCGTCCCGGCGAATGGTCCTTCACCAAGGAAAGCTGGGCCGCCTTCTATCGCCCCATCGACAGCGCCTCCCTCCCCGATCCCTCCCAGGTCCCCGCCCCCGAGCGCTCCTTCGAGCCCCTCCGCCAGCTCCTCTCGCTCGCCTCTCCCGCCGATTTCACCCGCATCCTCGTCTGGCTCCTCGCCGCCCTCCGCCCCCAAGGTCCCTATCCCATCCTCGTCCTCCAGGGCCCCTCCCAATCCGGCAAATCCCAGACCGCCAGGATGCTCCGCTCCCTCATCGATCCCTCCGCGGTGCCCTTCCTCCCGCTCCCCGCCTCCGAAACCCGCCTCCACGAGCTCGCCTTCGACCACTACATCCTCGCCTTCGACCACCTCTCCACCATGCCCCGCCGCCTCTCCGACATGCTCGCCCGCCTCTCCTCCGGCGCCTCCTGCTTCTGGCACGACACCCCCCGTCACCTCCAGCGCCCCATCCTCCTCACCGTCCCCGGCCACGCCGCCTGGACCCCTTCCCCCGATCTCGCCAGCCGCATCCTGGTCGCCCATTTCTCCGAGCTTCCCCAAGACCGCCGCCTCCCCGAATCCGCAATGCAGGAAAAGTTCCGCGCCGCTCACGCGCCCGTGCTGGCCGCCCTGTGCGACGCCGTCAGCCAGGCGCTCACAGTTGACCCCCGTGCCGCCGGCGCCCTCGACGCCTGGGCAAGAGCCGCCGCCCCCGCCCTGCATCTGACCGGCGACGATATCGCCGCCGCCCTGGCCAACGCCAGTCAATTCTCCCGCGAGCCCGACCCTCTGATCGCTGCCCTCCGCGACCTCCTGCTCGCCACCCCCGGCCGCGAATGGACCGGCTCGTCCACCCAACTCCTGTCCGCGCTCGCGCCCGCCGCGCGCCCCTCATGTCCCGAAGAGCTCTCCAAGCGCCTGAAAAAGATCGAAGAAAGCCTGTCGGCCCAAGGCATCGAGCTGACCTTCATCCGGACCAACCAGCAGCGCTCCATCCGTCTTCGTCTGCCCGCACCTCCGCCCCCCGAAACCTCCCCGTCACCCTGTCACCCCGTCACTCCCGAGCCCCTGCCGCCTCCGCCCCCCGAAACCTCCCCGTCACCCTGTCACTCCGTCACGCTGCCGCAACCCCATCCCAGGCCCTCGTGTGCGCCCGAGGCCGCCCCCGCGCACCTCTGCGCTATACTTGCAGCCTGTGACCGAACTCCGCCGCGAGCTGGGCCTGCGCGACCTCACCCTCTTCGCCATCAGCGGCATGATGGCCACGCGCTGGATCGCCTCGGCGGCGCATGCCGGGCCCGGATCCATCACCCTCTGGCTGCTCACCGCCGTGATGTTTGTCGTGCCCCTGGCGATCGCCGTGGCGGCGCTCACCGTCAAGTATCCCGGAGCCGGCGGGCTGTACCTCTGGACGCGCGGCGATTTCGGCCCCTGGCAGGGCTTCCTCTGCTCCTGGGTCTACTGGATGGGAATCGCCGCGTGGTTCCCCAGCGCCGCCATGTTCTACATGGGTGCGGCGCTCCACGCCCTGAACGTGCCGGGCAGCCGATTCGCCCTGCTGGCGGCCTCGCTCGCCGCCATCTGGATCGGCCTCGGCACCAACATGGTGGGGATGAACATCGGCAAGTGGACCGAAAACCTCGGCGGCGCTTCGGGCTGGGTCTTGAGCGCCCTGTTCGTCCTGCTCGCGGCCCTGGTGTGGAACACGCGCGGCGCGGCAACCCCGCTCCACATCATCCCGAAGTGGAACTGGGACACGCTCAGCTCCTGGGCCACCATCGTGTATGCCATGTCCGGATTGGAATTGGCCGGAATGATGGGCGCCGAAGTGCGCGATCCCGCGCGGACCTTCCCCCGCGCCGGTTGGATCGCTTCCATCGGCATCACCGTCTTCTATTCCAGCGCTACCATCGCGCTTCTCGTGCTGCTTCCCCCCGCGAGGATTTCGGACCTCAACGGCCTGGCAGAAGCGGGCGACGAGGCGGCGCGCGTGCTGCACGCGCTGTGGCTGGTTCCGGTGATCGCGCTGCTCGTGGTCGCCAGCGGCATGGGCCAGCTCGGCGGAATCGGCACCGGCGTCTCCCGCCTGCCGTTCGCCGCCGCCGCCGACCGCCTGCTTCCGGAAGCCTTCGCCCGCGTGCATCCCCGCTGGCGCACGCCGCACGTTTCGATTCTCGCGCTGGGAGCCGTGGCCACCTTCCTGCTCGTCGCCATCCAACTGGGCGATACGGTCCGCGCCGCATACCAGGAGCTGATTTCTCTGATGGTGATCACCGGCCTGTTGCCTTACCTGTACATTTTTGGCAGCTCGTGGAAGGCCGGCCATCGGCTCAGCGCCATCTCCGGCTGGGCCATCATCGGAGTGGCCATCGCCTGCGCCGTCGTGCCCACCTCCGAGATCGGCACCGTCTGGCTCTTCGAAGGCAAACTGGCCGCCGGAACGCTCGCGGTAATCGGGTCCGCTTGGATGGTTTACCGGCGGCAAAGGAATATAATCAAGGTTCCTAAATGACCGCCAACCTCGCCTTCAGGCCTGCGACGTCGCACGTCCGGTGGACTGTCTGTGCCCTGCTCTTCTTCGCCACCACCATCAGCTATGTCGACCGCCAGGTGCTCAGCATGCTGGCAAAGACGCTCGAAACCTCCATCGGGTGGAACGATATCGAGTACAGCAACATCACCTCCGCTTTTGCGGCGGCCTACGCCGTCGGCCTGTTGGGCGCCGGGCGGCTGCTGGATAAGTACGGAACGCGACTGGGCTTCGCCGTTGCTCTCGCGGCGTGGAGCGTCGCGGCCATGGCCCACGCGGCCGCCACTACGGCCTTCACGTTCGGAGTTGCCCGCGCGTTCCTCGGATTGGGCGAAGCCGCCAATTTCCCGGCCTGCATCAAAACCGTGGCCGAGTGGTTCCCCAAGAAGGAGCGCGCGCAGTCCACCGGTATCTTCAACTCCGGATCCAACGTGGGGGTCACCGCGGCAATCCTCGCGGTGCCGTTTCTGAAGGATCGCTTCGGATGGCAATCGGCCTTCGTGGCCACCGGCGCGATCGGCTTTCTCTGGGTCGTGTTCTGGCTGAAGATGTACCGCAAGCCCGCCGGCGACGACCGCGTGTCCGAGAAAGAACTGGCGCTGATCCAGAGCGACCCTCCAGACCGCGTCGAAGAGATGCCCTGGGCGCGCCTCTTCCCGCACCGCGAGACCTGGTCCTTCGCCATGGGCAAGTTCATGACCGACGGCGTGTGGTGGTTCTACCTCTTCTGGCTGCCCAAGTATCTGCAGGAGACTTTCCATCTGTCGCTGGAACAGATCATGGTGCCAACCCTGGTGGTGTACAACGGATCGAGTGTCGGAAGCATCGTGGGAGGCTGGCTGTCGTCGAGCCTCATCAAGCGCGGATGGAGCATCAACGCCGGCCGCAAGACTGCCCTGCTCGCCTGCGCCGTGGCGGTCCTGCCGGTGCTCTACGCGCCGTATTCCAAGAGCATGTGGCTCACCGTGTGGCTGGTCACCCTGGCGACGGCCGCGCATCAGGGCTGGTCCGCCAACCTCTTTACCACCGCTTCGGACATGTTCCCGCGGGCGGCGGTGGGCAGCGTGGTGGGGATCGGCGGCACCGCGGGAGCCATCGGCAGCGTCCTGGTGCAGAAGGCCGCCGGCTACATCCATACCTGGACCAACAGCTATTTCATCGTGTTCATGATCTGCGGCACGTCCTATCTGCTGGGGTTGGCGATCATGCAACTGCTTTCGCCCAGGATGACCCCGGCCAACCTGGACTGACCCGTGCGCACGCGTTGGCGTACCGCGGCCGCGCTCGCATTTCTGCTGGCGCTCACCATCGGGCGGTTCTGGAAGCTCACGATGTCGAGCCGCTACACCTGGCTCGAAAATCCCGACCAGGCTTTGCAGGTTCGCCCCTGGCTGGATTACCAGGCGCGCGAATTGCATGCCGGCCGGCTGCCCCTTTGGGATCCCTTCCAGTGGGGCGGACAGTCGCTCATCGGGCAGGTGCAGCCGGGCCTGGTGAATCCGCTCAACTGGCCCCTGTTTGCCATGCCCCTGCGTGGCGGCCACATTCCGCTCGCCGTGCTGCATTGGTATTGGGTCTTGATCCGCTTTGTCGCCGCGGCCTTCTGTTACTGGCTCTGCCGCGACTTGGGCGCCAGTGGGTGGGCTTCCGTTCTGGGCGCGTCGATCTTTGCCTTCGCCGGCTTCATAGGCGCCTCCGGGACCCCGCAGTTCCTCATGAGCGCCGTCTGGATTCCGGTGATCGTGCTCTTCTTCGCCCGCGTGTTTCGCCTCCAACGGCCGCTCGCCTCCGCGGCCTGGTGCGGCGCGGCGCTGGGCGCCGCTTTTCTCGGCGGCCATCACAACGTCCCCATCTACACCACGGTTTTGCTGGGCGGCCTGTGGCTCTGGTTTCTCGCGGGGCGCCTGCGCGACCGGCGCGCGTGGATGGCCGCTGCGCTGTTTGCCGTTACGGCGGCGTTGGTCGCCGCGGTGCAAGTGCTGCCTGCTGTCGAATACGGCCGCCAGGCCCTCCGCTGGGCCGGAGTGCCGGACGCGCTGCGCTGGAACGACCGCATCCCCTACAGCGTGCACGCCGAGTACTCGCTGCACGCGCGCTCCGTTCCCGGCATGGTGATCCCCGGGCTCGCCGTGCATGCCAATCCCTTCGTGGGGATCGTAGCTCTGTCGCTGGCGCTGGCAGCCGTGCGCTTTGGGTGGCGCGCCGACCGCACCGTCCGACTGTTGTCGGCCGTGGCACTGGGCGGCCTGCTGATCGCTCTCGGCGCCGACACGCCCGTCCACCGCGTGGCCTACACGATTCTTCCCATGGTCGAAAAGGCGCGCTATCCCGCGATGGCCGTAGTGCTCTGCCAGGCGGGAATCGCCGCCCTGGCCGCGCTCGGCCTCGACGCGCTTATTGTCGCTTCCTGCAGGCGCCACGCCCGCTGGATCGCGGCCTTCGGCCTCTCCATCTTCGCCATCTACGGCGTGCTCGCCCTGCTGCACCGCGCCCCGGCGAATCATCCCGTGTGGATCGTCGCCGCGGTTGCCTTGGCCCTTGCCGCCGTTCTGTGTTGGGCCCGCGGCGCGCCCGCGGCCGTTCTCGCCCTGTTCCTGATGGAATCCCTCGCCGTGCCGCCGCCCATCCAACCGCGCGACCCGCCCGGCTCGCTCCTGAAACCCGTCGCCGATCAGGCCGGCATCGCCGATTTCCTCCACCGCCAGCCCGGATGGTTTCGCGTTGACTTGGACCAATCCGCGGTCCCTTACAACTTCGGCGACTGGCACGCGATCGAGCAGTTCGGCGGCTACACCGCCTCCATGCCCGAGGCTGTGCAGCGCATCCTGGGGCATCCGCAAACCCCGCGCCTGTTCGGCGTCGAATACCGCGTGGCGCCCCCGCCGGCGCGCCCGCGCGAAGTGGAGGTCTTCCGGTCGCCGAGCGGCCTCGTGGTGTATCGCGACCCGGTCATCGGCCAGCCGCTGTGGGCCGTTCCTGCTTCTTGCGGCCCGCCCGGCAGCTTGCGGGTCGTCAGCCGCGTGGCCGGCGAGATGGTCGTCGAGGCTGATCTGGCGTGCCCCGCCCTGGTGGTCGCCGGGGACCCTTGGTTTACCGGCTGGCGCGCCTGGGTGGACGGCCGCCGCGCGCGCATCGACAAGTTCGAGGACGTGGTGCGCGCCGTGCATGTGGACGCGGGCCGGCATCGCATCGAGTTCCGCTATCGCCCCGGCTCGGTCTACTGGGGCGCCGCCCTGAGCCTGCTGGGCCTCTTGCTGGCACTTGCCGCATCCGCCACCACCCGCTAGAATCAGGGTGCCATGTCTGAAATGGACGCTAACCAATCGATTCTCGTGGTCGATGACGAGCCGGACGTTCGCAAGCTGGTCGGGGCCATGGTCAAGCAGTTGGGCTATACCGCGATTACCGCCGATAGCGGCGATCACGCCCTGACGCTCTATCGCCATCGAACAGGGCCGATCGTGATGCTCATTACCGACGTGGTCGCGCCGGGTATGAGCGGTCCCATGCTGGCGGACAAGCTGACGGCGCTCGAGCCCGCCATGAAGGTGCTCTACATATCGGGCTACGACAACACCCACGTCGTGCAAAAGTACGTCGTGGAAAAGGGCCACGCGCTGCTGGCCAAGCCGTTCACCAAGGCGCAACTGCAAGCCAAGGTGCGCGAGCTGCTGCCCGCTCCCGATCCCGCGCGACCCTGATCTGACGGAGCGCGCCCGTTTCCGCGCCGCCACCCGCGCCCGATTCCGCGCCGCCACCCGCGTGCCCATTCCGCGCCGCCACCCGCGCCCATTTCCGCGCCGCCACCCGCGCCCATTCCGCGCCGCCACCGCCCCGCCGCCGCCCCCACGCCCTGGTTCCGGATTTCGATATCCTGAAGTCGTGAAGAACATCGGTCGCTGGTTGAACTGGACGGCGTGCCTGCTGGTGGCGGCCGCGATCGCACGGGGCGACGAGGGGAAATGGACCCCGCAGCAACTCCTCGAATTCGATCCCGCCTGGCTCAAACAGCAAGGACTGGAACTGCCCGTGTCGCGGCTGTGGGACCCTCAGCGCGGCACCGGACTCCTGGCCGGAACCGTGAGCACGGGCGGCTGTTCCGCCGGCTTCGTCTCCGCCACGGGTCTCATCCTCACCAACCACCACTGCCTGTTCGGCATCATCCAGGAGCATAGCCGGCCGGGCCGCGATCTCATCACCAACGGCTTCCTTGCCGCCACCCGCGAGGAGGAACTCCCCGGCAAGACCATGCGGATCACGGTCCCGCGCAGGTTCACCGATGTCACAAAAGAGGTGGAAGCGGCCGTGCCCACGGGCGCCGGCGACCTGGCGCGCGCCAAGGCGATCGAAGCCCGGCAGAAAGCTCTGGTGGCCGCGTGCGAGAACACTCCCGGCGCGCGCTGCACCGTGGCCGTCTTCGATGGCGGCCTCCAATACGTGCTCGTGGAGAACTTCGAGCTGACCGATGTCCGCCTGGTCTACGCGCCGCCGCGCGCTATCGGCGAGTTCGGCGGCGAGGCGGATAACTTCCGCTGGCCGCGCCACACCGGCGATTTCGCCATGGCCCGGGTCTACAAAGACGGCAAGCCCTACCAGCCGGAGTTCTACTTCCCGATCTCGCGCGAGGGCGTGAAGCCCGGCGATTTTGTCATGGTGATGGGATACCCCGGCCGCACCACCCGGTCGTTTTTGGCGCGGGAGATGGCCAACGAGCGCGACTATCGCTTCCGCTTGCGGATCGAGGTTTACGGGGAGTGGATCCGCCTGCTGGAGGAGACGGCGAAGAACAACCCGCAGGCCGCCATCACCGTCGCCGCCACGCTCAAAAGCTTGAACAACTCGCACACTAACGCCGAAGGGCAGTTGGCCGGCTTGGCGAGAGGCCGCATCATCGAGAAGCAGAAAGCCCAGGACGACGCGGTGGCCGGATGGATCGTGCTACACGAGGGATTTCGGAAGGCGCTCGATGCCGGGACGGAGCTGTACGCGCTGGCGGAACAGTTCTCTCGTACCGCCAACCGCGACTTTCTGCTCCAGGCGATCCGGCCCGGTCCCATCGCGCTCCGGCAGGCCACCACGCTGGTCCGGCTGTCCGCGGAGCGCGCTAAGCCAAATGCCGAGCGCGATGCGGACTACATGGACCGGCAGATCCCCGCCATGCGCAACACGCTGGAGCGCGAGCAGCAGAGCTTCTTCCAGCCTGCCGATGAGGCGATGTTCGCCGTCTGGGTGGAGCGCGCGCTGAAGCTGCGCCCCGACGAGCGGATCGCCGCCATCGATCAGGCCGTTCGCCCCGGTCGCGTCAAGGAGACGGTGGCTTCGCTGTACGCGGGCACGAAAGTTACCAACCTCGGGGAGCGGCTCAAGATGTTCGAAGAGACCACCGCGCAGTTGCGCGCCCGCAAGGATCCGCTGCTCGACCTGGCCTTCCGGTTGGAACCCGAGCTGCGGGAATGGCAGACCGACACCCGGACGCTCGAGGGCGCCGTCGCGCGGCTCCGCCCGGAGTGGCGCAGAGCGGTGATCGCCCACGCGGGCAAGCCCGTGGCCCCGGACGCCAACTCCACGCTGCGCGTGAGCCTGGCGCACGTGAAGGGCTACGTGCCTCGTGACGGCGTGTTCTACACTCCGCAAACCACGCTCGCGGGCATGCTGGAAAAGCATACCGGCGAGGAGCCGTTCGCCGTGCCGCCGCTGATTCTCAACGCGGCCGAACACGTGAAGCCCGAGACGATCCCTCTCGATTTCCTGTCCGACGCGGACACCACCGGCGGGAACTCCGGCAGCCCCGTAGTGAACGGCCGCGGCGAGCTGGTCGGACTGAACTTCGATCGCGTGTGGGAGAACGTGGCCAACGACTTCGGCTATAATCCCGACGTGGCGCGCAACGTCAGCGTCGATATCCGCTTCTTCCTCTGGCTGCTGGAGGACGTGCAGCACGCCGATGGCATCTTGAAAGAACTCGGGGTCAAGCGGTGACCGTGCGTCGAAGAGATCTTCTCTCCCTGGCCGCCGGTTCGCTGGCATACCGCGCCGCCCGCGCGGCCGCATCGCGAACCGAGGTCTCGATCGAGGGCGACGGCTTCCAAGTCAACGGCAAGCCCACCTACGCGGGCCGCGCGTACAAGGGCATGCGTATCGAAGGCCTGTTGATGAACTCCCGCATGATCCAGGGCATCTTCGACGACCGCAATGCCGGGACCCGCGCCAAGTGGGCCTACCCCGATACCCGCCGTTGGGACCCCGACCGCAACACGCGCGAGTTCGTAGCCGCCATGCCGGAGTGGCGCCGCCGCGGACTGCTCAGCTTCACCGTCAACCTGCAGGGCGGCAGTCCGGAAGGCTACTCCAAGGCGCAGCCCTGGGAAAACAGCGCGATCGCGCCGGATGGCTCGCTGCGGCCCGACTACATGGGGCGGCTCCAACGGATCCTGGACTGCGCCGACCGGCTCGGCATGGCGCCCATCGTCGGCCTGTTCTATTTCGGCCAGGACCAGCACGTGCGGGACGAGGCGGCGGTCAAGCGCGCCGTGGAAAACGCCGTGCACTGGATCCTGGGCCGCGGCTACCGCAACGTTCTGCTGGAGATCGACAACGAGTGCAACGTCCAGGCATACGACCACGAGATCCTCAAGGCCGCGCGCGTTCACGAGCTGATCGAAATGGCCAAGGGCATCCGGCGCTCGGGCCGCCGCCTTCTCACCGGCGTCAGCTACGGCGGAGGCGCCGTTCCGCTGGCCAACGTGGTCAAGAGTTCCGACTTTCTCCTGATGCACGGCAACGGCGTTAAGGACCCGGCCCGGATCGCGCAGATGGTGGCGCAGGCGCGACGTGTGGAAGGCTACCGCCCCATGCCGATCCTGTTCAACGAAGACGACCATTTCGATTTCGACCGGCCCGCGAACAACATGATCGCGGCAGTCGGCGCTTATGCCTCGTGGGGCTATTTCGATCCCGGCCAGAGCGACTACATCGACGGATACCAGTGCCCGCCGGTGAATTGGGGCATCAATACCGCGCGCAAGAAGGCGTTCTTCTCGCTCCTCCAGGCGGTGACCGGCTCGTGAGTCCGCGGACCCGCTATTACTTTGCCGCCTTCCTGAGCGCTTCCCGGATGTAGTGGTGGGCGAGGTTTCGATCGGGCAGCAGGAGCCCGGCTTCGAGCCGCGCGCAGCGGCGGCCGCTTCGAGACGGGCGGTCCAATCGGCCTGGCGAAAGTCCGGCAGGCTCCGCGCCAACTGGTACGCGAAGACCAGGTTCGCGGGATCGCCGGCCGCGGTGATGCGCCGGAGTCTCTCGGCTGCCGCCTGCGCCCGGCCGCACCGCGCTTCGGCCTCCCCGAGCGCCGCCTCGCAGCGTCCGTTCGCGGCGTTCCACGCGGCCTCGAGCGCGCGCACCCGGATCCACACCTGGCGCACGTTCGTGCCTTCCCTCCTCGCAGCGGTTGTAGAACAGCGCCTTGGCCTTGTCGAAGCGCCCGGCTTCTGCATTGCCGAGCGCCGAAGCGTAAACCAGCGCGGCCAGGTGCTCCTCGGCCGGCCGCCGCGCCTTGGGCGTCGTGCTTCACCAGCAGCAGCGTGCGCCCGAGGCTCGCGTCGAGGACCGGAATCCCGGGGTTCAACTGGTGCGCCGTCCGCCACTCGCCGATCGCGTCGTCGGCGAGGCCCGACGACAGCCGCAACATCCCGAGCAGAAAATGCGCCGTGGCGTCCCGCGGTCTCTCCCGCGCCGCGTCCTCCAGCACCGCCAGCGTCTGCGCGCCGTTCGGAAACACGTACGCGGTTGGCAGCTTCCGGGCGATCTCGTAGTCCGCGGCAGCCGGCTCGCCCAGTTTCTTGCGGCAGAAGGCGCGATAATACGCCACCATCGGGTGATTCTGCGGCAGCGGCAATCCCGGCTCGATCTCCTCCGCCCGCGGCGCCGGGTACGAGCGCGAAAGCACGGCCAGGGCATCGCGCCACAGGCCCAGCCGCATGTTCGATGGCGAGCACGCGCTCGGGGTCGGAGCCAGTCTCCCGCGACAGAAACAAACTGAGGGCCGGCGTGGGAAGCGCGGCCGGCCGGTCCAACGCGCGGTTTAGGGCGATCAGCTCTTCCAGGGCCCGCTGGTCGTACGGCGCGCTCCTCAGCGCCTCTTCGAGATACCCGGCGGCGCGCGCCTGCGCCGGCTCGAGCCAGCGCGCGGCATCCTCATAGCGCAGCAGCGACGCCGCCAGCCGGCCCGCGGCCACGCGGAGCGGGAAACTCCCGGCCGATTGCCCAAGCGCGCGGGTGTAAGTCTCGTACGCCCCGAGCAGATTCCCGTTCAGCTCCTGATCGATGCCGCTCTCGAGCGGCTCCTCCGGCGCATTCCGCGCTTGCGGACCCGTGTGGATCTCGTTCGCGGGCGACCAGTCGTATTCTCCTTCCGACTGCCGCAGCAGCGCGCGGCCGTGGATATCCAGCAATTCGAACGAGAGTTTTTCAGCAGGAGGACTCGTCAGGTCGTAGGTCCAGGTGCGCTCCGGCGAAAGATCCGCGGCGGTCTCATAAACTGCGCGCGTGCCGGCGAGGATGCGGATCCGGGCGCTCGCGACGGCCTCGTTGACATTAAGGGAAGCTGTCAGTTTTCCGCCCTCCCGGCGCAGGTTCAGAACGCCCGCGAGATTGGCGCGCGCGATCCCGCCGGTGGCCCGGGCGGGCATCCAGTACTCGGTGAAGCGGATGGTCTCTCGCGGCTCCAGAAACGCGTAGGTCTCCTGGTTGCGCATCGGCCCCGCCTGGACCTCCACGTAAGCGCTGTTGTCGTCCGAGAGCGCGCGGCGCCAATCCAGCCGTCGGCATCCACGCCCCAGGACCAGATTTTCTTCCCGGGCAGGTCGCCGTAGTCGGCGTAATCGGCAACGCCCGTGTCGGTGTGCGGATGATACACGCCCATGAACGGCTCGCGGCTGCCGTGCACGAACCGCGAGACGGTCCCCGCCGTCTGATTGCGGATGACGCTCTGATCCACGGCGAATTGACCGGCCACGTGTCGACATCGGTGAAGCCGTGGCTGGCGGTCCAGCGCATGGGATAGCAGATCTTCGAATCGTCCCACACGCGCACCCCTGAGTTGTTCCACCAGTGGAAGCGATGCCGCACGTCGCTGCGGTTGTACAGCGCGACGTGCTCCTCGAGCACGGTGCTGCCCGGGCGCAGGCGCAGTTCGACGGTCCACTCCATGCCGTACGGCCGGTCGAATATTCCCGACGAACACCGACGCGCTCCCGTCATGGTTCTTGGCGAAAGAGAAATCGACCGGTGACATGGAGACCCAGTTGTGCGAGACCGGAAAGTTGAACTCGACGCCGAACGCGGCCCACGCCCCGCGGTAGCCGATTTGCGCCTTCTTGATGGAGGGATTCGCATAGAACATCGACTGCCCGCTGATCTTATCGGTGCACGTGTACAGGTGAGGCCGTGTCGACCCGGCGGTCCTTCCCGATAAGTGGGGAGCGTCAGCGTGTCCTGCCACACGCGCACTTCAGCCACCGCCGGCGTCAGCCACACGGCTGCGGCCAGAAGGAACAGATTACCGATGCGCATAGCGCGAAAGCAGGCCCAGTCCGGAAAGGCCCGCCAGCAGCAGTACAGCCGTGGAAGGTTCCGGGGTTTCGCCTACGATGGTGATCGTGGTCTGGGCCGTCCTGGGGATGGTGATGGCAGCGCCTGTGTTCGAAGCATCTCGAATCGCGGCTTGAAGCTCACCCGTTGTGAGAATGTCCTGAACTACTGTTGGAAAACAAGCATTTCCCGTCAACGTAAACGAAAGCGTAGGAGTGCCGCTCTGAAATCCGTTGAGCGAAAACCCCGTGCCACAGAACGACGGAGGGGATCCCGAGCCCAGCCACAATCGTTCCTCGCCAAATCACACTGTCAAAAGAGAAGCTGATCTTTGTGGCCCCGCTGAATGAAGGCGACAAATCAAGTGACGGGACGCCAAAGCCCTTGAGAAAATTACCAAGGATCTCCAGGCCGACGCTCAGATTGACCTCCTGCGTTTTCGTGCCTGAGACGCTGGGCATGGTAGATTGAAGTATTTGGGGCTTAGTGAAGGTTGTCGGCTTGGTCAAGAGAGGGAGGATGGCCCCTCGGAACGAGGTCGTATCTTTGGATGCGGCGACAACTACCAAAGGCTCGATTCGAGACTCAGGAATCTCGACGACGTTGGCATGAAACACGTTTCGGAGAGTGTCGACGACCGTGTCGTGGTGGCACAAATTCAGCATAAGCGAAGGCCTCCTTTTACGGAAACTAGATTACACCCGCTGGGCACAACCCTACAAGTTGGGTCAAACCCCCTATGCTATTTGCTTAGGGTTTCGCTCCGGATTGCCTTGATCGCGATTCCTTCGTTCGCCTCGTAGGTGCCGGTTTCCCCGTTCAACCGCGGCATCGCCGAGCTGGATGCATGATGTAGGCCGATGAGAGTCCAGAAGTCCTGGTCGAAGACCGGACTGCCCGAACTGCCTTCCTCGGTTGGTGTTCGATAGTGCAGGAGGCGGTCGTCGGTGTCGAGCCAGATGCTGTCCTGGAGCGAAACCGATAGACTGCGGCCAAACGGATGGCCGATAACGTATAATCGCTGTGTTCCGTCGCTAATGAAGGCCCTCGGTTTCGGTTGAAGCGGGCATATTTCACCAGGAGTCGGGCAAGTTTTCAGCGAGACGAAAGACACGTCGAGGTCGTTGATAGGGCGATTCCAAACAACAGAGTCCAGCTTGACGGGGAGATTATCGAGAGCTTCGAACACCACACGACCGGCACCAGCTTCAATTGCCCGACCCGTGGCTTGCCCGTCGGGAGCAACGACGTGATTGTTGGTCAATAACAGCAACTCATCGCCTCCGTTGACGAAAAAATCGCCGCGGCGAACGAGGAACCCGGTGCCAACTGGTTGTCCGGTAATCGACTCCACACGGCCGATCGCTTTGCAACGTTTTAGAGCGGTTTCCATCCAAAGGAGTGACTGGAACTTGTCGGCGCCGAAGATAGCCTCTAACGTCCTTTTAGCCTGAGCTACCTGTGTCGCCTCCTCTTTGATACTACTGGACGTCAATAGCGTGGCACCTCCCAACTTCATTCGTAGCGTCGACTTGAGAGTCGGCAGGATGGTCACACCCGGTTCGGAATTGACGTCTAGCTGCCAGACCTCGGTGAGCTGGCGGTAGAGGCTGAAGCATTCAAAGGCGTCTACCTCCGGATCGATCGTGTAGTAGAGCAGGTGGTTGTAGGCTTCGTGAAACTGGCTGAGCGCGATAGCATTCTCAATGGCTGTAGCGCGATCCCAGTACTTGATACGTTCTAAACTGTTGAGACTTTCAACGATTTGTTTCGCAATCTGCGCACTATCTGGGTAGCCCTCGACGGTGATTCCGTCTTTTCTAGCCCGCATCAGTAGAGCCACGGCGTTGATGCCTTGCCAGGTGAAGCTAGCAGGATTAGTCTTGTAGGTGTCGTAATAGTGGATGATTGCCTGGCGAAGGTTTGCCTGTTGCTGGCGGCTAGCAGGGTCCATAGCATTCACGTAGAGTTGTTTATAGATCCGACCAAGGAGTCCGTTGGCTTCGGCCTTTTCCCGGGCGGGGGAGGCTTCGCCGTCGAGGATATTTTTCAGCAGTACCTTCGCACCGTCCAGGTTGTCGCTATCGATCATGGCCTGAGCGTAGAGGCGCCAGATTTGCGCATCCCTTTGATCACCGCTGATCATTGCAACAGCAAGTTGGGTCATTTCTCCAAAACGTCGCTTGCGGCGTAGTGCATTGAGTAGCTCCTTTGCGTCAACCAGGGGAAACGGCTCAGGCGTCACCGTCAACGACGCGGTGAGTTGGTTGGACAGTTTCGAAACGCTGTCCCAATCAAAGCGATTGAGGGCCCGAACGATGGAAGTGACAGTTGTGGCAGCATTCTCCCAATGGCCCATGTCGTGGTCTCCTCATGTCAATTCTACATGACGGGAACACGGACCGCGACCTCGCAGCTTGGGGTGCGGCAAGGGCTCGGGGAGATGCGGCTGATCGGAGCAGATCGGCAACACGGCCTGGCGGTTCTTGAAGGCCTGGCCATGCTCGTTTATCAGGGAGTGATCGGCTTCGAACTGTGGAAATAGGCAAGGTGCCGGAGTCGGTAATAAAGGGCGCACTGCGGCAGGCGTTAGGATTCGTGTGAAGGCCCCTGGAAGCCCCACCCGTAGATTTGCTAACACCGACCCCTGCCCGAACCCAGCTCAGTCTGCCAATTGAGCCGTGACGCCGTAACGCCCGTTAGACGCTGCCAAGAACCATCGCGTCGACTATGGTCCACGCTCTGTTCCATTACCGGGGCAGATCGGATTGGAACCGAAAACCACGTCGCGTCGGATTCGCGAACCGGCCTTCGGTGCCGCCTTCAGCGGCGCCTTCAGCAAAACATCGTTGTCAGCCGTTTCTCGGCCTTGCTGACATCTCTGCCCCGGCTGCTTCTTACGCCTTGGTCCGCTTAGCCTCGGCTCTGACCCGCGCCCAACGCGCCTTTGTCGCCGCGATAATCCGCTTCCTGCCGGCGGCACTGAGCTTCCGCCGCCTCCGAGCGGCTGGTGCCGGGGTCGTCGTTTGTGCTCCCCTCTTCGACTCGGCCCACCTTCTCCTTTGCCCTTCAGCCATCCTTGCTCGGGCCGCGGCACTCAACTTCCGCCGTTTGCGCCTTGGAGTTTCGGGCACGGCTGCTGGTTCTGGGCGGCCACCGTCGAGCATTTGCCTGAGTTCGGCAATCTTGGTGTCGATTTGTCTCTTCTGTGATTCAAAGCCTTGAATGGCGGCAGTGAGTACCGCCCCACTGAACTTCGGCATCGAACATACGAGTTGGCATCAACTACTCGGGGTCCACATAGTCGAAGTTATCGAAGCGCTCGCGTGTGACCCTGCTGCTGTAACCAACGCCGCAGCAACTCTGGACCAAAGGAGTAGCTCGGCTCAGGCCCCCTCTTCTCTTCACTTATGAGCTGAGTGAGCACTAACAATCTCACAATTTCCCTAAAATGTCCCAAGTCCCTCAGACCAGCGCGATCTCTGCATGTTGTGGCCAGCTCGCTAAAACTTACAAATTGGCGTTCGCCCTTCGCAACGGAAGCCAAACATAGAATCACTCTCCACGGTTGACCACCATCAAGCTTGTTGAAATCTTCATATAAGACACTGAATCTCGCTTCGTTGATCTGCGCCGCGACAATCTCGTCTGCACAGTCATCTACGTCTTTTCGGCGCACCTGCCGCGTACGAATCACTCGTTGCCGTGTGAGTAGCTCATATCCGACGTATTGAATGAAATAAGGAAAACGACCGGTGAATTCAAGTACTCGCTTAACTGACTCTTCGTCATAGTGTATTGAATCTGCAACTGGGTCTCTGATTAGAGATCGAGCAGACGATTCATCGAGAGGTCCTAGGTCGATCAGTTCCAACAGCTTAAACAGTTCCATTCGTTCACGTTGCTCCAGATCTTTCGCCTGAAACCGGCAACATAAAACAACCTGAAGAATGTTATCTCGATCCTTGATCAGAGAGCCCAGCCATCGTATTACGCCTGAGTCGAATGACATTGGGATGCCGCGATTAGCTGCGCGCTCGAATGCCCGCTCGACCTCCTGAAATTCGTCGATGAAGAGGACAATGGGCCGACCGATAATCCTCTTTGACTTTCGTAAAATGCCACGAAAGGTGTCCTGAAGATGATACTCCGAGAACGAACTGCCATAGGCTTCATTGAGTAATTTTTGAAGAGTTACAACTTCTGTGCCTTCAGCCTTCGCCAGCTCATTTGCTATTACATTAAAAAAGTCGAGAATGCTCTTGAACGACTCCCATTGCGAAAACATGTCGATCCGAATGATGGTAGGCGAGTCCTCAGGATGTATAGCGGTTATTTCAATCGCTCTCTCCACTAATGAGGTCTTACCCACTCTCTGTAGTCCAAACACTGCGGCACTCTTCCCACCGTGTATGGCCGCGCACAGCCGATCGAGCTCCTGGGTCCTGCCGCGAAAGAAGACCGAGGCTGGATGCGTAAAATCGTACCTATTTGGGCGGACCGTGGTTTTTTTCCCAACGGTAGCATTTTGAAAGGCTAGCGGTTCATCGGCTTTATGCTCGGAGGCTGAAGTCGTAGCTGGTAGCGCCTGGACGATAGCCTCGGGTTCCGGCGCAACTGCGGGGACTGGATGGCGGTCCTCCATTTCAGAGCGCTTGCCTGCAACTGTGGTTGGGCCAGCATGGGCGGCAGACTGGGTCAATGGAGCGGCTTCCATTTGACAAAACGCTGCATCAGGAGCGTGAGCATGGATCTCTCGAGGGAGATCACTTGTTGGTTCTGGATGGACTGCTAGAAGCTCCTCAATTGCTTCCCTCAATTTGCTAGTGATATTGACGTAGGCATCATCGCGATCTGGCCACTTCGAAACTGGTCTACCACCCTCCGGTAGTGCTTGGAACACGGAAAGATTCGTAGCTTGCCAATCGACCGGTCGTATCAGGACTGGCACCAGAAGCACATCGCCAGCAGCTACCCTTTCAAGTGCTCGCTTCAGCTCGACGTTGACGCAAAAAGTCGAGTGAAAAAACAGTGGGCTGATTAGCGGTAGTATGATATCAGCTTCATCCAGTATGGCGGCTATCTCGTTCTGCCAATTCGAACCAGCACGAATGTCTCGGTCTTGCAGGATAATGATCTCTCCCGAGATCGTGAGAGCGGCCAGATGCTGGGCCAACTCTTCGCGGAAGGGCTCATCCGGTCGGGCGTAAGAGATGAATACTCGAAGCGGCCCGTCACGTTTGGGGACAGCCATAACGGCTCTATTCTATTACGTGGCGGTCGGTTCCGCGTTTGAGCAGGAGTTTGGCAGACATTGCGCCATAGTAGGCAAGACCGGCGACTTCAGACGTAAAGTGGTCAGAGATCTGGTTCTTCCTAAGCACAGGTCGTTGTGAGCGTGCCTCGCGCGATTAGGTCATCGAAATGGCGCTCGACCTGCCTGGAGAGGGTGCCACCGTGGATGCAGACACCGAGTTCCATGTTGATGGACATCGCGTTACCGCTGAGGTTGGCGCTGGTCAGGAACAGATGCTCGCCGTCGGCGACGGCGCATTTGACGTGCATGAGGCCTTGGTTACCGGCATTGTCCCGCAAGCGGCTTTCCAGCGGCCAGTGGTAAAGGACGAAGTTCTCCGGCAGAGCGCGCCCGAAAGCCTGCTGGTTGCGCCAGTCCAGCCAGTCGGCATCCGCCGGCCTGTCGCCCAAGATTACCCGGACGGCTACACCGCGCGCAGCGGCGGCGCGTAGGCCTTCGCCGATCCGCGATACCGGGAACACGCCGAAGCTCGACAACGTCAGCGCTCGACCTGCCCCGTCGATCATCCCTGCCAGAAGTTCGACGGTCTGTCGGGCGGGCATGGAAACAGTGGCGGGACCAGTCCAAACGAGTTCGATTCGTTGACGCCGGCGGTGATCCTGCTCGGTAGCAGCAGCGGATAGCAGCGCCATCGCCGCCTCGGAGGCGGTCACGCTTGGCGCTTCAAGCCGCCAGACCTCCACAAAATCGCCGGCCAAAGCCCGATGCCTGGGATTGCCGATGGCTTGGGCCGCATCCCGCGCGCCCTGTGCTGCACCTACCGTCAGCCGGCCCCAGATGCCGGCAGCCAACTGCTCCACCACGTCAGCCGGCGCCGTCGCGGCGAACCGCACCGCCGCCTCGATCAACTTGCGCTCGCTCGCGTCCATATCACTGCCCGAAGAATGACCAGCCACGCCGCTCCACGGTCTCGACCAAGACAGAGCGGTCCAGGTATCGGTTTCCGCGCTCGCAGGACGTCTCAGGCGCGAACAGGCAGGCGTGGCAGGCTGAGCCGTGTAGCGAAAGGAACTGTTGTTCCGGCACGCTCTCGGCGCACAGCGGATCCGACGCGCACAACTCCAAGCTGTCAAAGGCTGCTTGAAGGTGGCGGCCTAACTCCCGGGTCTCGCCCAAGCTGACCAGGCCGCCGAGCTTGCCTTCGCTATCGGGGGCTGCTGTGTAGATCAGGATGCCGGCCATTGGAGCCTCCTGTCCAGGGGGCCGCGAGTATATGCGCTCCCGCAAGCTGGCCATGGAGTAGCCGCACTCCACCGAGAACTGCCGGATCACGGCATGGGCAAAGGAGTGCAGAAGCACGAACCGGAGGCCAGGGTAGCCTGTGTCGGGGTCCAGCCCACGGCTCCTTCGCCAGCCGGCGTGCGCGCGCTGAAACTGTCGATCGAGGTCACCGCACCGAAGGCCCCAATTGACAATCTGGGACTCATTGAACTGGATGAAAATGCCTTCGCCACGCACCTCGGCCGCAGGGACCCATCGCGGGGCGTTACGGCTGATGGGCGCGCGCATCGCTTGGCCTTCCTCGCCTGGAGGGTCGATCCGGGTGAAAGCAACCAGCGCGCGCACCTCGCGCAGCCGTTCCACTAGCAATACCCGTTCGATCCAGCGGCTGTAGGCTGGTGGTGGCTGAACCGGCCGGAGTTGCAGGTCAGGACTGTTGCGAATGAGATTCGCCGCCGAAAAGATCTCCCACTCCGCCACCTTCAGGTCGCGCTCTTCCTGCGCATCGCCGCCCTGGCGCATCCTCTCTAGTGCCTCCCAGATCTGGCCGTCCGTGAAATCGGCGAAGTCGCGGAGGCCCTGGAAGGTGCGCAGCAGTTCGATATCCCGCCGCTCGCGGATTCGTTCGAAGGCCGACCACTGCTGCTCCAGAAGTTGTTCCAAACGGCCAGACTGGCTCGGTACGGAGAGCGCCGAAAGGAGGATCGAAAACCAGCTATTCGAGGCGCCCAGCAGGATCGGTTTCACGGTCTCCGTACAGCCCTGCGGGTCATAATCGCGGAGGTGCGGCCGGCGACCCCGGCACGCCGGCATCTCGCTCTTGCCCTGATCAGTAAACACCAGCGCCATAGACCGGGCCGTCTTGCAGGTGTCACACCTCACCTGGACGTCGGCTGCCTCGCCGGAGGCGCCGGTCTCCAGGAACCGCAACGGCCCGTTGCACTGCGCGCCGCGGTGGACCCAGTCAAGCCATGGGAAATCGTCCAGATGACCTTTCGGACAGGCCACGAGGAAACGGGCCGGCAGAGCCTCCGGCGGCCTGCCGGGACGAGGGCAATTGGCGTGAATGAACCGCGCGCGATCCGGCCGATAAGGCTCCGGCTCGAACGTGAAAATCCCCGAGCTGATAGGCGCCAGGATTCGGCAGTACGGACACATCAGCCAGCGCGGGAAATGCGCCACCGGCACGCCGATCTTCCACTCATCGTCAAACGGGTTAAACGGGCGGCCGGCAGTGTCTGGCACTGTGGGCGGTGCAAGCAGCTTTTCCACCTGCCCCCCAAGTTGTCGGCGCACTGCGCGCAGGAGACGCTCCTCGGAAATTGCGACCGCGCGAGCGGCCGGCCAATCCTCCAGACCCATCACCATGGCCGACAGGTACGGCAGCTCAATCACCGAGCCCACGCCGTACGTCAGGATGAGCTGGTTGGGGCGCACTTCGCCCACATTGGTCCTCTGCGGCGGGGGCATCAGTCGTCTCCTCCCGCGACGATGGGTGCAACGGGCGGCGGCTCGTCCATTCCAAAGTCCGAGAACACCAGGTTTACCGGAGGCTCCACGTCGCGCAGCGAGTTGAGGCAGGTGAAGTCCGTCCAGCTTTCTATTCCCGGTTTGCGCAGGAGCGGCACGGTCACGCCGTCCCTGGACCCCTGGTAGCCCAGCGTGCGGCCGCCAGCGATGTTGCCCGCCTCCCGCAGCCAGCCATCCACGCGCCGCTCAAGCAACGCGGCCACCTCGGCCTCGGTGTCGCGGCCCGAGCCAACAAGCCCGGCTCGCCTGGCGATCTCGGCGATGGCCTCACGCACAAACGGATGGTCGCGAGCGACCTGGCCGGCCGTTGTGTTGGCGTTGAACGCCGTGCCCATGAGTCGTACGCACGAGACAAAGATGCCGGTCAACCCGCGCGCCACGGCCCCAGGTGCGAACGGCGTCACAGACAGTGCCTCCACATGTTTGTAGAACGTCGCATGGTAGTGCAGGAATGTCTCGTAGTGCGACAGGTCCCGGGGCCGCGTCCAGTTATAGACAGTCAACACCAGCCCGGGCTTGCGGCGCCCGACGCGGCTTGTGGCCTGTATGTATTCCGATGTGGCCTTCGGCTGCCCGGCAACCACCATGAGCCCCAGCCGCTGCACGTCCACGCCCACGGAGATCATGTTGGTGGCCAGCATCACGTCGAGCGGCCGACGCAGCAGCTCGCGATCCCGTGCGCCGCCACCCGAGCGGTCTCGCCTGCGTGCCTCCAGCGCGGGGTCGAACGGAATGCCCATCCGGTCCAGGATGTCGGGAATCTCGGTCGATTGCTTGCGGGAGGTCAACTCCTCCACAGCGCTGTACGAGTACAGGTCACGCTTGGAAAGACCGCGCTCGTCCATCCGGCGCAACCGACTACGCACGTCGTCGTCCACCAGGCGGCGCATGCCCCCGAGTTCCCGGAGGGAGTTGAAATAGCCAACCAGCGTCATCCACGGGTCCCCTTTGACGCCGACGCGGGCGTACACCGTCTGTGACGACGCGAGCAGCGCCACATAAACCCGGATCAGCGCCGCTTTGAGCCGCCGGCCGGGCGCGCAGATACCAAGGTATAGCCGGCCCGGCATGGCCTCCGAGATTTCGCGCTCGCGTGCGAAGAAGTTATCCGTGGCGTCCAGTCCGGGCGGAGGGAACACGTTGACCTGCCGCTGGAACACTGCGCTCACCTGGTCACGCGCGCGGCGGATCGTGGCCGTCGAGGCGATCACCTTCGGCCGGACGCTATGACCGTCCACTTCCCACCGGCACAGCTTGTCCACAGCCGTTTCGTATAGCCCCACCAACGACCCGAGCGGGCCGCTGATCAGGTGCAATTCGTCCTGGATGATCAGGTCGGGGGGGCGCAACAGCGGTGTGGGCGTGGTCCGTGCTCGCGGCATGCCTCGATAGACTGGATGTGACTCCGCGTCGTCCAGGTCCGGCGAACGGAAGCCGTGCCGCTCGCACCAGCCGCTGACCTGCCCGAAAAGCGCCTGGATGCGGCCGTTCCAGGGCATCTGTGCAAACTTGTCCACGGTGGCGATGATCATCGCCGGCACACGCCGGTAGATTTCTTCATCTACAACCACCACGGGCAAGCCTTCGTTCGGTGCCTGCCGCGGCGTGAACGGGCACTGCCCGCCCTCGTCGCCACAATATATGAATGTGCGCGCCTCGGCGGGATACTTCTGCACCTTGATGTGTTGCTGGCGGGGGTCGATCTTGGCGCCGCACCACGGGCAATACGTCAACTGGTGCGGCGAGCCGACCCCTGCCGCGCCGCCCGCGTCCCGGTTGCCCAGGCCCCGGGCTACCACCTCCGCGGAGTCGTCGGTATAGTTCGGAGTGGTTTTCTGGCCTACCCATAGTCCAAGCCGGAATGGTTCCGTCCACGATCAATGCCCGCGTGGCGGTCGCGGATCGCGCCCTACGCAACGAGTTCCCCAACGCCCCCTGCCAGGTCGCTCCCGGCTTTCATCAAGCCTTTCTACGGCGTGGGCCGATGGGCCTTGGC
>Ga0316363_10001337_pt1 | contig 22276 bp, 17 predicted proteins | sample Sb_taG_3_FD_200459 | JGI IMG/M metagenome (GOLD analysis project Ga0316363, IMG submission 200459) | Peat soil microbial communities from Weissenstadt, Germany - Sb_50d_a_PC metaG (v2) (version 2) | ecosystem: Environmental > Terrestrial > Soil > Wetlands > Peat | place: Germany: Weissenstadt...
TACCTACGTGCGCGCGCGCACCAAGCACCCGGCCAAAACCACCATGATCAGCGCGCAGCAGGCCGCGGCTTACTACGACAGCAAGAAATCCGCCGGGGCTTATGCGACCGTCGACGCCTACCTTGCCGACTTGGTCCATATCCTCCGCGATGAAGTGAAAGAGTTGATTCGCCTGGGCTGTACTTACATCCAGATCGACTCGCCGCAATACACCGCGCTCCTGGATCCGGAGCTGCGGCAGGGATATCGCCAGCGCGGCAGCGATCCCGACCGGCTGCTGGATTTGTCGATCGAAATGGACAATGCGGTGATCGGCGATCATCCCGGCATCACCTTTGGCCTGCACCTCTGCCGCGGAAACAACCAGAGCAAGTTCTACGCCGCCGGCGATTACGGCCCGATCACAAAAGTGTTTCGCAATACAAAATTCCAGAGATTCTTGCTGGAGTACGACGACGAGCGTTCAGGAGGTTTCGAGCCGTTGCGCCAGGTGCCCGCAGACCGCACCGTTGTGCTCGGCCTCGTGAGTTCCAAGAAGCCAGATTTGGAAAGCAAGGACGAACTGAAGAAGCGGATTGAAGCCGCCTCCGCCTTTGTTGCGCTGGAGCGGCTGGCCCTCAGTCCGCAGTGCGGTTTCGCCTCGACCATAGAAGGCAATGCCGTAACAGCTGCGGACCAGGAAGCGAAGCTGCGCCTGGTGGCCGAAACGGCGCAAGAAGTGTGGGGCAAGTCCGTCCCGGTGGCGCACAAGGCTTGAAGAACGTGATTGAGGAAATCGGGGTCGCGGCTTTCGCACGGAGTGATCGGCTTCCGGGTGACGGTGGGTTTGGTTAAGAATCCAGTTCTGATCTAGTGGTGCGTAAAATCCGTGCTCTGCAGTTGGAGCAAGGCTTTTGTTCGTCAAGTCGAACGTACGTTCGCTCGAATACAGGGGGTCTATGAAATCACGTCGGTTATCTGCCTGTTTGTGCGGTCTGTTCCTAGCCCTGGGTTTGACTCAATATGCGGCGGCCCAAGCCACGATCAGCTATGCCGTGTTGAATGGAACCGTGACGGATGAGGCCGGGCGAACCGTTGCCAAGGCCACGATCACGGTCCGTTCGCTGGACACCAACCAGACTTTCACCGCAACGTCGAGCGACGCTGGGGCCTACGCCGTGCCTGGCCTGCCGCCCGGGCGCTACGAACTCGCCGTGAGCTACGCGGGCTTCGGGACCTACACGCGCACCGGCGTGGAGTTGACGGTCGGTCAAACCGCTACCCTCAACGTGACTCTCAAGGTGGCTGCGGTGAAGGAGGAGGTGGTGGTTAGCACCGAGGCCCCAGTCGTGGAGACGACCCGCTCCGAGGTGAGCCAGGTCATCGACACCAAGCAGATCCAGAATCTGCCCATCAGCGGCCGGCTCTTCACCGACTTCGCTTTGCTCACGCCCAGCGTCGCCACCAGCCGGACCGCCCTGGGAACGACCTTCACCGAGTTCGAGGTTACGCAGATCTCCTTCGGCGGCATGCGCTCGTTCAGCAATGAGATCACGGTGGACGGTGCCGATTTCGTCAACACCATCACGGGCGTGCAGCGCTCCACGCCCCCGCAGGATTCGGTGCAGGAATTCCGCGTCGTGAACAACAGTTTTGGTGCGGAATACGGCCGGGCGCTCGGCGGCATTGTCAATATCGTCACCAAGTCTGGCACCAACGAGGTTCACGGTTCGGTGTACGACTACCTGCAGAACAGCGCCACCGACGCGCGCTCGCTGCTGCAGCCGGCGCCCTTACCCGACGCATTGCGAGAGAACCAGTTTGGCGCTACCCTCGGCGGCCCCATCCAGAAGGACAAGACGTTTTTCTTCTTGAATTACGAAGCGAAACGGCGCGGTGCTTCTCCCACCTACGCCCCCGATCTGTACAACAACATTGCGGCCATCGATCAGGCCAAGGGCTACCTGGGTCTTTCGCCCGAAGGCTGCACTCTTAAGCCGGCGAACTGCACGGGATCGCCTTTCTCTTATCTGCAGGGAGTTCTGAAGACGGTCGACAACGACTACGGCTTTGCCAAACTCGATCGTCAGATCAACAACAATAATCGCTTCGCCCTGCGCTACGTCATTGAGGATGCGCGCGACCTCGGTGAACTCATCGGCAACACCGAAGACGGCGGCGGCATCGGTACTCCCAGTGGGGCGCGCAATCTGTTCATTCGCGACCAATCGCTGGTGGGCACCTTGGACTCGGTGCTCAGACCCAACTTGGTCAATACCGTGCTCGGTCAATACTCGAGACGCCACTACAACTTCCCCGGAGCTACCGGTGAACCCGACCTGAGCGTCGTCAACGACCTGGAGTTTGGACACAACTTCGGCACCTATGACGCCATCTATGAGAGCCGGGTGCAATACTCCGACTCCCTCTCCTGGGTCAAAGGCAACCACGTCGCCAAGTTTGGTTTCGACGGGAATTACGTCTGGAGTTACAACAACTATCCCGGCTTCATGCCGGAACGGGGACTCTTTCCGAATCTCGATTGCATGTTTGCCTTTTCCGATACCGTGAGCCTCTTGACGACCGGCACATATGGAACGGTCCCCGGGGGGGCGAACTGCCCGCTGGGGGACCAAGCGGACGGCGTATCGTTCCTCTATTGGGGGGTGGCGCTCCCCAGAACTGCTTTTACCAATGGTTATGTTCCCGCACCGCCGACCGGCGGTGGATTCGGCAGCGGTTGGCCAAACGCCTTCCCCACGAACCAGTATTCGAACTTCGCTTACACCTTGAATCACGCCTACTGGGGATTCTTTGCGCAGGATCAATGGCGAACCACATCCAAGCTGACCCTCAACTACGGCCTGCGGTGGGATTTCGAAACCGGCCTGGGGAACACGGTTAACTCGGACTTCCGCGGGTTCCAGCCACGCGTTGGATTTGCCTACTCACCGGACGCCAAGACTGTAATCCGCGGCGGCTTCGGGACATTCTTCGATCGCAACAACCTGACTTTCTTCTTTACGACGGGAAACCAGAAAACGGTACCCGGATACTTCTGCAATCCGCCAGGCGCAGACCCCAGTTGCGCCGCAAACGGGTTTTCGCAGGGAGTGAAAGTGCCGATGATCCAGAACCAGGCGGCCAGCGGCGGCTGGCAATTGTCCGCCGAGCCAGGGTACCCGGGCACACCTTCCCTCCCTTGCGCGGCTTTGGGCTTACCCTCCGGTCTGTGCGCTCAACTTCCCGGCACCCCATCAGAACAGACCATCAGCGTCGCTGCGCTGACAGCCCTCGGCATCCTCGGTGCTGGTCCTAATGCTTACCCGGCCGTAAGTCTAACCGGGCCCTGCACTGCCAACCCCATAACGGGAGCGCCGACTGGCGCCTGTGGCGTGGGGTCTGGAGGAATTCAGCGTAACGCTCGCCTCCCGTATGCTGAGCAGGCTAGCTTGCAGATCGATCGCCAGTTCGGGAAAGGTCTCACGGTTGAATTGGGATACCTCTTCGTGGGGGCGCACAAGTTGGTTCGAGGTAACAATCTCAATATCCCCTGCCCGCTCGGCACGGCCAAGGCCTCCAATCCTTACTATGCCCAAGGGTTGCTCAATCCGGACGGCAGCCTCACCCCTTGCCAGGGAACGCCAAGCCTTGGGCCATTCGGTTTGGGCCCATTTTTCGCTACGTTGGGCAATCCCTCTGGGTTGGAGTTTGGCGTGCCCGGAGGACCCGGTGCTCCGCCGACGCTGAGCGGTGGTCTCCTCGACTACAACAACGACGTTGCCAACGCCGTTTACCACGGTCTGACGTTTACTGCGACGGAGCGTGTGAAGTATTTCCGGATGACTGCGAACTACACTTATTCGCACACCATCGACAACGGAAATTTCACAACCTTTATCAACCTGCCAGTCAACCAGTTCGATTACGCTAACGAGCGGGCCAACTCCAACCAGGATCTTCGTCACCATCTAACCACGAACTTCACCGCGACCGCGCCCGAGCACAGTTCTCTCCGTAACTTCGAACTCAGCAGCATTATCACCCTCCAGTCCGGCCGCCCCTTCACCTTGTTCGTCGGGGAAAATACGTTTGGCGACGTTGCCGGGCTAAGCACGGATCGTGTCGGTGGTGCGCCCGTCAGCGGTAACTGTCCTTCGGTCTCGGACTGCATGACAACCGTCAGCAGGAACACCTACACCGGAGCCCCGCTCTATTCTTGGGATATGCGCCTGTCGCGGAATTTCCGGGTGGGCGAGGGCAAGATGCTCAACTTCGGCGTCGACGCTTTCAACCTGTTCAACCACCCGAACGTGGATGAAGTAACTTCGGTTTACGGCTCTCCGGCTTTCTGCGGGGCCACTCCCGCCATACCCAAGCACTACAATGACGCGACGACGCTCGCCATCCAGCAGGGCGCGGCGTCGGTGTCTTGCGCCACGCAGCAGGGAGCCGGAAACCCGCTGGTATGGCTCGGTGACGGGCTCTTACCGGTCGGGGTTCCCGATTCTCCGAATGCGGGTTTCGGCAAGCCGAGAACTGTGTTCAACCCGCGCCAGTTGCAGTTCTCGTTGAAGTTTTCGTTTTGAGGGGGCATAGCCACGCCGAGCCGTTCGCTCCTGAGCGGCTAGCGAGGCTGTGGCTTTCTATTTCAAGCATGGTCACGCGAGGATGCCATAGCGAAAAAGGACCCTCGCGGACCACAGGAGGAATCTATGGAGATGCGCTATTTCGCTTGCTGGGTGACGCTGGTATTCGCGAGTGTGACGGTTGCCACGGCGCAGGAAGCAAAGACTCAAGTCAAGCATGATGCGGCACCGCTGACCTCTCCCGTATCCGGCAAGGAAATGTTCCTGAGTTACTGCGCCTCCTGCCACGGCAAGGACGCGAAAGGCGATGGTCCGGCCGCAGCCTCGCTCAAAACACTGCCCGCCGATTTGACGGGCTTGGCCAAGCGCAATGGAGGAAAATATCCTTCGGATAAGGTGACCAGCATTTTGCGCGGGCAAACCAATCTGGTACCTCACGGCGATCAGGAAATGCCAGTGTGGGGCCCGGTGTTCTGGCGCATGAGTGGGGGCCACGAGGAGCAAGTGCAGCAACGCATTGCGAATCTGAATCGTTACCTGGAATCGCTGCAGGTGAAGTAGGTCCCACCGTTGGCTTTTGAACACTGGCTTTTAAACGACCGCTGAGACAGCTTCAGCCGGGCTGCGCCGTTGGGACGCTCCACCGGCTGCGCTTAGCGGTTCGCCGTGTAAGTGGGGTTCGTATCAGGGCATCGCTTTAGCGATGCCGCAAATTCTTCGAAATCAGAAGCCTCTTTAGAGTGTGCGCGAGAACTCGGTCGTCCCTCCGGGACTTGAATCATTTCTTCTACTTTCCCAGCGCTGAAGCGCTGGGCTAAGCTGGTTCGCCCCTCCGGGGCTGGATTCCAGGACATTTCATTCCACTGGATTGCCCTAAAACGATTTCTCACGCACACACCTTTAGGGGCTGGGCATCGAGACTCGGCCTTGTCCCGCAGCGGCTGAAGCCGAGTCCATTTCAGCGATTTGCGGTATGCCTGAAGGCATACCCTGATACGAATCACGCTTCCCACTTCCAATCCTGGAAGCGCCGCCTCAGTTCTGCTTTCAGCAGTTTCCCCGTGGAAGTATGCGGTAGCTCCTCCACAAACACAAATGCATCCGGCAACTGCCACTTGGCGAACTTCGGCGCCAGGAAGTCACGCAGCGCTTCCGGTGACAACGTCGCACCGTCCTGCGCCACGATCACGGCCACAGGCCGCTCCTGCCACTTGGGATGGGCAACCGCGATTACCGCCGCTTCGCGAATTTCCGGATGTGCGACCAGAGCATTTTCTAGGTCGACGGAACTGATCCACTCGCCGCCCGACTTAATCAGGTCTTTTGTCCGGTCCACGATTCTTAGATAGCCTTCGGCATTAACCGTTCCTACATCGCTGGTGCGGAACCATCCGTCTTGCGTCCATTTGTCGTTTTCCGCGGGCAGGTTGTAGTAGCTGGCGGCTACCCACGGCCCGCGCAGTTGCACTTCTCCCATGGTTTCTCCGTCCCAAGGAACTTCGTCCCCTCGACCTTCGCCCCGTTCGCTGACGACTCTTCTCTCCACGAACGGAACCGGGATTCCCGCCTGCGCCTTGATTTCGCATTTCGTTTCCTCGGGCCAATTCTTCATGTGCGCTTTGAGTTGGCTCGTCGTCGCTTGTGGACTGCTCTCGGTCAGCCCCCAGCCTTGCTCCAGACTCCATCCATGCTGTCGCAGTCTCCGGACAAGCGAGAGTGACGGCGCCGCGCCGCCAACGAGAACTCGCATGGGCGGCAGCTTCCATCTGCCGGGATTGTGGTCCAGGCAGTCCAGAACGCTGTGCCAGACCGTGGGCACGCCCGCGGCAACGGTGACACCCTCCTTTTCGCAAAGCTCCAACAGGCTCTCCGCCTTGAGGTGCGGACCGGGCAGAACCTGTTTCGATCCCACCAGCGTTGCGGCATACGACAGCCCCCAACCGTTGACGTGAAACATGGAAACAATCGGCAACACGGTGTCGGCGTTACAGATGCCGAAGTTGTCCACGGTGGTGAGCAGAAACGAGTGCAGCATCACGGAGCGATGCGTGTACACGACTCCCTTCGGAACTCCAGTCGTGCCCGACGTGTAACACACGCAAGCGGCTTCGTTTTCGTCGAGACCGGGATAACGGAAACTGCCGGTGGCAGCGCTCAGAAAATCCTCATAGTCTTCGAGACCTGACGCGAGCCCTAATGCGGTGCCGCGGCCCGACCATCCGACCACGATGACGCGCTCAAATTCGACCCAGCCGCGAAGCTTCTCATACAAGGGGAGCAGAATGTCGTCGACGATCAGGAATCGGTCGTGCGCATGGTTGGCGATGTAAGCGATCTCGGACGGCGCCAGCCTCAGGTTCAGCGTGTGCAACACACCGCCGGCGATCGGGATGCCAAAGTAGGCTTCCAGATGCGCGTGATGGTTCCACATCAGAGTTGCCACACGATCGCCACGCTGCAGGCCCGCTATCTGCAGAGCTTCTGCCAGAGCACGCGCGCGCCGGTACAGGTCGGCATAGGTGTAACGGTGGAGCGCATGATCTGGCCGCCGAGAAACGATCTCGGCATTCGGAAAAAACTTGCCCGCGCGCTCCAGGCTGTGAGAGAGCGTCAACGGATAATACATCATGGTTCCTTGCATGCGACTCCTTCTAAAATCATTAAAGTAGAGACGGGGCTTGCCCCGTCTCTACGGAAAAAACATCATTAGTTAGGGTTCATCGCGTCTGGCAACCAAGGCCTCCGCAACTCCGAGTATAGGTTCTTGCCATGAAGTAAAGACGCTGCGTAAGATGGAGCACGGTATAACGAACGTGCGCTCGAAGATAAATGAGCCCAACATCGCCTACGCCCGACTCCACCGCTGCCAGCTCTGACAGCCGTTACGACCGCCAACTGGCGAAAATCCTCGAACATGCGACCGCGATTTTCTATGAAAAAGGATACGAAGGCGCTTCCATCCGCGACCTGTCCCGAGCGAGCGGGATGTCCTTGGCCGGCCTTTATTACTACTTCGAGTCCAAGGAAAAACTGCTCTATGTCATTCAGAGGCATCTCTTTCTCTCTGTCATGGACCTCGTCCGCGAACGTCTGAGAGAGGAGAGCGATCCCGAGCAACGCATTCGGGTTTTCATCCTCGCACATCTCGAATACTTTCTCGCCAATCCGAAATCGATGAAGGTGCTCTCGCACGAAGACGACGTGCTCAAGGAAGAACTCGGCGCAGACATCGCCAGCCTCAAGCGGCAGTACTACCACTGTTGCGGGGACCTGGTCGATGCTCTGAAGGCTGCCAAGGGTCTGCAGTTCAACTCCCGCATCGCTGTCCTGTCACTGTTCGGGATGATGAACTGGATCTACACGTGGTACAACCCGCACGTCGACGGCGACGCGAGAGTCCTGGCCCGCGAAATCGGAGATGTATTTCTGGGCGGGATTTACGCCGCCTCGGCTCCCCGACCAGTCGATGCCCAGCCCCTAAAGGGGCCCTGATTTCGAGGCGCTTGCGGCGTCGCTAAAGCGATGCCCTGATACGAAACCCGAATTGTTCCGCAACCCGCTAGTTCACCGCTGAAGTGTTCTCGACCAGCAAGGCGATGCCTTGTCCGCCTCCGATGCACGCCGAGGTGACGCCATAGCGCCCGCCCGAGCGCTTCAACTCCCGTGCCACCGTGATTGCCAGCCGGACTCCAGTGGCTCCGAGCGGATGCCCGATGGCGATTGCGCCTCCGTTGACGTTGAGTTTGTTGCGGTCCAGGCCAAGCTCGCGCTGGCACGCGAGAACCTGCGCGCCGAAGGCTTCGTTGATTTCGAAACGATCGATTTGCGGCAGGCTCAGGCCAGCCAAGTCCAGCAGAGCTTGAATTGCCGGTACCGGCGCGATGCCCATGATCTCGGGGCGGACGCCAACCACGGCCCCGGCCACAACTCGCGCCAAGGGGTCTTTCTTGTGCCGCTTCAGGTATTCGCTGGAAGCCACCAGCGTCGCCGCCGCACCGTCCACGATTCCAGAGCTGTTCCCCCCGGTCTGCACTCCGCCAAATACTGGTTTGAGCTTGGACAAAACTTCCAACGACGAGGGCCGGATGTGACTATCCTCACTCAACTTCTCGACACCGCGTGGCAGCCTGATTCCACGCGGTGAATAACCGGGAAGCTCGAAGACCTCACTCGCCAGCGGTGCGATCTCGCCGCTCAGGAAGCAGCTCTTTTGTGCCGCAATTGCGCGCGCGAAGCTCTCGGCGGCGAATTGGTCTACATCTCCGCGAGTGATCCCATACTGTTTCGCCAACTTCTCGGCGGTTCCACCCATGGTTTCATTCGGACAGGGATCGAGAAGCGCCTCCCACAGGAAATCCTTGAACTCCACCTCGCCCATGCGGAATCCGCCGCGGTGAGTGTAGGCGGCGATCGGGTTGCGCGACATGGACTCGGTTCCGACGACCAGCGCCAAGTCGGCTTTCGCCAGCTTGACATTATCGGAGGCCTGAAGAATGGCCTCGACGCCGGTGCCGCACACGCGTTGCACCAGGTGTGCGGGCACCTCGATAGGGACTCCGGAATAGAGCGCGATGTGCCGCGGCAGCAAATAAGCATCGAAGGAGGCCTGGGCCATGTTCCCGGCGACCACGATGCCCACGTCGGCCGGTGGCACACTGCTTCGCCGGAAGACCTCTCGAGCCGCTTTGATTCCGAGGTCGGTGGGAGACACCAGTCCAAGAGCCGTGTTGTACTCCACGAACGGAGTGCGCACGCCGTCGAGCAAGAAGACGCCGTCGTAGCGCGAAAGCAGAGCTTTGGGGCGAGAAATCATGCCGATGCTTTACTGTCCCTGATTTCTTCGCCTGCGACGACGTGGCGCGGAAGGTGCGAATTCAGCGGTGCGCCCGGCACTGTCGTATCCACGGGGTTGCAAGGCATTTCAGGCTTTTGCGGGCGCGCCGTCGTCAATCCATATCGGGCCCGATGCCTGGTTCCCCACGCCGACATCAGCTTCAGAATCGGCTTCAGGCTTTCTCCATGGCGAGTGAGCGAGTACTCTACGCGCGGCGGCACCTCGGCATACACTTTCCGATGAACAATTCCGTCGCGCTCCAGTTCCCTTAGGTGCTGGGTCAGCATCTTCTTGGTCAGCCCAGGGATGAGTCTTTGCAGTTCGCAGAACCGCCGGGTTCGGCCTTCGAGATGGAACAGGAGCGACGGTTTCCACTTCCCGCCAATGATGGAAGCTGTCAGCTTCACCGGGCAATTGGAGTGATCCATAGGATAGTCCCCGCCAGGTATCAGGTTACCGAAACGTGCCTACTAGCCAACAAGTTACTTTTGCCTAGAATTAACGCTCGGTCCCGAAAGGATACCTGATTCGGCGTCGACTTGGAAGTAGTTGTACGCATCAGGCATCAGCTGCGGGGACGATTCCAGCGCGAGGCCACAGAATGAGCGACAAAAAGCCGGTGGTGATCTACGGCGCCAATGGTTTTTCTGGCCGCTTGATAGCGGAATTTCTTCGTGAATACAATGTGCCGTTCATTGCCGCCGGCCGCAACCGCGCGCGGCTTGAAGACGTGATGAAGCACGTGCCCGGCATCGAAACTGCCAACTATGAAATCGTCGAGACCAAAGGCTCGGTCGAAGAACTCACGCAGCTTTTTGCCGGCGCGAAAGTGGTCTGCAATACAGCCGGGCCTTTCATCTACAACGGCCCGCGGGTGATCGAAGCTGCGCTGAATGCAGGCTGCCACTATCTGGACATTGGCGGGGAACAGGCTTGGCTGCGCGAAGTGGCGGGCAAATGGGGCGGCAAGTTTGCGCAGCGCGGTTTGCTCGCCGCTCCCGCCACCGCGTTCATGTCGGCGGTGAGCGATGCCGCGATTCGCATGTGCCTCGAGAGCAACCGCGGCGTTGACACGCTGGAAGTGCTCACCATGTTCAAAGGCAACCCGACCTTTGGCTCGACCCAGACAATCTTCGCCGTCATTCAAACCGACGCTTACTACCTGGAGCAGAACACGTACAAACCCTGGCCGCGCGCCACCCGCTATGAGGTCGTCGTACCCGGCAGCGTCCAAACTCAACTCGCTCTGGTCTGGGGAGGTTTCCCCCATCCAGTTTGGTACAAGGATCATCCGCAGGTCGCCAACGTGCGGTCGTTTGGCGGACTGCTCGACCGGCAGATTATGGAAGGCGTGGCGGCGACGGAGAAAATGTTCGAGGAGCAGATTCGTCCGTTGTCCCCCGCCGAACAAGAACGAAGGCTTGGTGAGATGGCGAATGCTGTGCAGGGTGGCACGCCGCCGCGAGAAAACCCGCGCGAGCATCGCACGATTGATGTGATCGCCGGCCGTGGAAACACAGACTCCGTGCAGTGTGTCGTATTTGGCACGTGCTGCTATCGCCAGACCGCACTCATTCAGGCGTTCGCGGCACACAACCTGGTACACGCCGCTCCGCGCAAGGTGGGCTTCGCGTCAGCGGCGGAAGCCTTTGGCCATCGCGAAATCCTCAGCGTTTTGGAAACGCATGGTCTTTCCAAAGCAAAGCTGTCGTCTTAGTTGTTTAGCAGGTGCAAGTGCGATTCGTATCAGGGTCTCGCTTTAGCGATACGTAGGATCTTCCGCCTGTAGAGACGGGCTCGCCCCGTCTCCGGAGACGCGGCAAGCCGCGTCTCTACGGGAAAACGATGCGAGCAATCGACTATTTCGACAAGAGCGCGGATCTCCACCCCGACCAGATCGCGATCCTCCATGGGGACGCTCGGTATTCCTACGGTGAAACGCGCACCTTCAGCGAGCGCATCGCCCGCGGGATGTGGGCCTGCGGCGTCGAGCGGGAACAGCGCGCGGCCATCTACTCCCACAATCATGCGGCGGTTCTGTTCTGCATGTTGGGCATCGTGCGCGCCGGGGCAGCCTGGGTCCCCATCAACTTTCGCAATGCCGCCGACGCCAACGTGGAATTCCTGAACTACTCCGAGACGGCTTGGCTTTTCTATCACAGCCGTTTTCAGGAGCAGGTCGAAGAGATCCGCAAACGCGTTCCATCCCTGCAGCATCTGATTTGTATCGACGGCGCGGACAGCGGGCATCCTTCACTCGCAGACTTCACGGAACTGGGAAACGCATGCAGCAATCTCGACTGGGCCGATCCCCACGGCAATCTGGATCAGATGATGGGCCTCGTTCCCACCGGCGGGACGACCGGCCCGGCGCGCGGTGTCCGCGTCACCAACCTTGCCTGGGGCGCGATGACCGAGATGGCAATTCACTATTGGAGAGGCGATACCGACAATCCTGTCTGCCTCTGCACCGCTCCGCTCTCGCATGCCGCCGGCGTCGTTGCCTTCACCATGTTCGCTCTGGGCGGGACGAACGTCGTGTTGCCCGGGTTCGACGCGGCGCAGGTGTTGCAGGCGATTGAGCAGTATCGCGTGACTCACCTCTTTCTTCCTCCGACAGCGTTTTACGCACTGCTCGCGCATCCGGACGTGAGTAGGTTCAATTACTCCAGTCTGTGCATTTTTCTGCTGGCGGGTTCTCCCGTCTCGCCGGACAAACTCAAGAAGGGTGTGGAAGTCTTCGGCCCTTGCATGTGCCAGTCCTATGGCCAAACCGAAGCACCCATGCTTCTCACCTGGCTCGATGCGCGCACCGTGGCCGCGGCCGCAGCCGGCGACCATCCGGAACGTCTGCGCAGTTGCGGGAAGCCGACTGCGGCGGTTCGTCTCGCCATCATGGATGATGCCGGCCGCATCCTTCCTCCTCACCAGCCCGGAGAAATCGTAGCGCGCGGTACGCTCGTCACCGCCGGCTACCACAACCTGCCGCAAGCCACCGCCGAAATCCGCAGCCACGGCTGGCATCACACTGGCGATGTCGGATACATCGACGAACATGGCTACGTTTATATCGTGGACCGCAAGAAAGACATGATTATCAGCGGCGGCTTTAACGTCTACTGCGCGGAGGTCGAGGCGGGCATCATGGCCCTGCCGCAGGTGCAGGAGTGTGCCGTCATCGGCGTGCCCGACGACAAGTGGGGAGAGGCAGTCAAGGCGCTCGTCGTTCTGAAGGACGGCGAATCGCTTACGGAGAATGACATCATCGCTCACTGTAAGGTGAAGCTTGGAGGAATGAAGTCTCCGAAGTCAGTGGAATTCCTGCCGGAGATCCCCAAAACTCCAGCCGGGAAGTTCGACCGCAAAGCGATGCGCAAACAGTTTTGGGCAACCGTGGACCGCGAAGTTCATTGACGCAATCGGCAGACTTGGAAGTGGCCACGGCCGGCGAGGCATTGTCATTCTTACGACGTTGAAAGTCCCAAAGACCGGCGGGATTCCCACGACGAAAGCCAGCGTGTTGCGCTGGCACAAGCACGAGGGAGATCTTGTGCAAGTGGGCGAAGCGGTCGTGGAGTTGGAAACGGAGAAGGTGAGCTACGAACTGGAGTCTCCGATTGCGGGCGTCCTGCTCAAAATTGTTGCCGGAGAAAGCGTCCAGGTGCCGGTGGGTGGGCCTCTATGTCATATCGGCCATCCGGCGATCTAGCACCTGCGGAATGCGTCCCTGAGGAAAGGGAGTGATGCGATGACAAACCAGAACGTCCTCGGGAAAGACCGGTTGATCTGGATGTACATCCAGATGACGCGGATTCGCGAATTCGAGGAGCGCGTCAAGCGCACCTTCCTCAAACATCCGGGAGTCATGCGCGGCCACACCCATCTTGCCGACGGCGCGGAAGCTTCGACTGTGGGGGCGCTCGCGACCCGCAACGCCACCGACTTCGCGATGCCAAGCTATCGTTGCCATGCTCAGCCCCTCGTGCTCGCACGTCACCCAAAAAATGATGGCTGAACTTTACAGCCGGAAAGACGGGCTCTGCAAGGGTTTTGGCGGCTCCATGCATCTTGCCGATCCCGAACACTACTTCGCCGGCACTTCGGCCATCGTCGGTCAAAGTATTGCCCATGCCGCGGGTGCCGCGTTGACGGCTCAGGTCAAGAACACCGGACAGATCGTCTACTGCTTCTTCGGAGACGGAGCGAGCAAACAAGGAGCGTTCTTCGAGACGCTCAACCTGGCGGCGGTCTGGAAACTGCCCATCGTGTTCATCCTGGAGAACAACGAATACGAGGCATATACGCACGTCCGCTTGGAAGACGCCTTCAGAACGGGTAGTGCCGTAGTGTCGTCTGAATCGTGATCCAACGCAGTTCGGTGAATTCGGCGACTGCGGCCTTCCCGCCGAATCGCCCGTAGCCGCTGGCTTTGACGCCGCCGAACGGCATCTGCGCCTCATCGTGAACCGTCGGGCCGTTGATGTGGCACATGCCCGCGTCGATCCGCTTGGCGACTTCCACGGCGCGAGCAATGTCGCGGCCGAAGACCGCGGACGAAAGTCCGTACTCGGTATCGTTTGCCAACCGGATCGCTTCGTCCACGGTTTTGAAGCGAGTGATGGAAACCGAGGGTCCGAACGACTCTTCGCGGAAAATCTGCATTTCGGGAGTGACGTAGTCAACGATCACGGCTGGCATGATCGTGCCTTGCGGGTCACCGCTTAGAAGAACTTTCGCGCCGCGAGACACCGCATCTTTCACGAGTGCGCGTACTCGATCTACCGTGGGCATGCCAACGACAGCGCCGAAGACGACATCGCCTTTTCGCGGATCGCCGCAAGGCAGCGCCTTCACTTTGGCGACGAATTTCTCGGCAAACGCGTCCGCCACCTTTTCATCAATGATGATGCGTTCCGTGGACATACAGATCTGCCCCTGGTTCATGAATGCTCCGAATGCAGCGGCATCCACGGCAGCATCAAGGTCAGCGTCGTCGAGAATGATGAGGGGAGCTTTACCTCCGAGCTCGAGGAGAATCGGCTTCAGATGCTTCGCCGCAGTAACGGCAAGAATCTTTCCCACACGCGTGGAACCGGTAAAGTTCACACGACGGACGGCGCGGTGGGCGATGAGCGTTTCGACAATCGTCGAAGCGCTGGCGGCATCGTGAGTCAAAACGTTGACAACTCCATGACCCAGCCCAGCTTCGCGGAGCACCGTTCCAATCAGGCGATGCGTTGCAGGGCAGATTTCCGACGCCTTCAGAACGACGGTATTTCCACAGGCCAGCGGCACAGCAATCGCACGCACGCCCAGAATGACGGGAGCGTTCCAGGGCGCGATCCCAAGGACGACGCCTACCGGTTGCCGGATGGAGAATGCGAGGCTCCCGGGAATCTCGGAGGGGATGACCTCGCCTGAGACTTGGGTGGTCATCGATGCTGCTTCGCGCAGCATTTGGGCCGCGAGGTAAACGTTGAAACCCGCCCATCCGGCGGTGGCGCCGATCTCGTCCATCATGACGGAAATAAAATCGGCGGTGTGGGCTTCGAGCAAGTCGGCGGCGCGCAAGAGCTTCTTGCGCCGTTCGTGAGGACCGAGCGCAGACCAGGCGGGAAAGGCCTCAGCGGCGGCTTCCGCGGCTGCGATCGCATCGTCGGCGCCGGCGGCGGCTGCGCGCGTGGCAACTTCACCCGAGATCGGGTTTTGCCGGACAAATGTTGCCGTACTTGTTGCGGCGGCGTCACGATCGCCAATGAGAAGCTGTACTTCAGTCATGGTCGCTTCCTTTTCTTGGAATTTGTCTTGGTCTTGCCGTCCATCTCTTTGAAAACGTCGGCTGCGATGTGAAAAGCGGAGTTCGCCGCGGGCACGCCGCAATAGATGGCGGATTGCAGCAGGACCTCTTTGATCTGGTCGCGGGTGACGCCGTTGTTGAAGGCGGCCTTCACGTGTATGCGGAATTCATCACCGCGGTTCAAAGCAACCATCATCGCGAGTGTTAGCAAGCTGCGAGTATGGCGGGGAAGGCCGGGGCGCGTCCATATCTCGCCCCAGGCGTTGCGGGTAATGAAGTCCTGAAAATCGCGGTTGAAGTCGGTGGTCGCGGCTACGGCTCGGTCCACGTATTCATCACCGAGGACAACACGCCGGATTTTCATGCCTTGCTGGTAACGCTTGCTGTCATCCATTGGTGTCATAAATAGTCCGTCGCCTCATCTGGAAAGGAAGTCGCTCACTGCCTTCGTGAAGGCGTCGGCCCGCTCGACATTCGAGAGGTGAGCAGCAGCGAGTTCGACCTCTACCGCTCCCCGGATTTGCTCAGTGAGAAAATGAGCCTCAGAAGCGGGTGTTACCGGGTCGCTCGAGCCGTAGATCACGAGCGTCGGGGTCTTGATCCGCGCAACCGTTTCGCGCTGATCCATATCGCGGATAGCAGCGCAACAGGCTGCATAACCCTCGGGCAGCGTGTTCTCGAGCATTTGCTGTGCCCGAGCGACCTTTTCCGCGAACGATGCCCGAAACTCCGGCCTAAACCAGCGCTCGATGACAGCGGCAGCCACGGACTTCATTCCATCCTTGCGTACGGTTGCGATGCGCGCGTTCCACATCTCTTTTGTGCCGATGCGAGCCGCAGTGTTCGAGAGCACCAGGCGATGCAGGCGGCCGGGCGCATGAACTCCCAGCCAAATGCCGATCATGCCGCCCATCGAGAGCCCGCAGAAATCCACACGGTCGAGGCGAAGCGAATCCAGCAGACCGAGGACGTCGCGACCCAACTGCTCGATTGTGTAGTCGGCCGGTGTTACTGAAGACTGTCCGTGCCCACGAGTGTCGTAGCGCAGGATGCGGAAGCGCCGTTGCAGTTCCGCCATCTGTGGATCCCACATGGAAAAATCGGTGCCGAGAGAATTGGAGAACACGAACACGGGCGCCTTGTCACCAGTGAGCGCGTAATGCGTCCGTAGTTCTCCAACATCGACAAACGGCATTGCTTGCCCTTTCTAGCGATGACTATCAATGCTTGCGACTGGCATCGATCACACGATCCACCAGTTCTTCGGCGACGCCCAGGTAGTTCTCCGGAGCGAACAGGCGATCCAGTTCCGCTGAAGTCAGACGCTCGGTTACGGCCCGGTTTTGAGCCAGCACTTCGCGGAGATGCTTTCCCGACTCGCGCGCCTGCCGGCTCGCCGCTTCCAGCAACGTATGAGCGGCGGACTTGCCGATGTGGTTTCCCATGGCCATGGCGACAGCTTCGGCAAAAACCAGACCCTGCGTCGCGTCGAGATTGTGCCTCATGCGCGCCGCGTCGACTTCGAGATGAGGGACAATCGTTGCCATTTGATGAAGCGCTCCCGCGGTCAGACGGAAGATTTCCGGGAGCGTCTCCCATTCTGCGTGCCAATCGCCAAGGCCGCGCTCATCTTCCTGTACCATGGCGCTCAGCATCGTACTGACGAGGCCGGGAACCCGCGTCGCTGCCGACAACACTATTGCGGCACTGACCGGGTTGCGCTTGTGCGGCATCGTCGAGGAACCGCCGCGGCCCTCGCCCGCGGGTTCGAACACCTCAGCGATCTCAGTTTGCATGTGGAGGGAAATGTCGCGCGCAATCTTGCCTAAGGTGCCTGTGCAAAGGCCCAGCGTGGTTGCCGCTTCCGCCACTCGGTCGCGCTGGGTATGCCAGGGCATGGTGGGAAGCGCGAGATGGAGTTCTGCCGCCAACGCCTCGGCCACCTGCAGTCCCTTTTCTCGTAGAGCGGCCAGCGTTCCAACTGCGCCGCCAAACTGCAAAACCAGCACCCGTGCCCTGGTTTCTGCGAAGCGCTCGCGGTGGCGATTCATGGCGTCCAGCCACCCGGCAACCTTGGCGCCGAAAGTCGAAGGCAGAGCATGTTGCATGAGCGTGCGGCCGGCTATGGGCGTAGCACGGTGCTTCTCCGCCAGTTGGATCAATCCACTGCAAAGGGCAGCCAGATCAGCTTCAAGGATGTCGAGAGCTTGCCGGATCTGCAGAACGAGACCGGTATCGTTTGCGTCCTGGCTGGTTGCGCCCCAGTGAACGAACCGCGCTGCCTCAGGATCGTCTTTCGCGACCAGCGCTGTGAGCTGCTTGACCAGGGGTATCGCGGGATTAAGCGAAACGGCGGTCGCAGTGGCGAGTGCGTTGGCGTCGATCAGCTCCGCCCTGCACTTCGAAGCGATCGCTGGGGCTGCGCCAGCGGGGATTGCACCCCAGCGGACCTCAGCTCGCGCAAGCGCGGCCTCGAAGTCCAGCATGTGCTGGAGACGTGCGGCGTCCGAGAAGACTTCGCCCATTGCCGCTGAGCCGAACAGTGGATCTAGCAAGGCCATCCAGGTGGTTACAATCCCAAGTCGAAGAATACCGTTTCGTCCGGTCCTTGCAAAACAACATTCCATTCCAACGTACCGGGACCGCCAGCGGTCTTCCTCGCGATCAAAGTCGAACGCCGCGCCGGTTCCACCAGGTTGAGAATAGAGTCCGCGGCATTGCGCGCATCGTCGGGGAAATAGATCCGCGTGACCAGTCGCCGCTCCAGTCCGCGCATGAAAACCGAGACCACCAGATGCGGCGCCTGCTCGTTGCCGTCGGGACCAGGCACCGGCCCCGGCTTAATCGTGGCAAAGCGAAACAGCCCCTCAGCGCTTACCGGTACGCGACCGTATCCTTTGAACCCAGGCTCCAGCGGCTTGTCCTGCTTGTCTTCTGGATGGTCGTATTTCCCGTGCGCATTGGCCTGCCAGACCTCCAGAATCGCATCCGGCACCGGAACTCCGTCGCCGTCGACAACTCGTCCTTGAATGGTGACGCGCTCGCCGGAGACGCCTTCGCCAACCAAATTGTCACGGTTCAGCCAATGGAGACCAATCTTGAAATACGGACCGACCGTCTGCGACGTAGTCGCCTGCAAACTCATTTATTCCTCCATCGGCGTGGCTTCGCGCCCCCGCAAAATAAGATCGAAACGGTAACCCAGCGCGTATTCCGGCATGGTAGTTTCCCAATCGAACACGGAGATCAACCGGTTGCGGGCTTTTTCATCCGCCGTGCAGTTGAAGATCGGGTCAAACGGAATCAGCGGATCACCGGGAAAATACATCTGCGTCACCAGGCGCGTGGCAAACGCCGGACCGAAGAGGGAAAAGTGAATGTGCGCCGGCCGCCAGGCGTTGTAGTGATTGCGCCAGGGATACTCGCCCGGACGAATCGTGACAAAGCGATAGTGGCCCTCAGCGTCGGTGACGGCTTGTCCACACCCGGTGAAGTTCGGATCCAGCGGCGCTTTGTGTTGATCGACTTCGTGCAGGTATCGGCCCGCCGCATTCGCCTGCCAGATTTCCACCAGTGTGTTCGCCAGGGGACGACTGTTTTCGTCGAGCACGCGCCCGCTCACGACGATCCGCTCGCCGAGCGGCTCGCCGGAGTGCCCGCGCGTCAAATCGCTAGCCTTGGGCGTGACGATTTCGCTTCCAAATGATGGCCCGGTGACCTCGGACAACGTGTACGGAATGCGTACCTGCGGTTTCGTAGGCGCACGCTTGATCGAGGACACATACGGCGGATGCAGATGATTCGGTTGGGTCCCCGGATACGGCGCGCGATAAGCGGCAACGCGCTTCATGGTTTTTGTCCTTGCCACCGTTCTTGAACCCCCAGACTGTATGCAAGGGATGAGTCCGTGTCAAGCCCGATTATCGCCATTGCGTCCGTTTATCGAACAGTGATAGGATGCCGGTTTTGGGGGTGTGGGAATGGGCACCGGCCGTACCCGGAGCAAACCCGATCGGCGAGATCGTCGGGAAGAGGAGCGTCGGGAAGCGGCTCCCCGAAATGCAGCCCCGCATGTGACCCCGGCCGCTCGCATCCAGACGCTGGCCGGAGATCCCAGCTTTATGACCTCGCTGGCGCGCGGCCTCACCGTGATCGAAGCGTTTTCCGGCAACCGCCATCACCCGACCACTGCTGTGCTCAGCGCCCAGACCGGTCTTCCTCGGGCCGCCGTACACCGCTGCCTCTATACGCTGCGAAGACTTGGATTCGTCGATAGCGACGACGAACGCCACTTCTATCTTCGGCCCAGTGTGCTCTCCCTGGGGTATTCCTATCTTTACTCCACACCCTTGGCGAGCGCCACTCAGCCAGTGCTGGAACGGGTCAGCCGGCACCTTCACGAGTCCTGCTCCATCGCCACGCTTGAGGGCGATAGCATCGTCTATGTGGCGCGATCGGTGGTCACTCGGATCATGTCGGTGGACCTTCGCGTTGGCAGTCGCTTGCCCGCCTTCTGCACCTCGATGGGACGCGTCTTGTTGGCGAGCGTTTCCCCAGAGAAGCTTCGTGCCTATGTTGCCCACCTGACCTTGACCCGTTATACCGATCGGACGATTGCCTCGAAAGAAAAGTTGCTGCGCTTGCTGCACTTGGTGGAACGTGCGGGGTACGCCATCGTCGATCAGGAGTTGGAAATCGGATTACGTTCGATCGCCGTGCCGCTCCGAGATTCATCGGGCACAGTCGTGGCTGCGCTCAATGCCAGCACCCACGCCCAACGAGTTTCCACGCAGGAGATGCAGACCAGGTTTCTGCCCGCTCTGCGTGCGACGGCCCAGGAGTTGTCCCTCTTGCTTGCCCCGGGGGCGGGAGCCCGCAGCTTTGTGCAGCCTCCGGCTCACCAGAACCATCGCTAGAGTCCGGACAAGACCTTCTTGCGTATTTCATTGGCTTGCGCCGTGCGGCGCTGGATGATTCGAGACGTCAAGCCATAAGAATGACTGAGACCGGCGCTCGGTTCGGACCGGCGAAGGCGCCCGTCGCACACGAGCTTTCAAAGCTATCCGGGAAACCAGCTTAATCAGAGTACCCCTAAAACCCAGGACCTTCCGGGTAGGTCGGCAAATCCGGAGGCCGCGCCGGCAGTTTCTTCGGATTGGCCTTGATCTGCTCCATCAGCATCTCGACTGCTTTTTCCAGTTGTGGATCTTGTCCCTTCAAAACCAGGTCCGGTGGATTGTCCACTACCACATCGGGTTGCACGCCGCGGTTTTCGATCAGCCACTTGCTGTCGAGCCCGTACAGAGAGAATTCCGGGCGCGTGATATAGCCGCCATCCATCAACGGGATATTGCCGCGAATGCCGCGGACTCCGCCCCAGGTCCGCTCGCCGATGAGTGGTCCCAACTTGTACTGCTTGAAAAAGTAGCTGAAGAAGTCTCCATCGGACGCGGCATAGTGATTGGTCACGCAGGCCATGTATCCGTAGAAGACGTTGCCCGGGCGCGTACCCGACTCCCAGTTGCGAGCCGAGGTCATGGCGGCCAGCACGCGCCGCAATCGCGCAAAAATCAGCGGGTCCACGAATCCGCCGCCGTTGTAGCGGACGTCGAATATGATGCCTTCCTTGCGAATTTGCGGGAAGTACTGCTTGACGAACTGGTTGAGTCCTTCGTTGCCCATGTTGGGCAGGTAGACATAGCCGATGCGGCCGCCGCTGTCCGCGTCCACCTTTTTGCGGTTGGTTTCGATCATGTTCAGTTCGCGCAAGCTGAACTCGTCGCCAATCGGCTTCACCACCACCTTGCGCGCGCCGTCCGCCGCGGGTTTCGAGTTGACGGTGAGCGTGACCACTTCATTGGCGGTGTTGGTGAGCAATTCGTCGGGCGTCTGCGGAGCGCGCAGCGCACGCCCGTTGATCGCGATCAGGTAATCGCCTTCTTTGATATTGACGCCCGGCTCGGTCAAGGGCGAGCGGGTGTGCTCGTCCCAGTTCTCACCGGTGAAGATTTTCTTGAGTCGATACATGCCGCTGGGCGGGTCAGCTTCATAGTCCGCGCCCAGCAAGCCGACGCTCACCGGGTGCAGATCCGGGAAATCGCCGCCGCCGACATAGGTGTGCGAATTCGATAGTTCCCCGATCATCTCGCCCAGGATGTAAGTCAGCGAATAGCGATCGGCCACGAAGGGAAGCAATTGCGCATATTGATCTTTGGTTTTCTGCCAATCCACTCCATTCATCGAGGCCTCGAAAAAGTAATCGCGTTCCTGCCGCCAGACCTCGTTAAAAATTTCCTTCCACTCCTGCGGAGGATCGACCTCAACTCGCATGCCGTCCAGTTTGAGCGCGCCATCTCCAACCTTGTGGGGCACGTCCGGGGCCTTGGCATCATCTCCATCCTTGTGGGGCGCGGCCGGGGGCTTGGCATCGATAATCCCAACCGGGCCCTCGCCCTCCGCCCGGTACAAAAGCTTCGAGCCGTCCCTGGAAAGTGCGAAACGATCCGCGCCATCCAACAGCACTTTGTCTTTGCGTTCTTTCAAATCGTAGGCATGGATCGCAGGATTTTCTCCTGCGAGCGGTCCTGACAGTCCGTGAATCGGTGAAGTCGAGTAGTAGACCGCGTCTTTGGAAGCGTCAAAGCTGCGAATCACCGAAGGTGGAACGGCCAGCGCTACGATTCGGTTCTGGATGCCGTCCAGATCGATCTTGAAGACTTTCGGAGGCTCCTTGGTCTCGGTTTGCGCAGCTTTCTCTTCGGTCTTTTGTTCCTGTTCTTTTTTGTTTGGCGTTTGCTTCGCGTTCTTCTTATTGCTGTTGCCCGACTCGGGCGCCGGCGCCGCCGCCGCTGCTGGCTCCTCGCTCTTCACCTTCACCTCGTCGCTCAAGGCCGGAAAGGGTGAAGGCTCGTCTGCCGTCAGCGTGACCACGTAGACCCGCGTCGTTTTCGGGTTCGCAAACTCGAAATCGATGTTACCCAGTACTTCGTTGTAGTCGCGATCAGAAAGGAAGTATAAGTATCGCTTGTCAGGATCGAACACTGCGGCGTAACTATTGTTGAGAGTTGAAGTCACAGC
>Ga0316363_10001342_pt1 | contig 22261 bp, 11 predicted proteins | sample Sb_taG_3_FD_200459 | JGI IMG/M metagenome (GOLD analysis project Ga0316363, IMG submission 200459) | Peat soil microbial communities from Weissenstadt, Germany - Sb_50d_a_PC metaG (v2) (version 2) | ecosystem: Environmental > Terrestrial > Soil > Wetlands > Peat | place: Germany: Weissenstadt...
ACAGGACTACCAGATTCAATCGAACGACCAACTGCTCAGCGCCTCCGATTTCGCGCAAGTCATCATTGCCTACCACAACGGGTCGCCCGTAAAACTCTCGGATGTGGCTAGGGTCGAAAATGACGTGGAAAACAATCGCCAGGCGGCATGGATGAACGAAACTCCCGCGGTCATCGTCAACATTCAACGCCAGCCCGGCGCCAACATCATTCAGGTGGTCGACCGCATTAAGAAGCTGCTTCCCCTGCTCAAGAGCAATCTCCCCGCCGCCGTTCAAGTGGATGTACTGACCGACCGCACCACCACGATCAGGGCTTCCGTCAAAGACGTCGAGTTCGAACTCATGCTCACCGTGGCGCTGGTCGTCATGGTCATTTTTCTGTTCTTGCGCAATCTTTCCGCCACCACCATCCCTAGCGTTGCCGTTCCTCTCTCCATCGTGGGCACGTTCGGCGTGATGTATCTCGCTGGCTTCAGCTTAAACAACCTCACGCTGATGGCCCTTACCATTTCCACTGGCTTCGTCGTCGACGACGCCATCGTCATGATCGAGAACATCATCCGCTTCATCGAAGAGGGAGATCCGCCGCTGGAAGCGGCCCTCAAAGGCTCGGAGCAAATCGGTTTCACCATCGTATCGCTTACCATCTCCTTGATTGCCGTATTGATTCCTCTGCTCTTCATGGGCGACATCGTCGGCCGGCTTTTCCGCGAGTTCGCCATTACCTTGAGCGTGACCATCCTCGTCTCGGCGGTGGTTTCGCTGACGCTAACGCCCATGATGTGTTCGCGCCTGTTGAAAAGCACGCACGGGCGAAAGCAGACCCGCTTCTACGTGGCTTCGGAGCACGCCTTCGAGCGCATCATCGCTTTCTACGGAAGAACTTTAAAATGGGTGTTGAAACGCCAAACCGCAACTCTGGTTGTGGCCGCTGGCACGCTGGTGCTCACTATCGTTCTCTACATCATCGTCCCCAAGGGTTTCTTCCCGGTGCAAGATACGGGAATCATTCAAGGCATCTCGGAAGCCGCGCAGTCCATCTCTTTCCCGGCCATGGCGGAAAAGCAGCAGCAACTTACCCATTTGATCTTGCAGGACCCTGCGGTAGAGAGTCTTTCTTCTTTCATCGGCGTCGACGGCACCAACACAACATTGAACAGCGGGCGTATCCAAATCAATTTGAAGCCCTTGGAAGAGCGCAAAATCAGCGCCTCGGATGTCATCCGGCGACTCCAGCCAAATCTGGAAAAGATCGATGGCATCACGCTCTACATGCAGCCCGTGCAGGACCTCACCGTCGAAGATCGCGTGAGCCGCACGCAATATCAGTACACCCTCGAAGATCCCGATCAGCGCGAACTAAATTTCTGGACGGCCAAGCTCATGGCCAAACTGCAAGCGCTTCCGGAGCTTCGCGACCTGGCCACCGACCAGCAAACTTCAGGTCTCGCCGCCTCCCTCGTCATCGACCGGGTCACCGCCTCTCGCATGGGCATCACGCCGCAAGCGATCGACCAGATGCTTTACGATGCGTTTGGGCAGCGGCAAGTTTCGACGATGTACACGCAGTTGAACCAGTACCATATCGTGCTGGAGACGCAGCCGGACTTTCAGAAGAACCCCTCGAAATTACAGGACATCTACGTTCGTTCCGCTTTGGCTTCCACGGCACTCACTACCAGCACGCAGACGGTCACCGCGACGACGGCTTCCGGCAATTCCGCCTCCACCGCTTCGCCGAGCCCTACCGCTTCCCCGAACACCTCTGCCAGTTCGGGTTCCGCCAACCCTAGCGCGGTAACCACGGTGAATGGCGCCGCCATTCCCCTCAGCGCCATCACTCGGTTCGAAATGAAGAGCAGCCCCCTGTCCGTCAATCACCAGGGACAATTTCCCGTCGTCACCATCTCTTTCAACCTGGCGCCCAATGCGTCGCTTGGCGAAGCCACCAAGGCCATCGACAAGGCCCAGCGCGAAATTGGCATGCCGCTCAGCGTACAGGGGGCCTTTCAGGGCACCGCCGCTTCGTTTCAAGCTTCCCTGTCGAACGAGCCGCTATTGATTCTCGCGGCCCTGGTCACGGTTTATATCGTGCTCGGCGTTCTCTACGAGAGCTACATACACCCCATCACCATTCTTTCGACCCTACCCTCTGCCGGAGTGGGTGCGATTCTGGCCTTGTTGATTTGCGGCCAGGAACTCAGCGTCGTCGCCCTCATCGGAATCATCCTTCTGATCGGTATCGTCAAGAAGAACGGAATCATGATGATCGACTTCGCTTTGGAGGCGGAGCGCAAAGAGCACAAGAGACCGGAAGACGCTATTTATGAAGCGTGCCTCTTGCGTTTCCGTCCCATCATGATGACCACCATGGCCGCGTTGCTGGCCGGCTTGCCGCTCGCCCTCGGCACCGGAATTGGTTCGGAACTCCGTCGCCCGTTGGGCGTCTCCATGGTGGGCGGCTTGCTCCTGAGTCAGGTTCTTACGCTCTACACGACTCCGGTCATTTACATCTTCTTCGACCGGCTCGCGCGACGTTATTCTTCGCGCCGTGCGCCGGAAGCCGGACCTGAGGCTGTCCCGGCGGATTAATGCGGATTGATACTTATGAGTCTCTCTTCCCCATTTATTCGGCGGCCCGTCGCCACTACCCTCCTGACCGCGGCCATTGTGCTGGCAGGCGCTGTGGCCTTTCGGGAGTTGCCGGTCTCGCCGCTTCCGCAGATCGACTTTCCCACGATTTCGATTGGCGCCAGTTTGCCGGGAGCCAGTCCCGAGATCATGGCCTCGTCCGTCGCGACTCCGTTGGAGCGCCAGTTCGGGAGAATTGCCGGCATCACTGAAATGACGTCGTCCAGTTTCCTCGGCACCACCAGCGTCACGCTGCAGTTTGATTTGAACCGCAACATTGATGGAGCTGCTCGCGACGTCCAAGCCGCGATCAATGCCGCGCGCAGTTACTTGCCCACGAATCTCCCAGGCAATCCCACCTATAAAAAGGTCAACCCGGCCGATTCTCCGATCATGATTGTGGCGCTTACCTCAACGGTGTACGACCGCGGCAAGCTGTACGACGCGGCCTCCACCATCATGCAGCAGCGTCTTTCTCAGATTCAGGGCGTCGGGCAAGTGACCGTTGGCGGTAGTTCGCTGCCGGGAGTGCGCGTGGACGTGAATCCGACGCAACTCAACAACTATGGCCTCGGCTTGCAGGACGTTGCCTCGATGCTGAGCCGGCAGAATGCCAACAGTCCCAAAGGCCAAATCACAGATAGCACAACCACCGCGGATATCACCACCAACGACCAGCTTCTGAAGGCGGTGGACTACATGCCGCTGGTGGTCGGCTACCACAATGGCGCGGCCGTCAAGTTGTCCGATGTCGCGAACGTCCAAGACTCCACGGAGAACATACGCGCTGCCGGCTTCGTCAACGGCAAGCCCTCCGTCCTCATCATCATTTTCCGCCAGCCCGGCGCCAATATCATCGATACCGTTGACCGCATCCGCGCCGCGCTTCCGTCACTGAAGGCCTCCATCCCTTCCGCCATCGACACGGAAATTGTCCTCGACCGTACCCAAACCATTCGCGCTTCCGTTCGCGACGTCGAGCGCAGCCTAATCATCTCGATTACCCTGGTTATTTTGGTAGTTTTCGTCTTCCTGCGAAACGTCCGCGCCACCTTGATTCCCAGCGTGGCCGTCCCCGCCTCCTTGATTGGGACGTTTGGCGTGATGTACCTGTGTCACTACAGCATCGACAATCTCTCGCTCATGGCGCTCACCATTTCGACGGGCTTTGTGGTGGACGATGCGATTGTGGTCATCGAAAATATCACCCGCTATCTCGAGCAGGGCATGCTGCCCATGCAAGCGGCACTCAAGGGCGCCCGCGAGATTGGCTTTACGGTGCTGTCCATCAGTATCTCTCTGGTGGCCGTGTTCATCCCCATTCTGATGATGGGTGGCATCGTTGGCCGGCTGTTCCGTGAATTCGCCGTGGTCCTCTCGGTGGCCATCCTGGTATCCCTGGTTATTTCTCTAACCACGACACCGATGATGTGTTCTCGCCTGCTGAAGAATCTTCGGGATGAGCAGCACGGCAAAGCGTTCCGCGCCAGCGAGCACGCATTCAATTGGGTCCTCGGCGCCTACGAGCGCAGCTTGGGTTGGGTCCTGGAACACTCCCGCCTAACGCTGGCCGTTCTCGGCCTCACCATCGCATGCAACTTCTACCTTTTTTGGATCGTCCCCAAAGGATTCTTTCCGCAGCAGGATAACGGCGTCGCCTTCGGCGGCATTCAGGGCTCGCAGGACATTTCCTTCCAGGCCATGCAAAAAGCCACGGCGCGCATCGTCGATGTCGTCAAAACCGACCCAGCCGTCGCCAACGCCATGGCGTTTACGGGCGGCGGCGGCGCCACCAATAGCGGCTTCATCTTCATGGGTCTGCAACCTTTTGACCAACGCAACGCAACCTCCAGCCAGATAATTGACCGCCTGCGGCCTAAACTCCTTTCTGTCTCTGGCGCAAACACCTTTATGCAAGCCGGGCAGGACCTCCGCATCGGCGGACGGATGAGCAGCGCCCAATTTCAGTACACCATTCAGAGCGACAATTTACAGGATCTCGTGCGGTGGGGCCCAGTGCTTCTCCAGCAGATGCGGAAATTGCGGCTCCTCACCGACGTCAATACCGACCAGCAGAACAGCGGTCTTCAGGCCATGCTTACCTATGACCGTGCCACCGCATCGCGCCTCGGCATTACCCCGCAGATGCTCGACAACTCTCTCTACGAAGCCTTCGGCCAAGCCCAGGTTTCCACCATGTATACCGCCATCAACCAATACCACGTTGTCCTGGAAGTCGAACCGAAGTACTGGCAGTCGCCGGTGAATTTGAACGACGTGTATATCCGGGCTGCGCAAGGGAAAGTCGTGCCGCTCAGCGCCATCGCCCATTACGAGCCGTCTACTGCTCCGCTGGCGGTGAATCACCAGGGTCAGTATCCTTCGGTCACCATTTCCTTCAACCTGGCCCCAGGTGTGGCTCTCAGCGACGCTTCCAGGGCCATCCTCACCATGGAACAGAAAATCGGCATGCCCAGTACCATTACCGGCATGTTCTCCGGCACTCTTCAGGCCTTTCAGTCTTCCTTGGCGACTGAACCTTTTCTCATTATCACCGCTCTCATGGCCGTCTATATCGTCCTGGGCATTCTCTACGAGAGTTACATCCATCCCCTCACGATTATTTCCACCCTTCCCTCTGCCGGAGTCGGCGCCGTCCTCGCCCTCATGATCTTTCACAAGGACCTTAGCATTATCGCCGTGATCGGCGTTATTCTGTTGATTGGTATCGTCAAGAAGAACGCCATTCTGATGATCGACTTTGCACTGGCCGCCGAACGCATCGATGGCAAAAGCCCTCGGGATGCCATTTTTCAGGCTTGCATCCTGCGCTTTCGTCCCATTCTAATGACCACCATGGCCGCCCTCTTTGGCGCTTTGCCGTTGGCTCTCGGCCGAGGCACGGGTTCGGAACTCCGCAATCCTCTCGGCATCACCATTATCGGCGGTCTAATTCTGAGCCAGATGCTCACGCTCTACACGACGCCGGTCGTTTATCTCTCGCTGGACCGCTTGCGAGTCAAATGGCTTCGCGCTCGCGGAAAGCTCGAAGGGCAAAGACATATCGAGTCCTTCAGATGACAAGTTCTTATCAGCCCGTAGTGCGAGTGAGATTCGTATCAGGGCACGCCTTCAGGCGTGCCGCAAGTGCATTAGTATGAACGCGCCTCTAGCGCTGGATTTTGAAATTCGAGTTTCACCAGAGGTTCTTATGTGCCACGCGAACGGATCAGAAACGGCCGAAGCCGACTTAGCAAGGAGTCCGAGACACCGATGAAGGCAACTAACAAAATGCGCGCTGCCGCCGCGCTTCTCTGCGCCGCACTCCTCCTCCAGGGCTGCGTTGTCGGTCCGAAATACAATCGCCCCTCGATGCAGGCACCAGGAACTTATAAAGAAGTCACTCCCGACGATCTCAAGAAAATGGACGGCTGGAAAGTCGCACAACCACAGGACAGCGCCCTCCATGGCAAGTGGTGGGAGATTCTCGGTGATCCCCAGCTGAACGCGCTCGAAGAGCAAGTCAATATTTCCAACCAGAACGTTGCCGCTGCGTTCGCCAGCTTCATGGCGGCGCGTGCCTTGGTACGGGAGGCTCGCGCGCAATATTTCCCGACTCTTACCGCGGGCGCAAGCGTCACTCGCCAGCACCAACCCCCGGCTGCAACGGGGACGAGCAGCGGGACCGCCTTCAACGAATTCTCTCTACCCTTCGATGCTTCCTGGACGCCCGACTTGTTTGGCCGCGTGCGCAACACCGTTCGCGCCGGCGTCGCGAACGCGCAAGCCAGCGCGGCCGACCTCGAGAATACCCGCCTGACCGCACAAGCGGAACTGGCGGTCGATTACTTCCAACTGCGCGGGCAGGACGCTCTCAAACAACTGCTGGATTCGACCGTGGTGGCTTATGAGAAGTCCCTGGAACTGACCAAGGCACTGTATGAAACCGGTATCGACTCCGACGAATCCGTCGCGCAAGCCGAAACTCAGCTGGAAGCCACCCGCGCGCTAGACACCAGTATTGGCATTCTGCGGGCTCAATACGAGCATGCGATTGCACTCTTGGTCGGTCAGCCTGCGTCTTCCTTCTCGATCGCCGTCGAGCCCTTGAAAACTCCCCCGCCGGCCATTCCGTTTGGCGTTCCGTCTCAACTTCTGGAGCGCCGTCCAGACATCGCCGCATCCGAGCGCCTGATGGCCCAGGCCAATGCGCAAATCGGCGTCGCCAGAGCCGCCTATTTCCCAACTCTGACTCTTAGCGCTTCTGCCGGGCTTGAAAGCACGAAAGGCTCCAGTTGGTTTACCTGGCCCAGCCGGTTCTGGTCCGTCGGCCCCGCCATTGCCGAGACGATTTACGATGGCGGCTTGCGTCGTGCCACCGTCGAACAGTATCGCGCGCAATACGATCAGACGGTCGCCAACTATCGCAACACGGTCCTGACCGCGTTTCAACAAGTCGAGGATAATCTTTCCGGCCTTCGCATTCTTTCCCAGGAAATTCAGGAGCAAAACATCGCGATCCGGTCCGCGCAGCGTAGCCTTGACCTGGCCACAGAACGCTACCGCCTCGGCATCGACCCTTATCTCAACGTCATTACGGCCGAGACCGCACTCTTTAGCAATCAGCAGACAGCCGTGAACTTGCGGATCGAGCAAATCGTGGACAGCGTGCAATTGATTGAGGCACTCGGCGGGGGTTGGGATTCCTCGACGCTTCCCACTTCGCAGCAGATCATTTCGCGACAGGCCCAGCTCCCGGCGACTACTCCGGTCCAACCCTCCAAGAGCCAGCCACCAGCCTCATCGACTCCCTGATCGGCCGCTAGGCGGGCCGGCGTGGTCAGGATCATGAAGCGATCGGTTGTCCCTCGGAGTTGGAAACCGCTGGAGTCGTCAAGGGCATCGCCTTCGTTTTCAAATAAGCATCTACACTCGCGGCTGCTTTTCGGCCTTCGGCAATCGCCCACACAACCAACGACTGGCCCCGCCGCATATCGCCCGCCGCGAAAACTCCCGGCACCGATGACATATTGTTCTGGTCCGTGGCCACGTTGCCGCGCGGATCGAGTTGCACTCCCAACCGGTCGATCATTCCATTCCGAACCGGTCCCAGAAAGCCCATCGCGATCAGCACGAGATCCGCTTCCATCGTGAATTCAGTGCCCGGAATCGGCTCGAACTTTGGCGGCGGCCCAACCCGCACGGCGTGCAGTTGCTGAACGTGACCGGAATCGGAGCCGGAATTGGAGCTGGTGAATTTTGTGGTCGCCAGGCCCCAGTCGCGCACGCCCCCTTCTTCGTGTGCGCCTTCGATGCGCAGTTGCGTCGGCCAGAGCGGCCAGGGCGTCAGGGGCGAGCGCTCCTCTGGAGGCTTCGGCATGATCTCGAACTGGTGCACGGAAAGAGGCTTTTGCCGATGGCAGGTTCCGAGGCAATCGGCGCCGGTATCGCCGCCTCCGACGATGACCACGCGCTTACCCGTGGCCAAAATCTCCGTTTTCGGGTCGATCGTGTCGCCGAGACAGCGCCGGTTTTGCTGCGGCAGGAACTCCATCGCGAAATGGATTCCCTTCAGCTCGCGTCCCGGGACGTTTAGATCGCGCGGCTGCTCGGCTCCGCCGGCGAGCACAATCGCATCGAACTCGCCGAGCAGATCCTCGACCGCGACATTCTTGCCCACCTCCGCGCCAGTAACGAATTTCACGCCCTCAGCGGACATCTGTTCCAGGCGGCGATCGACGATGTGCTTTTCTAACTTGAAGTGCGGGATGCCATAGACCAGCAAGCCACCGATGCGGTCCGATTTTTCGTAGACCACTACGGAGTGTCCCGCGCGGCACAACTGCTGGGCCGCGGCCAATCCCGCGGGCCCTGAACCCACGATCGCAACCTTTTTCCCGGTGTGAACTCTTGGCGGCTCGGGATGGATCCAACCTTCGCGAAAGCCGCGCTCCACGATATTTTTCTCGATTTGCTTGATCGTGACCGCAGGCTGATTGATCCCCAGCACACAAGACGTTTCGCACGGCGCTGGACAAATCCGGCCGGTGAATTCCGGGAAGTTATTGGTCGCGTGCAGTTGGCGAACCGCCTCTTTCCAGCGCCCGTGATAAACCAGATCGTTCCAATCGGGAATCAGGTTGTTGACGGGACATCCCGTCTGGCAAAAAGGCACGCCACAGTCCATGCAGCGCGCACCCTGGGTGCGAAGCTTCCGTTCGGGAAAATCGTGATAGATCTCGAACCAATCGTTAACGCGGTGAGAAACCGGACGCCGAGGAGCAAGCTCGCGCTCGTATTCCAGGAATCCCGTGTCCTTACCCATGTTGCACCTGCTCGGCCGGGGCCGGCTCGGCCAGCGGCGGACTCGGGATATAAGGCTGTCGTCTGCGGCTCACTCCGAGGACTCGCTTGTGCTCGTGGGGAAAGACTTTGATAAACCGGGATAGCGCCTCAGACCAGTTGTCGAGAAGCCAAGCCGCACGCGGGCTGCCGGTCAGTGCCAGATGCCGCGTCACGAGATCTTTGACCAGTTTGGTTTCGGCGAGCTGGGCCTCGACGAGTTCGGCTTCGGCGAACTGGTCATCCTGCGTATCGAAAACTGGCTCAAGGTCGACCGATTCCAGATTGCAGCGCTTCTCGGTGAAGTCTCCGCGTTCGTCAAAAACGTAGGCGACGCCGCCATTCATGCCGGCGGCAAAATTTCTCCCACAGGCCCCGAGCACCAGGACCAACCCCTTGGTCATGTATTCGCAGCCGTGGTCGCCGACTCCCTCGACTACCGCGGTCGCTCCGGAGTTGCGAACCGCAAACCGCTCGCCAGCGACCCCGTTGAAAAACGCTTCGCCGCTGGTAGCGCCGTAGAGGGCAACGTTGCCAATCAGGATATTTTTTTCCGGGGCGAAACTGGACCGTCGCGGCGGATACACCACCAATCGTCCGCCGGACAGGCCCTTGCCCACGTAATCGTTGGCCTCGCCTTCGAGCGTGAGGGTGACTCCCTTGGCCAGAAACGCGCCCAGGCTCTGCCCCGCCGATCCGTCGAGGTGAATCCGGATCGTATCGTCGGGCAGGCCCGCGGATCCGTGACGGCGGGCAATCGCTCCGCTCAGCATGGTTCCCACAGAGCGGTGCACATTGCGCACCGGCAGTTTGATCACAACCGGCGCAAGAGTTTCGAGCGCAGTCTGCGATTGGGCAAGAAGCTGATGATCCAGCGCCTGCTCCAAGCCATGGTCCTGCGCCTGCACGCACCGGCGTGCCACGCGCGCCGGCATGGACGGATCATGGAGAATCGCCGACAAATCCAGTCCTCGCCCCTTCCAGTGATTCACGGCTGGCTGCACGTCGAGCATGTCAACGCGCCCGATTATCTCGTCCATGCGGCGGAAGCCCAGTTCCGCCATGTACTGCCGCACCTGCTCCGCCAGGAAGAAGAAGAAGTTGATAACGTGCTCGGGCTGCCCTTGAAATCGCTTGCGCAGCACGGGATCCTGCGTGGCGATGCCCACGGAGCAAGTATTGAGATGGCACTTGCGCATCATGACGCAGCCCATCGCAATCAGCGGCGTAGTGGCGAACCCGAATTCCTCGGCGCCGAGCAGCGCGGCGATCACGACATCGCGGCCGGTCTGCAGCTTGCCGTCCGTCTGCACGCGGATTCGGCTGCGCAGATCGTTGAGCAACAGCACCTGCTGTGTCTCCGCTAAACCGAGTTCCCAGGGAATGCCGGCGTGCTTAATGGAACTCAGCGGTGAAGCTCCCGTACCTCCGCTGTCGCCACTGATCAGGACAACATCCGCGTGTGCCTTGGCCACGCCCGCCGCCACCGTGCCCACTCCGACTTCCGCCACTAACTTCACCGCGATGCGGGCTTGCGGATTCACATTCTTCAGGTCGTAGATCAGTTGTGCCAGGTCTTCGATGGAATAGATGTCGTGGTGAGGCGGCGGCGAAATCAAACCCACGCCGGGGATGGAATGTCGAATGCGCGCAATGACTTCATCGACTTTGTGCCCAGGAAGTTGGCCGCCTTCACCGGGTTTTGCGCCCTGCGCCATTTTGATCTGTAATTCATCCGCATTGACGAGGTAGTTCGCGGTGACTCCAAAGCGCGCCGAGGCGACCTGCTTTACGGCGCTCCGCCGCAGGTCTCCGTTCGCATCCGGCTTGAAGCGCTCTTCGTCTTCGCCACCTTCGCCGGTATTGGACTTTCCCCCGATGCGGTTCATGGCGATGGCCAGAGTTTCGTGTGCTTCTTTGCTGATCGAGCCGAATGACATCGCTCCCGTGGTGAAGCGCTTCACGATCTCACGGGCTGGCTCTACTTCTTCGATCGGAACTGGCTTGGCGCTCTTCTTCAACTTCATCAAGCTGCGCAGCGTCGCGAGGTTGCTGCTTTGGTTGTCGATGAGATCCGTGTATTCCTGGAACGTCTGAAAACTCCCCTGCCGCACTGCCTGTTGTAGCGTGCTGATCGTCAGCGGGTTCAGCAGGTGATACTCGCCGTTGACGCGCTGGTGGTAAGTTCCTCCGACCGCGAGTTCCGTCTCGGACTCAGTCAGGGGACGGAATGCGTGCTCGTGCTTCAACTGCGCTTCGCGGGCGACCACTTCGAGACCAATCCCTTCTAAACGCGACACCGTGCCTGCGAAATAGGAGTCGATCAGTTCCTTGTTCAGCCCGATGGCTTCGAAAACCTGCGCTCCCTGGTAGCTCTGTAAGGTCGAGATACCCATCTTGGCAAAGGTCTTCAGTAAGCCCTTATTCACCGATTTGATGAAGTGCTTCACGGCAAGTTCGGGAGTCACGCCGTCCGCCAACTCTCCCCGCCGCGCCAGGCTTTCCACGCTCTCCAATGCCAGATAAGGATTGATGGCGCTCGCCCCATAACCACTGAGCAGCGCAAAGTGCATCACCTCGCGAGGTTCGCCCGATTCCGTAATCAGAGCGACCTGAGTTCGCGTCTCCTCCTGGACCAGCAGGTTGTGCACGGCGGCCAGCGCCAGCAGGCTGGGGATGGGAGCGTAATCCTTGTTCACGCCACGATCGGAAAGAATCAGCAGCGTGTACCCGGCTTTTCCCGCGAGCGACGCTCGCTGGCACAACTCGTCGAGCGCCCGCTTCAGTCCCTCTTCTCCTTCGCTGGCGCGGAACAGCGCGGGCAGCGTGATGGCCAGCAGATCCCCGGTCGAGACCCGGCGCAGTTTCTCCAGTTCGAGGTTGGTCAGCAGGGGGTGGGCCAGCTTCATCATGTGGCAGTTCTCGGGCGCTTCCGAGAGAATGTTGCGCTCGCTTCCGATGTAGCTGATGAGCGACATCACGATCTCTTCGCGGATCGGGTCAATGGGAGGATTGGTGACCTGCGCGAAGAGCTGCTTGAAGTAGTTGAACAGCGATTGTGGCCGATCGGAGAGACAAGCGAGGGGCGTATCCGTCCCCATGGAGCCAACCGGCTCTTCGCCCTTCGCTGCCATGGGGCCGAGGATCATGCGCAAGTCCTCATCGCTGTAACCAAACGCGCGCTGCCGGCGAAGCAGGGTTTCCGCATCCGGGTGGTGCATGCGCGAGGGCTTGGGCAACTGATCGATCGTGATCTGATTGTCTTTGAGCCACTGCGCATACGGCTGTCGCGAAGCCAGCCCGTGTTTGATTTCCTTGTCCGGGACGATGCGGCCTTCGACCGTGTCCACCAGGAACATCTTCCCCGGCTGCAAGCGGCCCTTCATCTTTACCTGTTCCGGCTCGATGTCGAGCACACCGGCCTCGGAGGCCATGATGACGAGCTCGTCGTGAGTAACCACGTAACGCCCGGGCCGCAAGCCGTTGCGGTCGAGGATGGCGCCGATGACTCTGCCGTCGGTGAATGCGATGGCCGCCGGCCCATCCCACGGTTCCATCAAGCACGCGTGATATTCGTAAAATGCGCGCTTCTCCGGCTTCATGTGGGAATTCCCCGCCCACGCTTCCGGAATCAGCATGGCCATCGCGTGCGGCAGGCTGCGCCCCGCCTGAAACAGGAGTTCGACGGCATTGTCGAAGTTCGCGGAATCGCTGCCATTCGGCGCAATGATGGGATGTAGCTTCTTCAGGTCTTCTCCGAACAGCGGAGACTGCAGCAGCGACTGGCGAGCGTGCATCCAGTTGACGTTGCCCTTGAGCGTGTTGATTTCGCCATTGTGCGCGATGTAGCGATAGGGATGCGCTCGTTGCCAACTCGGGAAGGTGTTGGTGGAGAAGCGCTGGTGCACCAGGCACAACGCGCTGGTCACCTCGGGATCGGAAAGCTCTTTATAGAAATTGGCGATCTGCGGGGCGAGCAGCAGACCTTTGTAAACAATGGTGCGGCAAGAGAGCGAAGGGATATGGAACGTGTCCGCATCCTCGATGCCGGACGCTGCGATCTCACTCTCGGCCCGCTTGCGCACCACATAAAGCTTCCGCTCAAAGACGTCTTCGTCCGTGAACGCCCCACACCCTACAAAAATCTGCTGGATGTATGGCTGCGAACCTCGCGCCACGCGGCCAATCGCGGCAGCTTTGACAGGCGTATCGCGCCACCCGAGTACCGTCAATCCCTCCTCGCGCGCAATGCGCTCCAGAACTCCCTCGCATTGCAAGCGCTGATGTTTCTCCACCGGCAAAAATGTCATTCCCACGCCATAAGCGCCGGGCGCAGGCAGTTCGAAACCCAACATGACGCACTTCCGCACAAAGAATTGGTGTGGGATCTGGAGGAGAATGCCGGCGCCATCGCCGGTTTCGGGATCGCATCCGCACGCCCCCCGGTGCGCCAGGTTGAGCAGCACCTGGATTCCCTTGCTTACGATATCGTGACTTTTGTGGCCGCGAACGTTGGCTACGAATCCAATCCCGCAGGCGTCGTGCTCTTGCGCAGGATGGTACAGACCCTGGGCAGGCGGAGGGCCATTCGTTTTTTTCAGACGCGTCGTCATTGGCATCTTTTGCGGCGTACTCCGCCGCTCGCGCATCAGTTGTTCTTGAGTGGGGACTTTGCCCGCAAAGGCTACGGGGGGGCCGCGCACTTCGGCTCAGGAACACACTCCTGCAACCTAATAGTTACTGTCATTTGGGCCGGAAAGTAAAACTCAGAATTTCGATACAAAGGATGCAAATTTCAGAATTTCGAGGTTTCATGGCGAATTCAGCCTAATTTCCCGCGAAACTTGCCGAATCCATTATAATCCGGCATTAACATCAATGGATTTCGATCAGCTCATCACGTTTCTGGAAGTGGCCAAACAGGGCAGCTTTTCGCGCGCCGGAGAGAAAGTTTTCCGCTCCCAATCGGCGGTCAGCGCGCAAATCCGCCAGTTGGAGCAGGAGTATGGCGATCGATTGCTCGACCGCTCGGGCAAAACCGTAAAACTGACCCCGGCCGGACAAGTGCTCTATGACTATGCGGAGCGGCTGAAACTGCTGCGCGAGGAATCGCTGATGGCGGTAGCGGACCATAGCCGCACGCCCCGCGGCACACTTCGCGTCGGTGCCAACGAGGCTACCTGCCTCTACGTTCTGCCGGAGGTGTTTGCGGAATACTGCCGGCTCTACCCGCCCGTACAGATCAACATTTACCGGAATTTCAGCTACAAAATCACGGAGAAGCTAGAGAACGGCTCCATCGAAGTGGGTTTTCTGACTTTACCCATCCAGTCTCCGAGCCTGGAAATCCAACCGATCTTCCGCGACAAGCTGATGCTGATGGTGAGCCCCAGAAATCCCCTGGCCAAGCACAAAACGGCATCCGTCCGCGATATCGTCAAACATCCCGTGCTGCTCCCTAAGACAGGCCATACCCGAAGGCTCATGGATAAGCTGTTCCGCCCTTATCGCGACGAGCTGCAAGTACGCATGGAACTGCCGAGCATCGGCATGATCAAGAGCTTTGTGGCCGCCGACCTCGGAGTATCTATCATCAGCGCGTCATTCGCCCGCGATGAAGTGGCGTCCGGCAGTGTCAAACTGATTGACCTTGAGGATGCGGAGCTTTTCCGCGAACTGGGACTGGCCTACCGCCGCGACCGAACCCTTTCCTGCGCCACCACTGCATTTATCGATGTCTTGCGCCAATGGACCACGTCAACGAAAAAAAAGCACGCTCCGCCTCAGGCGTGAGCAGCCAATCTCGTACCGTAGCAGGCTGCGGAAAAAGTCGATGTTGCACTTGATTTTGGGTGGCGCAGCGGTTCACCGCTGCGATAACTGGCTTGTTTGCAGAGTCGGCTTTAGCCGCTGCGGTGAGACTGCGACGTGGAAAGCTTTCACAGCACCCGGCACGCCTCGTCAAATTCAAGACGCGGGTTGTGGGGCTGCAGCTTACTTCTCCCGCATCATCATGCGAAAATAGCCCCACACCTGCCGAGTGTTGCACAATTACTTCCAGGGTCCGCCGGTGTGCACCATCCACAGATCGGTGTCCGGAGAACCGATTACCTCAAACGGCATCCAGAAGTACCCACGCTGCCCCCAGCCGTTGCCCCAACTGTTCTGGATAAGAGCGAGTTGTCTCGTCTGGTCGTAGCCCAGACAGAGTACTTCGTGGCCGCCCTGTTGCTGTTCTCCAGGTTTCGGAATCGGCATGACGCCGGTATCCGCCACCTGCTGCGACACGAATGACTCGTAGACCGTGAAGCCGACTGCAACCGACCACGGCGTTGAATCGGCCAGGCACCGGAGAAAGTCCGACAAACTTCCGAGACGGTGATAAGCGCCAGTCTTGTACTTGAGCGCATTCTGCGCCTGCTCCGCCGTCGGGACGGTGAGCTTGCCCGCGACGTAGGGATAGAGCGACGTTTCGCAGCAACCTTTCGCCGTGAGCACCTGGCAACCGGTGCGCGGCATCGCGCCCTCGTCTTTCGGGAAACAACCATCGGCAATCAGTTCCTCGACGTACAGGCACTGCGGGCTCAAAATCGGCGAGGCCTTCTCGTACCTCCGCGCGATCCACTCTCGGGCGGACGAAAAAGCGTGTCCGGTGCAACTGCCTTCCTCGCCCTGATCCTTGATCGGTCCGCCCCACTCCCGCAGATCCACATGTTGCGAGACCGGTTCCGCTCGCGGCGAAGCCCGGTACATCCGGTCCCGTACATCGTGAACGTCGCGGAGCGCGCCAAACGTGCGGTTTATCACTGGAGCCGCCCGAGAGTTACCGCCCGCACGAGTTTCGAGTGTTGATGGAGTTTCAGTCTCTGGGTTGCCGCATCCACGGCCGCGTTGCCCGTCGGCGCCACGAGGATGCTGTTGTAATGAGCCACGAAAGTGGAGATGCTGTAGGGCGGCTGCGCTTTTAGATTGCGGGTAGAAGCCGCATCATTGCAGGACGGAATCACTGCCGTGATTGCATTCACCGTGCCCGCCACCAAGTTGGCAAGCAGCGTAATTTTCGTCTGCGTATTCGGGTCGCTCACCTGTGCGGCCTGGAGCACAGCCTGTTGGTCGCTCTGGTAGGCGCTCACGGCCGCCTGGAGCTGCGAGCAAACGCCCGGCGCCTCTGCAGACGAAGCCTCGGCGAAGTCAGCAGCCAGCGTTTTGATGACCGTTGCGTCGGCATTGATCTTTGCTTCTAGGTTGGTATTCATCGGCTGGTCATTGGCCACGGCGACGATTTGCAGAATGTCGATCAACGCCGGCGCCGCCGCGACCAGAATGGAATCTAGCGTAGATACCCAAGCGGTCGAACAGGCAGTGCAGAACATGGCAAGAGACAGCGAAACGACAAGAGCTTTCCTCATAAATGGTTTTTTCCTCTGATTTTCCAGAAATTGACTTAGTTACTTCGAGTTGACGCCGGCATAAGGCGAAGGCAGCCAATGCGCCACGATGACGGCCAACGGCGCAAGAATCGCTGCGGCGGTGGCATGGTTCATCCAGAACGCAGCAACCGCCGGCGTGGCGGCGTTCGCGAGCGTAGTAAGCAGTAGCACAACAGTGGGTAGATAAGCAGCGTACTTTTTCAAAATGGTATCTCCTTGTAATAGCGTTACATCTATGTCATTGGGGCAGTGCGGCAAAATCAGTCAAGCCCCGATGCCGGACTCATAAGCCGCCCATGGCGAACGCTTCGTCAGGGCTTCCCTGCGGGATAACAATCCCTCTTCCGCCAGGCCAACGTGGACCCATCCGTACTCGAGAATAAGTTGGTCGTATTCGATGCCGGACTTCAGGATGGATAGTGCCACTTCCGCCGGCGTACCGAACGCGAAACAAACGAAGTCGCACGCCAGGCCGTGGCAATGGGCGCTCGTTGCCACTCCGCCTACTGCCTGGTTTACCGCTACCGAACGGTAGCCGCTGCGCACCAGGATGGGCCTGTCCCCAAGCAGCGTTCTAATTCTTTCCATGACCGCTGCAACAACCCCCAGGTTTGTAATGACGCTTGGAATCGGAGTATTGTCCAGTCCGAGCCGCACCGCCGTTTCGGAGAAAGAAAATTCCTCCAACGTGAAATGCTTTGAGATTTTCATGGGACTTTGCTTTCAGTTGAGTCGAGTCTCACCGCAGACATATCGCCGCGCTGCCGTTCGTGGAACCGTGCTGACAGTTCAAATCACTGGACGTCCTCAGTGCTCCGACGTCAGGTCCACCAGCACAACATCCGTGCGACACAGGTTTGACTCCACTACGGAACCACCACCACTACGTTTGTCTCGCCCGCAGGTTGTGAAGGAACTGGGACATACGTCAGCGTTACTGGAACACTGTTCCCGCACGGACTAGTCAACGGCGTAGTTGGTGCACATGCAGGCGACACCGCAACGATGCTGAAGCCATAGGCTGAACCGGTGGTCTCCGTGGCTGTGTAAGTTACTCCGATTACGGTCGTAAGGGGTGTTGCTGTAACCGAAGGAGTACAGGAAGTTCCGCCGGTCGCGACCGTGCAGCTAAAAATACTGTAGCCGGTGACCGTCAATGCTGTACTCGCGGTCCAAGAAAGCACCACGGGACGCGTGCTAGATTGGGCTTGGGTTAAGGTTGCTACAACTAAGAACATGAGAATCGCAAGTCGCTTCATGAATCGCCCTTCTCTCTCTAGCTTTCAATGCGCCGACAACAGGTCCACTAGCATCACATCACTTCTACAGTCGTTCGCTCCTTCGTTGTACCACTGCACCGTTCCATCCTGGGTTGGACAAGCGCCGAAAGCCGGGCAGAACGTGTTCCAGTTAGGAACAGAGGATCCGGTTGTCCCGCCCGCGCTGGTATAGAAAATATTGTTTGCCGTGTTGTTGGTGACTGGATAGATGGAATTTCCAGCGGCGAACACAGTGCTGGCGGCGGGCGCGAAGCCTGCCCGCAGCTGGTTGCAGGAGGCCGGTTGACGCGTCCATACCAACGTCCCAGTTCCATCGGCGCAGGTGCTGGTGCAACTGTTCCAGGTCGGCTCCGCGCCCGAAGTCGCTGCGCTGGTGCCTGCCGTGCTTACTACCCAATCGTACTTATTACTGTTGTTGACGGTCGGGTACATGAACGTTCCAACCGAATAAGCAGTATTCGCAACCCAGTCCGGCGAGGTCGAGCCCCGCGTGCCCATCACATCCGTTCCCCAGAGCGCCCATTGACCATCCTGCGAAGCGTTGCCGATGTTGTTCTGGGTTGCGAAGTTGGCTGAGTCTCCCGTGTTGTACTCGTGAGCGAAGCGGTACATTGTTCCTAGAGGGCAAGTGCCTAGACCGGTGCATTCACCTACCACTTCGCCATATCCTGCCTGTGTATAGCCCGTCTCAATCGTTGGCACTTGGGTCGCAAAGTCGGGGATCGGCTGCGCATCCGTCGTTCCCGGGTCGCGGTAACTATCGTGGTGGTCGCTGGGGAAGCCGTTGGGCAACAGTTTCGTGCCGGGGTACGGTACTTCGTCGATGACCCCGCTAACATCCTGATAGATCATCGGCTGCGAGAAGAGGTGCTGGTATTGACCGGAGTCTCCCCAGTAACTCGTGTACCCCTGCGCCTGGTGACCTGAAGTGTGGCTGGCGGCGCTGGTTTGCGTGCTCACGTTGATGTTGAGCGAGTTCACGACCCAAGTGTAGGTGTAGCAGTACACGTCGGCCAGCGCCCAATAAGTAGCGTTGGGCGGCGCGTTGCCCGTCGTCGTAGCGGTAGCCACGTAATAGCTGTAGGGCGCTCCGTGGCTGGGGTCGTAAACCGTGTCATGGCTCGACGAATGGTAAGTCTGGGTCGCGCTGTATGCCCCGTAGTAACTCGCGTTCGTGTTCAGGCAGTTGGCCGTCCCCGCTGTGAGCACGGGCGTCCCGCCGCCATGTGTCGGGGTAAGCGACATGTAGGCCGAATTGAGGTCCGCTCCGTTCCCGTGCAGCGTCATCAGGTCGGTCAATGGGCACGGATTGGTGCCGTACTTGTTGCAGATCATCGTGTCCGTCGTCTGCCACGTCCCGGTTGGATAACTGACTCCCGCTCCGTTTCGTATCTGGCCGATACGAGTGCTCAACGCTCGATAGCCGATGCCTGCAAGGTATACGACGGCATCGAATCCCGGCCCTTGCCCGTTGATGCTGCCTAGATTCGTCCAGGTGACCCCGCCGTCCGTGCAGGTCGAGGTGCAAGTTGACCACGTTGGCGCCGTGCCTGAGGTGGTCCCTGCCGTCGTTGCCTGAAATGCGTGGTTGGCGCTGTTGCCGGTCTGAGGATAGATGAATGACGTGTAATCGTTCGTGATGTAGGCCGTACTTGCCTGCCAATCCATCCCACCAGCCATCGTCAGAGCGATTGATCCGTCCGTGGCAACCGTAAATACGCCATTCCACGTCTGGTAATACGTTCTGGGCCACACCGTTCCGAGCGATGTGTAGATCGTGCGCGTGAAGGTATCCGTGCCAGAGGAAACCGCCAGCCGGTTGACGGTCACGCCGTCGCCCATCAGTTCATAGATGATATTGCCCTCGCCCGAAACTCGACTCCACACCGCTCGCCCACTGCTGTCAATGATCGTGCAACTCGTACTGCAACCGGACCCGATGGCACCGCCGTGAATGTTGCTAGAGGTCAGGCATGGGCTGGATGGAGAGCACGTCTTGGCGCGAATTTTAGCTGCGTTGAGGTAGTACAACCAGGGACCGCCGCCATTGCTGTAAACCATGAACATGCTGCTATCGGAGGAAAAGGCGTCCCACTCGCCGTCCGACCCCATGTTGTAACTTGTCGTCGCGGTACCGTTCGTGGTCGGGTCGGTCACCATGATCAGGTAACTGTGGAAGTCGAGGTCGGTGGCGGCGGTGTTCACCGGAGCGTTCGCGGCGAACGGTGGGCTATCGCTCGGACGAATCAAAAATGTAAGCTGCTGGCCGGTGCCCCCTTGTGCGACGCAACCGGATTCTGAGCCGGTTACGCAATTATCGGTGCGTGCGCTGTACGTCAGCGGAGGGACAGTTGGATAGCCTAACTGGCTGCTGCCAGAAAGCACAGCAGAACCTGACAAAACCCCTTGCCCCAGCGCAACACAATCCAGCAAAGACAGGACTGTGAGCCATATCACCGCACGAAAAGGGAGCGCCGTGCAGTATCGAGCAATTCGCTTACGGGAGAAAGTGACCTTTGCCATTGCGTTCATGGTCATCTCCAGAACCACCGCCAAAAACTTCTTCATCGCTGTTTGCTCCACAAGAAATCGCATCCCTCGTTAAACGAGGACGAGAAACCAAGGCGACGCCTTTGCCCAAAGCACAGGCCCCGTAGACCCTTGCGCCTTGCACCGAAGTCACTCCCAGCTTCGCTATAATGTTTGTTTGCTCTTCCCCCGCCATTTGCGCAGGGCTTCATGGAAAGGGAACTATGCCGACTGACGTAGTCATGCCCCAAATGGGCGAATCGATTTTCGAAGGAACCATCACCAAGTGGCTGAAAAAGCCCGGTGACAAGGTCCAGCGCGATGAACCTCTGTTCGAGATTTCCACCGACAAGGTCGATGCCGAAATCCCCGCGCCCGCCAGCGGAATCCTTCAGGAAATCAAAGTTTCCGAAGGCAACACCGTTCAGGTCAACACCGTTGTCGGTGTGATCGGTGACGGCAGTGGCGCTTCCGCTCCTGCCCCCGCTAAACCCGCTGCTCCTGCTCCCGCATCCGCAAAAAAGGAAGCTCCGGCTCCCCCGCCCGCACCCGCCGCCAGCGCTTCCCACGATGAAGAAGATTCCGACGTCCGCTCTTCCCCGCTCGTCCGCAAACTCGCCCGCGAGCACAATGTGGATCTCGCAAAAGTCAGCGGCACCGGCACCGGCGGCCGCGTCACCAAGCAGGACGTCCTCGATTTCGTCGAGCACCGCACGGCTGCTCCAGTTGCGGCCCCCGCAGCCCGTCAAGCCTCAGCCCCTGCTCCGGCTGTCATTCCAGGCGACCTTGTGCCCATGTCCCAAATGCGCAAGATCATCGCGCAACGCATGATCGAATCGCGCCGCACCAGCGCTCACGTCCACTGCATGTTCGAGGTGGATATGTCGCGCATCGTCAATTTGCGCAACAAGCTCAAGAACGGCTTCGAGCAGCGCTACGGCGCGCGCCTTACCTTCATGCCGTTCTTTGTGCGCGCTGCCATCATCGCCCTGCAGCAATATCCGATCGTCAACAGCTCCCTCGAAGCGGACAGCGTCCGCTACCACAAGCACGTCAATGCCGGCATCGCCGTCGCGCTCGATTGGGGACTCATCGTCCCCGTTCTCAAGAACGCCGACGAGCTTAACTTCCTCGGACTGCAGCGCGGCATCACCGACCTCGGCGAGCGCGCCCGTTCGAAAAAGCTCACGCCGGCTGACGTCGAAGGTTCGACCTTCACCATCACCAACCCCGGCCAGTTTGGCGCCGTCTTCGGCTTGCCCATCATCAACCAGCCGAACGCGGCCATCATGGGCGTCGGCGGTATCACCAAACAGCCCATGGTAATCACCGACAAAGACGGCGCAGATTCCATCGCCATTCGTTCCGTCGTTCACCTCACGCTCGGCTACGACCATCGCATCGTCGACGGCGCCGTAGCCGACCAGTTCATGGCCGTCCTAAAGAAGACTCTCGAAAACTGGAGTGAAGAAGTCGGCTAGCGCGGGGCACGTGTGGGGACGGGCGCCCTCGCCCGTCCAAGCCGAGCGCAGCTCGGCAGCTACCTGTGCTCACAGCAATCTGGATTCGCTATATAGCCCACATTTCAGATACGCAGTTGTCTGTTTGTTCGTATAGCGTCAAACTAACGGCGTTTCCCCAAGCAGCATCGGCCCGTCTTCCGACCGTTCGATGAAATATCGAGCCACGTCATCGCGCAGTCCAGGCTTGTTTCCTGTCCAGCGCCACAGTCCCTGATAATCTCGCGCGATGTCGGTTGCGGGATTGAAGTCCCACTTCTGCAGTAGCGCCCAGCGCTCGCCATAGGCGCGCAGCACTTTGCTGCCATGAAAAGCGTGCGTGGCAAAGTTGTCAATACACCCCATCGGTGAGCGGCCTTCGACGCCGTTCAATTTCGCAGCGCGCGCCTGCCAATTCAGCACCGATTCCACATAGGGCTGCGTGCAGCGCTTCATTTCCGCGGCCACGTTGGTCGCTTGCACCAGCCCGAAGGTCATATGCCAGTCGCCGCTGCCCAGGACACAGGTGTCCAACATCCCGCCCACCGT